>AUXO016528219.1_pt1 | contig 11822 bp, 12 predicted proteins | sample 768731 | NCBI WGS metagenome assembly AUXO01 (sample SAMN02715735, study PRJNA202380) | gut metagenome | biome: sheep rumen | host: Ovis aries | place: New Zealand: Palmerston North | reverse complement strand
TACCACTGGGAAATTCAGGCACAGGCAAACTCCATCCCGGGAAAGGCAAGCCGTCTGAGCGGTAAACTCGCAGAAGGTTCATTCAACCTGTACAAACTTCATCCTGTGACCATAAAAGTCCCGGCCCTGAACGCCACCATAGACGGAGTGGATGCCGTTCTTTATCCCGTGAAGATAACGTGGGATGCCGTTGACGAAGTGAGCCTTGCCCAGGTTGTGCTCTATAAGATAGAAGGAAACCGCAGTATTCCCGTTGCAAAGATTCCGACGGACTCCCAGATGGAAAACGGCAGGAAGATAGCCCCGAAAACAGTTTCCGTTGAATCCAACGAAGGACTTTCATCAGGAACTTATGAAATCGTAGTGAATGCACGCACACTCGATGACCTTGACATCTCCAACACAGAGCCGAAATACCGCGGAAGATTCAGCGTCTCACCGGTACCTCCGCTCCAAGAAATCGAAAACCTCTCGATATCACCGGAACTTATGGATATTGCATATCTTTCCAACACAAAGAATCCGAGGACCTTCACAACACGCTGGAATGCCGTACCCAACGCAACGGACTACAACGTCAGAATCGCAGACTCCCGCAACAACACGCTTTACGAAGAAAGAATCAACTCGTCTGAAACTTCCTACATCCTTGACATTGACGCAATGGATGCCTCGATGAAAGAGAAATTCCTCAACGGCACGTTCACGGTGTACATAACGGCATTAAGACGCGTCGACTACAACAAGGACGGAATTCTTGACCGTGTGCTGCAGAGAAGTCCCACAGAAAACGTGTCATTCAAAATGAATGTGGCAAACCCCACTAAGACAAGAGGAAAAAAAGGAGGTCTGGAGAATCCGTATGCCCGCTAAACGAATTTTTCTCACATTCCTGATATCTCTGTGCGTGGTGCCTGTATTTGCAAAGAAAAAAGCTCCCGAGCCGAAAGAAACCGCTGCCCCTGAAGAAGAGGCGGAGGTGGAAATCTCACCGGAAGAAACCTGGCAGATTCTAAGCTGGGAAGAGGACTCACCCGAAAATGTTCTGCACTACGATGTCATCATAGAAGTAAAAGATGAAGACAGCGGAAAATTCAGCGAGACAAGAAGAATTGAAACGGAAGACAACAGCACAACCCTGCAGATAAAGCCCTCTCTTCCTCCTGGTGTGTACCGCTACAGCGTTGTTTCCTACAATATGCTGAACATGCCCTCCGTACAGTCCGACTGGGAAACTTTCGTGGTCTACCGTGCATACTCTCCGCTCGTCACCGACATAAAAGTCGATGTGAACCTGGGCTCCACAATGTACCTCGAAGAAGTGAACGACGGAATCCTCACTCTTTCAGGGCAAAATCTTTTTATGCCGCCGGAAGATTCGGAATCGATCTCATTCACGACATACCAGCTGAAGCGCAACAACTCCCCCATCACCCTTGCCCCGATTGCATTCATCGACCACAGCAGCAACAACAAGAGATTCAAGCTCCAGTTCGACGAAAAAAAGTTGGACGTGGGAACATACCGCATAATCACGACCGACGCAAGCGGACTGAAGAATCCTGAACACAAGGGAAACCTCCTCACGGTGAAATTCAAAAAATGGATGGATCTGGACGTTTCCGCAGGATACCAGTGCCCCCTCGTTTTATTCGACGACACTTTCAAAAAATACTTCGAGGCAATGCTCTATCCGTTCAGCTTCACCGCAAGAGTCACCTTTCTGCCGTTCAAGCACCGCTGGGGATACCTCGGCATAGGATTCCACGCATTCTACACAAGCATGACCCACTCCATTCCGGCGTACACAATCCACAACAACCTGGGATCCGCACATCTTTATTTTGCATACCAGAAGCACATCCCAAAAGCCCGTCTCACGCTGGAAGCCCACGCAGGAGCCGGAATCGCGGGTTACTTCAACTACTACTTCACATTCGAACACGACATAAAATCCAAGCCCGAGACAAGCCTTGACTTTTCAGCGATGGCAGGAGGAGCAGTCCAATGGTATGTGTTCAAAAGACTTTATATCGAAATTGGCGCTGACTTCATCTTCTCCCTGGTTCCCAATGACATGACATTCGGTGCGCTGATTCCAAGCGTTTCCATAGGCTGGCAATTCTAGGAAGAAAAAATGGCACGTTCATTTTCAATCGATGTGATTCTCGATGAAACCATCACGGTAAGAGGAAGTCATTCCGAAGCAAGGATGATTTTATTCCACGGCTCCTGCGACTCAGACTTCTTCAAGGGAAAAATCCTTCCAGGCGGAGTTGACACGCAGAAATGCGAAGACGGACAGGCCTGTTTTCTTTCGGCCCGCTACATCATGCAGGGCACAGACAGCAATGGAGACAGATGCTCTGTCTTCATCGAAAACAACGGCATTATCCAGAGTGACGGGAGCATCTGCACAATTCCCAAATTCACAACCGACAGCCCTTCCCTTGCATGGCTTGAGACCACGGATTTTTCGGGAAGAATCGAAGGAGTGCCGGGCGGTTTGAAAATCATATTCGAGGAGACGAAGCGGAAAACCATCCATGTGGCGGCGGCAGTAATCAAATCTTTCAAAGGCGGAGAGACGAAAATCCTGGCAACGCAGAGAGGCTGCGGGGATTGGAAGGACTGGTGGGAATTTCCCGGCGGAAAAATCGAAGCCGGAGAGAGCGCGGAACAGGCCGTGGTGAGGGAAATAAAAGAAGAGCTTGAATCCGCAATACGCGTGGAAGGCTCTCTTGGTACCGTAGATTACGACTACCCCGCCTTTCATCTGCGGATGGACTGTTTCATTGCATCCGTTGAATCCGGGACTCTTGAACTGAAGGAACACGAAGATGCAAAATGGCTTTCCAAGGAAGAACTCAGAAACGTCAAATGGCTCCCTGCGGATCTTGAAGTCGTGGAAAGAATCGAAAGAAGCAATCTTTTTTAAACGGATTTTTTCATTCCTCTCTCACGCAGCTCTCTTCGCTCCCCCAGGAATGTCGGCCCATTGTTCCCACGGAAGCGAATAATACCATCTTTCCCTTCTCTCGTAACTCCACTTTTTGTGGAAAAAGCCCAGCCAGAACCTGCTCCAATCTCTCATGGTTAAGAGACTGAAACGGGTTGAGCATGACACGGGAAAATGAAGTGCAAATCAGCGTTCCGGATTTTTTCCCTTTTCGTCTTCCGAAATCCATGAGCGGATCAGGGACGCCATTGACGAAGGATCATTGTTTGCGGCGGATCTGAGTTCTGACGACCTCTGTTTCACGGAAGAATCTGCGGGTACATTCTGCGGAACCAGACCTTTTGAAGCCCCGTATGCAAGTGCACGCTGCAGGACAATGATGTCGTCCCTCACATTGTACGGCCCCATGTTTTTCACGGCCTTTCTTAGACGGTGCAGTTCACGGTTTGTGAATAAAGGAAGCATGGAATCCGTCACGGAGGATCCGAGTTCCGTAAAAAGAATTGCGGCTCTCTTTTCCCCTGTCATCGGAGACGTGGTCTTTATCATTTCAGGGCGTTCGATTTCATTCATATCTTCATTATATCCCCAGCCAATCCGGGAGTCAACGGCAGATTATAAATCTTCTTCCCCTTGTTCAAGCGGAAATTCTGTGGTAATCTTTTTCTATGGGCCCGTTCAATTCCCCCTTGCCGCTTCAGGGCCGGAAAAAAGGAGTTTTTATGTATTCAGCCTGTGAAAAAAGATACGAGAAGATGAGTTATGAACGCTGCGGAAAAAGCGGACTGCTTCTGCCGAGGGTGTCGCTGGGATTGTGGCACAATTTCGGATCCGTTGACAATTTCGAAAACATGAAGGATATGGTGCACACTGCCTTCGATGCGGGAATCACACATTTCGACCTTGCGAACAACTACGGTCCGGCCTACGGTTCCGCCGAAGAGAATTTCGGCCGCATACTCAAAACGGAATTCGGCTCCTACCGTGACGAAATGATAATCTCCTCAAAAGCCGGATACGACATGTGGCCCGGTCCATACGGAAATTTCGGCTCCAGAAAATATCTTATGGCAAGCATCGACCAGTCCCTGAAACGTGTGGGCGTTGAATATTTCGACATCTTTTATCACCACCGTCCAGATCCGGACACTCCTCTTGAAGAAACCATGGAAGCCCTCTCGGACATTGTGAGACAGGGAAAAGCACTTTACGTCGGAATTTCAAACTACAATGCCGAACAGACCCGCCGTGCCGCAAAAATCCTCAGAGAAAACCATACTCCGCTTCTCATAAACTAGGTGTGCTACAACATGCTGAACAGATGGACTGAAAAAGACGGTCTTCAGGATGCATGCCGCGATGAGGGGGCCGGTGTCATCTGCTTCTCTCCTCTTGCACAGGGAATGCTGACCGACCGTTATCTGAACGGTATTCCTTCCGACAGCCGTGCAAAACGCAACCACTTTCTGCATGAAAACCAGATTACCCCGGAACTTCTTTCAGGCGTAGCAGAACTGAATTCAATCGCAAAAGAAAGAGGGCAGACTCTCGCCGAAATGGCACTCGCATGGGTCCTCAGAAAAAACAAAGTCACTTCGGTCCTCGTGGGAGCCAGCCGACCCTCTCAAATACTCGACAGCGTAAAATGCATTTCGCATCTTGATTTCAGCAGCGAAGAACTTTCCCGCATCGACTCAGTTCTTTCAAAAATGGAGAAATGAATTTATTTATGGAAGACATTTCATTCAAAGAGATTCCTGACGAAGGGACAAAGGAATTCGACGCCCTCATCGCACGCGTACTGGCGGGAATGACAACGAAGGAAAAAATCGAACTCTGCAGCGGAAAGAATTTCTGGTACACGAAGGATTTCAAGAAACACGGCATATCGTCCATAATGATGACCGACGGCCCGCACGGTCTCAGAAAACAGATGGAAAGCGCCGACATGCTGGGTCTGAACGCATCGGTGCCCTCGACATGCTTTCCACCGGCCGTCACAAGCGGCTCCACTTGGAACAGAGAGCTTCTTTTCGAGGAAGGAAAGGCCATCGCGAAAGAGGCTCTTGCAAACGGCGTTCCTGTAGTCCTTGGTCCCGGAATGAACATAAAGCGCAATCCGCTGTGTGGAAGAAACTTCGAATATTTTTCAGAGGATCCTGTCGTCTCGGGAGAAATGGGCGCTTCATTCATTAACGGAATGCAGGAAACCGGCGTGGCCTGTTCAATGAAGCATTTCGCCGCAAACAATCAGGAATACCTCCGCTTTTCCTCAGACTCAAGGATAGACGAGCGGACCCTCCGCGAAATTTACCTTGCAGGATTTGAAAGAGCCGTGAAAAAATCATCGCCAAGAACAGTGATGTGCGCCTACAACAAGATAAACGGAACGGCATGCAGCGACAACAGAGTCCTCCTCACGGACATACTGCGCAACGAGTGGGGATTCGACGGAATGGTCGTGACTGACTGGAGCGCAATGTGCAACCGCATGAACGGCTTTTCCGCCGGCTGCGATCTTTCCATGCCGGGAGGCTCCGCATATCAGGAAAAGGAAACTTTGGACGCGGTGAAAAAAGGAAATCTTTCCGAACAGCTTATCGATGAAAGTGCCCGCCGCGTTCTTTCGCTTGTCTTCAGATCGGAAAAACTCCTTCGGGAAAACAAAAACGCTTCCTACGACAAAGAGGAGCACAACAATCTTGCCGGAAAAATCGCCGCTGAAGGAATGGTTCTGTTAAAGAATTCCACCGGTCTGCTTCCGCTGGCTGAAAAAGACGGAATCCTCGTGGTGGGACACATGGCAAAGGACATACGCTACCAGGGTTCGGGCTCAAGCAGAATAAACCCCACGAAAGTGATGCAGTTCACAGACCTTCACCCGGAATATGATTTCGAAGAAGCGGTTGACGAAAACGGTGCTCTGATTCCCGAAAGTTTCACAAAAGCCCTCTCGAAAGCCTCTTGCGCAAAAGCCGTGATACTTTTCGCAGGTCTTCCGGATTCCTACGAGTCCGAAGGATTCGACCGTTCCAATATGCGTCTTCCAGAAAGCTACACAAGGCTTGTGAATGCTCTGGCCGGTGCAAACAAAAACATCATTCTCGTGCTCTTGGGCGGAGGAGCAATGGAGCTTCCATGGATAGACATGGTTCCATCGGTCATTTACGGAGGACTCGGAGGCCAGAATGCCGCATCAGCAGTTTCAGACATCATAAGCGGAAAAATATGCCCGAGCGGAAAACTCACCGAAACATGGCCTCTTTCATTTTCAGACGTGCCCAGCTCCAAAACCTTCGCAAAGGAAAAAGACCCGTGCTACAGGGAAGGGATTTTCGTAGGCTACCGTTATTTCGATGCGGCGGAAAAAAAAGTGCTCTTTCCGTTCGGCTTCGGTCTCAGTTACACTTCGTTTGAATACAAAAACCTCGTTGTTACCGGAGACAGCGTTACGCTCACTGTGCGCAACACGGGCAATGTCGAAGGAAGCGAGGTTGTGCAGATTTACGTGGAGCCGGAAACAAAGGGACTTTTCAGAGCAAAGAAGGAACTCAGGGATTTCTGCAAAGTGCATCTTCTGCCCGGAGAAGAAAAAGATGTTTCGTTTGAAATTGACGACAGATGGTTCGCCCTTTACCAGAACGGATGGAAAGTCCCAGCCGGGGATTATTTCATTCTGGCATCATCCTCTTCGCAGGACACAAGGCTCAGGGGAAAAATCCATCTGAATTCGGAAGACTCAATAGACATTCCCGCGTGGCAGGAAAAAAGCTGGTATGCAGCCCCCTCGCAGGAATTGACCGATGCAGACTGGGAGATTATGTCAGGGCAGAAAATTCCGGTGTCCGAAACCAAGGGAAAACGGAAATACACCATGGACAGCTCGATTGACGAAATGTGCCGGGACTCGTGGATAGCCCGCAAAATGAAGTCAGGAATCGAAAACTCAATCGCAAAAAACTTCGGACTCAAGGCTCCTGATTATTCAAATGAGAATTTCAGGATGATGATGGCAAGCTCGACCGCAACGCCTCTCAGAAGCATGGTTATATCAACAGGAGGAAGATTCCCTGAATGGGTTGCAAAGCTTCTGCTGCTTCACGCTAATCTATGAAATTTTCCAGGCTGTTTTTGTAGACCATTTTTTCGCCGAAGAATGTCATTCCCCCGCGCCCGTGCTCCTTCACAAAATACAAGGCCGCATCGGCATCAGCGAGCATCCGGGGAGTGTATCCCTTCGATGAAAACGAGACTCCCGCGCTTATGCTCAGGCTTCTATTCTGCTCCCTCCCCTTTTCCGCAAGCGACCAGTTAATCTGATGGATTTTTCTTTCCACAAGGCCGGCCTTCGACTCGTCTATATTGTTCATAAAGACAAGGAACTCATCGCCGCCGTAACGGACGATATAATCACCGTTGAAAAAAGATTTGGAGAGGAGCTTTGCCACCAGCTTGATTACAGCATCCCCTTCCTGATGACCGTAAGTGTCGTTCACCTGCTTGAATTTGTCTATATCTATCATCAGAAGAGCCAGAGGATTTGAATACGTTGAAAGATATCCGCACAGGCTGTCGAAGGCACCTCTGTTCAGAAGATGAGTGAGGGGGTCATGTTCGGCCTTGTAAATGAGTTCGGTTTTGTTTTCCATATTGAGGTCGTAGATTCTGTTGTATGTCCGCGCAAGATATCTGAATTCGTACGCACCGGAGACTTTTATTTTTTCCTGCTTCTTTATGCTTTCCACGAATTCGTGTATCGGACGGGCGACCAGCAGATACAGAAACACACAGATGAAAATTGTTCCAAGCACAAGAAGAACGACGCACGTCCGCTGAGTGGTTATCGCAATCCACAGACCGCGGGTAGACTCCTCGTGATGCGCGTAGGTTTCCGACTGCGCCTCGTTGGATGCACGCTTCCTCATTGCGGTTATTGCAATCTTTGAGAGCATATAGTTTGAACCGAAAACAAGTTCCATTGCCTTCTGCTGTTTTTCTTCGGGCGTCATGGAAATCTCATGCTCGCCAAGACGGACGGATGTCACCTCTTCCGGGAGAAGCACCGGGTCATAGTCTTTCGCCGATGCAACAAGGGCCATTGCATGAAGTTCCTGCACACACAGCCTGTTAGACTCGTCCAAAGCCTTCTGCAAAAGCATCGCCACATTGTATTCATTCTCAAGTGCTTCAGAAAGTCCCTTGATTGAATTTTCGCGGCGGCGTGTCTCCTTCAGTTCTTTCACATAATCCCTTGCCTGATTTATTTCACCGGTCATCACAAAAACACGGGCTCTTTCGGTAAGATAGTCGGAAGCATCCTGCAGTTCGTCTATCAAATCCCTGGTGTGAATATAGCCGGCGGAGGCTTTTGACATCTCGATGTAACGGGCCTTCACATTGCGGGCGCTCAGCACCGTCACCACCAGCATGACAAGAACCATGACCACCATCGCTATCAACATTGAGCGTATGTGTATTCCATCTGATTCTTTTTTCGTGTATACCGCAGCCATAATCTTCTCCCGTGGATTTTTCCGACACACAAAAAAACCGCAGCCGGATGCCTTCCATTATAGCGAAAGATTTCCCGTATTGCAAACTCCATATTTTCCGTTCCGCTTATTCCGACACATTCACTGCCGGATTCACCGCGGAAAGATATTTTTCAATCTCTTCTATATATGTGGAGCCGACTTCGCCCAGAATGAAATCCTTTTTGGTGATGTATCCTATCTTCATCACGCGGTTGATGTTCTGGTCGTTTTCACGGAAAGGAACTGCAATGTAGTCGCTGCCGTTGAGTTCCTCGCTGATTATGCCCGAGCACAATGTGTAGCCGTTGAGTCCAATCATCAGGTTCAGCATTGACGCGCGGTCGTTGGTTTTTATGGTGCGGTGATACTCCTTTGTGCTGAGTATTTCCTCTGCAAAGTAAACGGAGTCATCGTCGTCCTGCTCGAATGAAAGACAGGGATAATCCGCAAGCTCCTCGAAGGATATGGATTTGTTTTTTGCAAGGGGATGCCCTTTCCATATGTAGACATAGGCCTTGCAGGAAATGAGGAAATGAAATTCCAGATTTTTGGCGGAAAGCATTTTCTGAATGACCGATCTGTTGAAGTCGCTCAGATAAAGGATTCCTATCTGACTTTTCAGTTCCGCCACATCCTCAATCACTTCCTTGGTGCGGGTCTCCCGGATTGCAAACTCGTATTCGTTCGTGTTGAAACGCTTGACCATTTCGACAAAACTCTTCAAAGCAAAAGAGTAATGCTGCGTGGAAATGCCGAATTTCTTCTTGGACCGGCTCCCGTCGCGATAACGTTCCATCACGTTCTCGTAGTTCATGTAAAGCTGCCTGGCGTTGGAAAGGAATTCGGTTCCGTCTGATGTAAGGGTGACTCCCCTTCCGCTGCGGTTGAAAATCTGTATGCCGAGCTCACCCTCAAGATCGTGTATGGTGCTTGTGAGAGACGGTTGTGAAACGTAGAGTTTTTCCGATGCCTTGTTAAAGGAACCGGCGTCTGCAATGCCAATTACATAACGAATCTGCTGAATGGTCATTTACTGCCCCCTTCGGCGTGGAAAGCCTGTACAGACTATACCAGATTATGCCGAATGAAACAATAATAATGCTTTTCCGTTCCCGTGAATAATACATTTTTTTTATTGCGCATTATAAACAGGGACTATAGGGATTGTGCGATTCAGAGCCCTGATTTTTTCGAGGGGATTTTCCGGGTTAGGGTGTGGAACCAGGCGCGGAGCGCAGTGCGGAGCACCGAGGGTTACCGAGTGGTGGAAGACCCGACCGACGCATGCGGCGGGAACCCCCTTATGAGGAAAATGCTTTTACTGTCCGGTCTTTTTTGAGACATCGACCCATTCTGCGGAAGGACACAGCTTTTCAAGCTCTGGAATCGAGAGTTCGATGGCACTGTTGCCGCTTCCACAGGCAGGAAAAACCGTGTTCCAGTCGCGGAGGGATTCATCGAGGTAAATCTCAACGCCGTCGCGGACTGCAAACGGACAGACTCCGCCCATTGCGTGGCCCACTTTCTCGACCAGTGCATCGGGGGAAATCATTTTTGCCTTTGCAGAAAACCTGTGGCGGTATTTTGCGTTGTCGATTTTTCTGTTTCCGGCAACCACCACGACTATGGGATGCTCACCGACTTCAAAAGCAAGCGTCTTCGCTATCTGATCCGGGTCTGTATGAAGGGCTTCCGCCGCAAGGGCGACCGTGGCACTGGATTCAGGGAGTTCTATGATTTTTTCCTCATATCCGTATCCTGCAAGATACGCACGCACTGTTTCAATGGACATTCCGTTCCTCCGGCCGTTCAGTATACACCCTTGCGTTCATAAAGTAAAGAATCGTTGATCCGGGATTTCAGCGGACCGCTTCGAATGCGGCATCAAGAGCGGCTATGAGGTCGTCTGCGTCTTCGATTCCTATTGAAAGCCTGATTGTGTTCGGCTTGATTCCCTGGTCAAGAAGCTCTTCTCCCGTGAGCTGGGAGTGGGTCGTGCTGGCGGGATGAATCACGAGGGATTTCACGTCGGCAACGTTTGCAAGCAGCGAGAAGATGGCAAGATTGTCGATGAATTTCTTTGCGGTCTCGTCGTTTCCCCTTATCTCGAAAGTGAAGATTGAGCCTCCTCCGTTGGGGAAGTATTTTTTGTAAAGGCTGTGGCTGGGCTCGGTGGGAAGCGAGGGATGATGCACCGCCTCTACCTGCGGATGTTTTGAAAGATAGTTCACAATCTTCAGGGCATTCTCCACGTGGCGCTGCACCCTGAGCGAAAGAGTCTCGAGTCCCTGAAGGAACAGGAAGGCATGGAACGGCGAGAGGGTTGAGCCTGTATCGCGCAGAAGGATTGCACGGATATAGGTGACGAATGCGGCAGGCCCCACTGCATCTGCAAACGAGATTCCGTGGTAGCTTGGGTTGGCCTCGGAAATCCACGGATAGCGGCCCGACTTCTTCCAGTCGAATTTTCCGCTGTCAACAATCACGCCTCCGATTGCGGTTCCGTGTCCGCCGATGAATTTCGTTGCCGAATGAATCACGATGTCCGCCCCGTATTCGATGGGTCTGACAAGATACGGAGTTGCGAAAGTGGAGTCAATCACAAGCGGGATATTGTGGCTGTGCGCGACGGCTGCGATTTTCTCGATGTCGATGATGTTGGAGTTGGGGTTTCCAAGCGTTTCGATGAAGACGGCCTTTGTGTTTTCCCTGATTGCGGATTCAAACGAACCTTCCTTGTCAGGATCAACGAATGTGGTTGTAACTCCTGCGGTGAGTGGAAGTGTGTGCGCCAGAAGATTGTACGTGCCGCCGTATATTGTCTTGGATGCAACTATGTGCTCTCCGTTTTTTGCCAGAGCCGTTATTGTGTAATTGATTGCCGCCGCTCCTGACGATGTTGCAAGGGCCGCAACTCCTCCTTCAAGGGATGCGATGCGTCTTTCGAAGATGTCCTCGGTGGGATTTGTGAGGCGGCCGTAAATGTTTCCTGCATCACGGAGACCGAATCTGTCTGCCGCGTGCTGGGCATTGTGAAACACGAATGATGACGTTGCGTAAATTGGAACGGCGCGTGCGTCTGTTGCGGGATCAGCCTCTTCCTGTCCGATGTGAAGTTGTCTCGTCTCGAATTTCCAGTTTGATGAATCCTTGATGTTTTTGTCTGCCATAATCTTTTCCTCCTGAGCTCATCCGCTCTTTTTGATTTTCAAGGCGCACTCACGAAAGTCCTCCGGGTTTTCCAAGAGCAGCCCCGACTCCTTTTTTCTCTTTCAGATGACTCGACTATACATCATTTTGAAAACTCTGGCTAATACGAGTTTTGTATC
>AUXO018782431.1_pt1 | contig 11823 bp, 4 predicted proteins | sample 768731 | NCBI WGS metagenome assembly AUXO01 (sample SAMN02715735, study PRJNA202380) | gut metagenome | biome: sheep rumen | host: Ovis aries | place: New Zealand: Palmerston North | reverse complement strand
CGGTGAGAATCCGGAGCAGGCTTACCCCTACTGTGATGCAGACGAGGGCAGTGAAAACCACTGGATAATTATCTGGGAAGGTGCTGCCTGAGGAAGAAGCTAAGCCAGGATACATACTTATTAAAACCGGGCTTTGGGAAGAGGCACAGGTTCATATTCGAATCGTTGGAATCGTTCGTATTCCGTTATTTCCCCAAAGGTATTTTGTGTAATGTTTTATAATTGTATAAGAAGTATAGAACAAGATAGCCTTATTAACCAGAGACTTGTTGCAGTAAGACATATCTGAAACAGGAAAGCCATGAACAAACGTAATGGGCTTAAGAAAATGGATAAGATGGAGAACAATACAGACCTATCATTTTTGCTAATCATAAAAGAGAACGATGATAGAGAGTAGGTGAGAACAGAGGTAATCTTTGTATAAACGAAACTAAATATATATTGTTCATTTTTAAATCGGTGAGAAAAAAGTGATTGTGTTCTTAATGAGAGGGGATGATTATCATGAAAGTATGAACGGAAAGGACTCAATATTCACAATCAGGGAGCCCGAAGGCTCCCCAACAAATGGAAATAGCAAGGTGTGTATCCCGAATCAGTTTTGTCTAGTATTAAGAGAACGAAAAGACTAACTGTAAAGAGACAATACGGCTTGTTAAAAGTGTTATTTCAGAGTCTATTATAATGGAATGATCATTAAATAACAATATTTTTCAAAGCGTAATCACTTATGAAAAGTGCGAGAAAACTATAATTAAATAATATCGAATAGGAAGGAGAGCAACCTATGAAAAGAAAATTGTTGTCATTATTATTAGTTCTTACTATGACATTAGGTCTGAGTATTACAGTTTTTGCGGCTCCTGTTGAACAGGATGGGAAGATACCAATCGAGGTTATCGTTGATGGGCCAACTGACCACAGTATGACCGTGAGATTAGACCCTACGACATCTCTGTATGATGATCAGGACGTAACGATTGAAAATAATGGTTATGCCACAGCTTTTGATGCTCTGATTGCCTCTGGGATGATGGATAATTATTTTGCTGTAGAATACTTGGATACGACAACCTGGCAGGGAACCGGTATCTATGGAATTGCATTTGATGAATTCGATGGGCAACAAGGCTATAGCACACCGAATGGAAACCAGACCAGATATTATTATTGGGATATATCAATTAAGGAGACTGCCAACGGATCTTATCAACATGTGGAAAACTATGCAACCCACTATAAAGCCTCTGATATTTATGGAGTAAAAGTAACATTTACATACATGGATTATTGATTTATCGGAGTATCAAAAAAAGGGTTAAAAAGTTGAATAAGAGCCGTATCATTTGATACGGCTCTTGATACAAAGCTGTTCAAAATGCAACTGTGAGGGGACATTTAACGGACGATGCGTCCCTGTCAATCAAGAGATTCATATTTATGTGAAATGCCAAGATCTGTTACCAGAAAGATGGGCTGGTTTTTTAGAAAAAAGGATGAAAGGGGTTGTCTCTTGATTATTTAATCATACAATAAGTCAATTACAAGGAGATAATAATGAAGAAGATTATTTCTAAACTGTTAGTCCTAACAATAGTGGGAATAATGGCTGCAAATATGACCATAGTCTTTGACGGAAATCCAGGTAAGACTGTTCTCGCGGCCTCCGTGGAGGAGCTCGCAGACACAGACTGGTTTACAGGTGACAAAGAAGAATATGAAATCAGTACGAAAGAACAATTATGTGGACTAGCACATCTTGTGAATAATAATGAGGAAAGATTTGAAGGAAAAACAATTAAGTTAGCAAATTCAATTGACTTGAATGGGATTGATTGGACACCAATCGGAACTCCATTTGCTTTTAAAGGAATATTTGATGGTAATGGCTTTGAAGTTTCAAACATCTCTATGATTAAAACTGTTAATGAGAGTTTTCCAAAAGCAGGACTATTTGGAGCTGTTGAAGGAACTGTTATTTCTAACAATAATTTTACTTTTGCAGAGATTAAAAATGTGAAAGTGAAAAATGTATCATTGCAGATTACGAATGAAAGCACAAATGTGGCAAACGCTTCTGGCGGTATTGGTGCACTGGTTGGTTATGCAACGAATACAATAATTGACAATTGTGAATCAGAAGAAGTGGGGATACAGACCAACGTTTGGAGAACAGGAGGTCTTATCGGAAATCTTATGGGTGGAACCATTAGTAATTGTCGCACTTCAAAAATAGATATCAATGCAGGAGGAAACACATATTCCGGCTTACTATGTGGATATGTTGGAGTCCTTTCTAATAAAGCAAAATGTGCTCCTATTACAGTTGAAAAAGTTAAAGTTCAGGGACTTGTATCCGGAGGAACCAATGTTGCGGGCATCAGTGGCTTTTATAAAGAAACTCATACGACGGGCAGTATTGGCAAGCTAGAGGATCTGTTTGTTGAGTCAGACAGTAACATTACAGCTACTACAGGATTGGCGGCCGGAATTGTTGCCAGATGTGCTAATCCTATCAGTAAGGCAGTGAATCATGGTACGGTAATCGGAATAACGGGGGCATCAGGAATCACATGTGCAAACGATGCAATAAATGGAACGACACCTATTGTTTTAGACCACTGTGTTAACTTTGGAGAAGTAAAAGGGGATACTTATGCAGGTGGGTTAATCGGTGATAATGGAGAATATGCTAATTTCAAACTCCTGGATATCAAAGATTCATTTAATGTTGGGGATGTAATGTCAACAGGAGATGTCAATGCAGATGCACTAGTGTGCCTGCCAGATACTATCACAGTAACGATAACCAATAGCTACAGCCTTGCATCAGCAAAAGACAACGAAGGAAATATTATTCCGATAAACACTATGAATAAAACTTTTAGTAATGTTTATTATAGTGTGGAAACAGGAAGCCAGGCTCCTGAAGGGACAGAGGGCATTATCGGGCAAACAACTGCTCAATTTAAGGATAGAACAGTTGTAGAAGCCTTAAATAAGGATTTGGACTCGCCTGTTTGGTTCCAGAATGTAGATTATCCTGATTTTGCTGATAACATGATCCCTGTTACAGAATTAACGTCAGATGATACTGCTTCTGTAAACATGGGCCAGGAGATGTCTTTGACTGTCTCTGTGGCACCCGATGATGCCACCAACCCGGCTTTGACATTCAAGTCTTCCGATGAGGAAATTGCAACGGTTGATTCAGAGGGCAAGGTAAAAGGCATCAAAGCAGGAGAGGCAAATATCACTATCACTGCTCTTTATGACGGATCTCAGAAGGTTTGCAAGGTAACCGTAAAAGATCCTGTTGCTGATAAGGAAAAAGCAGATAAAGAGGCAGCAGATAAAGTAATCGAGATGATTAAGGCTATAGACGTTAATAAGGCTTCAGAGGCACAGCTCAAAGCAGTACAGGATGCTTATAATGCATTGACAAGCGACCAGAAGAAACTTGTGGATGCGAATCCAGATGCAGTGGCAGCAAAGAAAGCCATTGATGCAAAGGTAGAGGAGATGGAAAAAGAGTCTGGAGCTTCTGGAACCACCCAAAAAAAAGAGTCTAACACAGTAGCGGTCAAGAAGGGTGCCAAGTTTAAATTAATAGGCTATAAGTATACAGTAACAAGCAACTTGAAGAAGAATCCCACCGTTACCATCACTGGGTATAAGAACAAGAAACTAAAAAAGATTTCTGTTCCTGCATCCGTGAAGTATAAAAAAGTTATCTTTAAAGTTACAGCCATTGGAAAGAACGCATTTAAAGGACAGAAAAAAGCAACAGCTATTGTGATCGGGAAAAATGTAAAGACAATTGGTGCAGGTGCTTTCGCAGGAAATGCTAAATGTAAGAAAATCAATGTGAAAACGACTACCCTTAGAAAAGTGGGAGCCAAGGCTTTGAAAGCTATTAATAAAAAGGCTGTTATAAAAGTTCCGGCGAAGAAACTGCAGGCATATAAGAAGCTTTTCAAAGCAAAAGGCCAGGCTAAAACCGTTAAGATCAAAAAATGATACAATAACATTTATCAAATCATTGAAAATAAGGTTTAGTTTTAATCTAAAGCCGTATCAACTGATACGGCTTTAGATATAGGAGAAAGTAATTGTGAAAAAAATAGTATATTTACTATTGTTTTTGATTGCCGTGCTCATCTTTCCGTCCACAGTGTGGGCAGAGGAGACAGATCAAGATCCATTCAAGGAACTTTATATCATCAGTCAAAACGGAAATGTCCAAAATGGAGCTATGGGAGCAGTTATTTGGCGATGTATCCCTATTGATCAGGATAACCATGTCTATGTGAAATGTCAAAGGCCTTTATCAGAAGGATCTTCTTATAATTATATGGGATATCCTCCTTTTGGAAGAGCCTCATATACAGCTGAGTATGGCTTTTCAGGTCTTTTATTATCAGAATCCGCCCATATTACATCTATAAAACAATGGACCACAGGGGAAGAAAGATCAGAGGAGAAATTCGATACAGATATGGCATATACAGTGCCTGATGGGAATCCGTATGGTGCATTCAGTGTAAAAAAAGATCAGGATTATTCCGATTATCCAGAATATGTCAGAAAAACAGGAAACATCTTTACCTTGAGTAGGAGTAACTTTTTTTTGTATAAGCCATTGGAGATTTTTTCGATTACCGTAGAGGATGGGAATAAAACAATTGATTGTACGGTGATAGACAAAGATCCGTTCCTTGATTATATGGCAAATTATGATGTATGGCGTTATAAGGATTCTTGGGAAGAAGCCGGGGATATCATCAATCTTTATGATGGAACAAATGGAGGCAATCAGATACTTGAACAGTACTCTGGTGTGCTCACATGGTTGACTGGGAAGTACATTTTTGGTTATGACGAAAAGGAGGGGCTGGAGAATAAGATTAATCTGCCTTCCTCGGTCAAGTCCGTCAGGGTCTCATATAATATTGATTATCCGGAAAATTACAATTACTTGGCTTTTTCACCTGATCAGCCGGATTTTTCTCATGGATTTACTAATGAAATTGATGAGATGCGAAAATGCTATAATTATGGGTTTTATCGGAACAAATCAAAAATGGTCTGTATTAACGGAGGAGAATGGAAAGCAGTTCATAAAGGGGAGGTGAGTCCGGAACTTCCCTTGGAAAAAGGGATGAACATCATCTTCCTTGCAGGAACAAGCCCGGACCAAGCCCAGGATATCGGTAGGAACAGCAGGGCGCTAAACGACACATCCTATATCTATTTTATTTATTGGGACGGGGAAGAAGGATATGAACCTAAGATAGGAACAGACGCCCGGTTAAAACGGGTGGAATGCTTCCAGGGGGCTTTCAATGCCGATGAGGGGAAGGATCTTTATGCCAAGATCCCGGTCCATGAACCAGATGAGGCTGGCGGCAACCGGTATATCGAGATGGATGCGGATGAGCCATACATCTGGATTGACGCCATTCCCCAGGATTCCGGAGCAAAGGTATCTATTGAGAACATGACCTCCTGCCTGAACGGGTTCTACACAAGGCTGGACACATCGAAAGACTACTTTGATATCACTGTGACTTCTGAGGACGGGAAGGAAAACGAAACTGAGAGGATAGAGGTCAGGTGGAAAGGCGGAGGTGCAGACCTGTCGTCATTAGAAGTTGAGGCAGGCGGAGTTTTGGAGACTGCCTATAATCCCATGGTTCGTAAATATTACTGCGTGCCGGAAGGGAACACCCAAGGTTACAAATTCTCCTATTCCTGTGCAGAAGGGACTGTTACAAAAGTATATGTAGACCGACAGTTAAAAGAGACCGTTACGGATACAGGATCAAGACAGATATCCGTCGGGCTGGATGCAAAGGAGATTCAGTGGGAGATCACATCCGCCAAAGGGAAGACAGCAGTCTATAATGTCTATTTCCAGAGGGGGGAAGAGACGGGGGTTTCAGAACAAACCAAAAGAAGAGCTAAAAATATTATCAATAAAATGGTCCGGAATGGATACCAGGATGACCTGAAAAACATAACTGCATCCGATTACTGGAAGACTTTCGGGGCAGCTGCAATAGGAGAGGAATACCTGGATGGAATGCTTGGGTATGATGTGACGAACAAAACATTCCGCCAGGCCTCCGATTATGCAGGTGTAATCTTGTCCTTGGTGATGTCCGGGGAGAATCCATATGACTACCTGGGGACAGACTATGTGGAAGGTCTGCTCTCTTATGATGAAGACGGGGATGGGGATTTTGGGGCTTATTCCGCCAATATCTGGTCCCTCGCGGCCCTGCAGGCAGCAGGTGTGGAAATCAAGGAAAATACTGTAAATATTGTTAAAAGACAAGCAATAGCACAGGGATTCGATCTGGACATGAGAGGCTGGGCTCTATATTCATTGGCCCTGTTCAAAGACAAATTCACGCCTAAGGAATACGCGGCCTGCATCCAGTCCTTAAAAGACATCCAGCTCCAGAAAACCACCGATATGAATGGCTTTGATGTGACGGGAGTATTTGAGAACTTCTACTATACCAACAGGAATATCATGTCTCATGCCTGCGTTGTCTCCGGACTGGTCGGATGTGGAATCGACCCGGCGGCAGAAGAGTTCCAGGGAAGGAACGGATCTGACCCAGTCAGTATCCTGGAGCGATACCAACTGAACACAGGTGGTTGGTTCTACACCCCTAATGACCCTTCCTCGGGGGGATGGAATAAGGATGTCGTGGTTGCGGTGGGTGATCTTTACCATGGCAGGAATGTTTATGCCAGGTATTATCTGACTGGAGAACGATATTCCACTCTTTTGCGGAAAGCGGAAAGCCTGATGGAAAGCAACATACAGGACCGGGAAAAGAAAACGGCCCTGGAGGAAGCTTATGAAGAAGCTGCGCTTTTCGAGGATGCAGGAGAAAAACTATCCTCCCATGGAAAAGAGTATTATAAACTCCAAGACGCCATATTTGCCATTGATGACAGCACCAAGCCGAAAGTTTTCCTAGGGACAGCTAAGGAGAGGGAACAGGTTGATCATGTCAACGAACTGATTGCTTCCATATCGGATTATAATTATTCCGACAAGGACAGGCTGGATGCTATACAGGAGGCATACAGTGGATTGAAGGAAGAGCGCCTGACCCACTATGTGAGGGATTATGAGCTGTTGGAAAGAGCTTACGGCTACATTCGGGGAATCAATTCCTTCCTCGGATCGGTCGACAAGATCGGTACAGTCAACCTGACAAAAACGACCAAGATCAAAAAGGCCCGTAGCTCCTATGATGCCTTGTCAGAACGGCAGAAAGCAGAACAGGTCATTAAGGAAGCTTTAAAGACCCTGCTGGATGCGGAAGCGGCCATCATCAAGATGAATGATTACGACAAGGTAGAGAGGGCAATCCGGAATCTGGGAAGCATCGTAACCCTGGATCTGCAGGATGACATCGAAGCGGTAAGGGAAGCTTATGATTCCCTTTCCGATTCCGACAAGGCAAAAGTTGCAAATGTGAAAGATCTGGAAAAGGCGGAGGAGAATCTCCGGGACCTTCTGGCCCAGAAAACTGCCATCGACAATGCCGCCTCAGTAACTGATAAGATTGCATCTATAGGAGATGTCAGCCGAAATAGCGAGGATGCGATACGTCTAGCCAGAGAAGCATATGATGCGCTTGAAACGGAAGAGGAGAGGAATCTTGTCAGCAATTACAGGAACCTTCTCGATTCGGAGACAGAGTATGCCAACCTAATTAACCGGGAAGAACTGGGAAATGCTCTCAGCGAGGGAGACTATTATATCAACCAGATCTATAAAGCTTTCGGAGACTCAGACCAGCTTGGAGAAGATAATTATCCTGATGTCTCTGAAGCAGTGGAAGCTGCAGGACAATTCTTTGAGCAGGAGAAAGAAAAGTGGCCTGATTTCTGCCAGATGGTCAGTGACTATCCTTCATATGTAAATATTCGGACAATGCTAATGGAGTATTCCTTTAATCCGGACCAGGAGGCCACACTCGGCAACCTGAAAGATATCCTGAATTCGATCGGGGATGTGGTCCTGGATTCTGAGCCCGATGTCCGGAAAGCCGAGATGATCCTGGAAGCGCTGAGATCGTCGGATGAGACATCGGATGACCTTGAGGCGTATGAAACAAGAATCTCGTCTTTGCGGGAAGAGATAACGGCGATCCGGGACAGCTATCCGGACATATGCAGCCTGGTCACCGCGATAGGATCCATGGGAGAGGTCAGCCAGACATACAAAGACGCTTATCTGGATGCGGTCAGTCTGTATAATGATGCGGATGATACCTTGATCAGCCTGATCTCTGCCGCTACGATAGAGACGATAACAGGAGCTGACAATAAGTATGGAGAAATCCAGAAAGAGATGGAGGAGATCAGCCGGATAGAAAAGCAGATAGAGGATGCCCGTCAGGCAAACAGCCTTCTGGATGAAGAGCGGGTAGTATCGGCAAGGGATGCCTACGACAGAAGTGACCGGAAGCAGAGCATCAGCAATTACCTGATTCTTGTAGAGGCGGAAAGGGGAATGCTTTCCCTGAAAAAGGCAGCAGAGGATTCTCAGATCGCGGCAGAAGTCGAAGATATGATCGGATTACTTAACAGCAGCGCAGAGATCAATCCTGTGGATGTGGCCCTGGCAAGGGTGGCTTACGATGCCCTGACGGATGCCCAGAAGAAGCTGGTCGGCAATTACGGGGACCTGAAGATCGCGGAAGAAAAGGCAGGGAACTTACCATCTCCATCAGACGATACAGATTCGAAAGGATCAACAATCCCTGCAAAAAGGGCCGTCTACACAATGAGCCTTATCCGGAACAAGAAGGCATCTCAATCATACCTGATTGGAAAGAAGACAAAGTACAAGCTGGTACTGAAAGCGAATGGCAAGGCCGTAGCAGCCTCTAAAGTGAAGTGGAAATCCGGAAAGAAAACGATAGCATCCATCTCTAAAAATGTAGTGACTTTCAAGAAGAAGGGGACTGTTAAAATCACGGCGGTATATCAAGGCAAGAAACATTCCTTCAGCTTAAAAGTGAAGAAAGCATCTTTTAAGCTGAAAAAGAAGAAGATTACTCTGAAGAAAGGGAAGAAATACCGGATAAGATACACAGCCCTTCCGAGGGGAAAAGTTACTTTCCGGAGCATGAATAAAAAGATTGCTTCTGTCACAAAGAAAGGAATTGTTAAGGCCCGGAGAAAAGGGACGGTAAAGATACGAGTCAAATGTAACGGTATCACAACATATCAGTTCGTTAGTGTAAAATAAACAGATCTATCATGAGAAGGATCAAAGCAAAAATAAATATCATTATAGTACCAGAGATGTTTTGCAAAAGAGTAAAGAGGTAAAAGATGAAGAAGCATTATCTAAAGCATATGTATTCTTTGCTCCCTGTTTTCTTTCTGCTGCTTCTTATGCCGCTGAAAGTCAGTGCTGCTGACGGACCGTCAGTGGTGATGAGTGTGGAGAAATTCACGATCGGACAGGGGTACATAGTGGAACCGACAAGAGTGCCTTTGCAGGGAAATGATACGGCTGCGTCAGTCCTTGACCGGCTGTTGACATCAAAAGGGATAAGCTATGAACACAAGGGAACACTTAAGGATTCATTTTATATGTCGCAGATCAATAACGGAGATAACGGGAGGTATGTAGTGCCCGCAGCCATCAAAGCGATGGGTGATTTCACGACTTCAGGCGGCGACCACATCACAGCCCCTACAGGAAAAGAGATAAATGACTCCTTCCCTGACCTTTCAGAATTCTCCTATACACAGTCATCTGGATGGATGTATACCGTAAAAGATAAGAATGTCTCGGAAAAAGCATTAAGTGATTACAAACCGGTAGACGGTGATGTTATTCGACTCCAGTTTACACTATACGGTTATGGTGCAGATTTGGGAATCATTTATGATAATGAAGAATTCCCATTAAAGCTTCCGGACCGTTATGAGATGACAGAGCGTCTGGCCCTGATGAATCAGTATAAGACAAAGCTCATGGCCAATGAGAGCTATCGGAAAGCCTATGACAGGGCCATGGAAGCAATTGTCAATATCAACACCGGACAGACCCTGATGAACCAGGCGATGGATGCACTGCCTTCCGAAAATGAGATATTTCAGTATCTGGAAGACTACGATGCCAATGCGGTAGACATGGTAAAGAACAGTATTGATTCCATCGGAGAAGTCCTCGATACCTCTCAGAAGACATTGATCTTCTCTGCCAGAGATGCCTTCTATGACCTTTCAGAGGCTCAGCAGTCAGAAGTAGGAGCAGAACGTAAAACAAAGCTTGACAATGCAGTTGCTGCCCTCCAGAGCATCATAGATCACAATGCTGCAGAGGAACTCACAGACCTGATCAATGCTTTCGGACCAGTTACCCTTGATAAAGAGGCAGACCTGCTGATCATCGAGAATATCTTCAATAATCTCACAGGAGGAGCTCGGGCATATTTGACGAGTGCGACTAAGGAGGCCTTTACTGCTATCAAAAATGAGTTTGAAGTTCTAAAGGCACAACATGAGGCAGATGTCAGGGCGGCAAATTCCGTGGCAAACAATATCTATAAGATAGGGACTGTCACTCTGACAAAAGCTCCCCGGATCCGGAATACCCGTAAAGAATACGATGCCCTCTCTCCTGGTGCAAAGGCCATCATACCGGATAGTATCTATAAGATCCTTACGGATGCCGAGGCAGAACTCGCAGTTTTAGAGGCAGAGGAGGCGGAGAAGAAAGCAGCTCAAAAAGAAGAGGCAGATAAAAAAACTGCTTCCCAGGTTACAGCAAAGATCAATTCCATCGGTACGGTAACCCTGGATAAGGAATCTGCCGTTTCAGCTGCCAGAAAGGCCTATGACGCCTTGAATGCGGACGCAAAGAAGCTGGTAGCTTCCTCCGTCCTTGCCAGGCTTACGGCAGCAGAGGCTAAGATCGCTTCCCTGAAAAAGGAAGCAGCGTTAAAGAAGAAGTATACGCCGGCAAAGGTTGTCCTGAAAGCACCAAAGCCTGGCAGGAAAAAGATCAAGCTGACCTGGAAGAAGATCAGTAAAGCCACAGGCTACCAGATCTACATGTCCACGAAGAAATCTTCCGGCTACAAGAAAATCGCCACTATCAAGAAGGCGAAGACAGTCACATATACCAGGAAGAAGCTGCAATCAAAGAAGGACTATTATTTCAAGACCCGGGCTTATAGAAAGGTCGGCAAGAAGACTTACTATGGAGCCTGGTCCAAGGTGAAGAAAGCGAAAGCCAAGTGAGCAATTACACAAGAGAGTGGAAGCAATAATCTTTTTCTTCCTATTTTCCCTTATAAGCCTGTTTCCCGAAGACCATAGTGGTATGCCCCGGGAAGCAGGCTTTCCTCCATTTACTGAATTCAGTAGATGGCCTTTAATTATGCCTTTTCAATTCTGCTTCTTCAGTGTCTTCCTCCGCTCGACTTTATCTTTATCTGTATGCCTAAGCTTGACCCCTTCCATCATATCAAAGATCTGTTCCCGACCCGTATCATCCAGAACAAAATAGTTGCTTAAGAGACGGTAGATTTCAGGGTACTCCCTGTAGTCGTATAACTTCAACAGAGGAAGGAGCTGGTTTTCAAAATATTTCTGTTTGTTCTTATTGGTGAACAGACCACCGGCCTCCCAAAGCAGTGGAGGGAGATCCTCTTCGCCTCGATAAGGATTATCTTTGCAGATCAGATCCACGTCTATGTCGAGAACATTTGCGATCGGGAGAGCCATATCATAACGAATGGAGGAATCGCGGTTGATGCAGGTATA
>AUXO017882773.1_pt1 | contig 11823 bp, 10 predicted proteins | sample 768731 | NCBI WGS metagenome assembly AUXO01 (sample SAMN02715735, study PRJNA202380) | gut metagenome | biome: sheep rumen | host: Ovis aries | place: New Zealand: Palmerston North | reverse complement strand
GCTTCATCAGCTTGCATTTGATAACCCTGAAGGGTTGAAATAAGAGATGAATTAGCATCGTCTATGCTGATACCATCTCCGACATTTTTATATAACATTGCAACTTCTGCTAATTGTTTTGAATCTGGGACAGAATAACCCATTCGCGCCCAATCCGCAGTAGCATTAATTGTATCACTTATAGTTCCACCAATATCATGTGCGATATCAGCGTATGATTGAAAATCTCTTTCCAATGTTTCAAGACTTGTATTAGATACCTTAGACAATTCTATAAATGCATCGTTAAGTTGAATTACATTTGTAGCAGCTTGTCTTGCATATCTAATAATATCTTGAAAACTAAAATACTGAGCGATATATTTTGAATTTATATCCCTCAGTCTTTGTTTGATTTGATCAATAAAACTTTTACCAGTATTACCTGTCGCAATTAATTCTGATTCAAGTTTGTTAACTTCGGCTATAATTTTTTGAACCCCTTCAATAGTGGTCTCACTCTCTAATGATCTTCTTAACGCTTTAAATCGAGATTCAAAATCTTTTCCCATAGCAGAATTTTTTGCTATTATCTGATCAATTTTCAATCCTACATTAGTCAAAGATTTTTCAGCAGCTTGTTTAACGCTACCAAAAGCTTTCTTTGATAAAGTGTTTTCAATGTTTTCACTTAATATCTTAACTCTACTGTCAACTTCATCAAAAGAAATAGTACCCTCTGAAAGTTCTTTAAGAAAATTAGTTAATTCGTTTTCAGCACTATTTAATTTTTCTACAAAATCCTGAGTATATTTGTTAGAATTTTGCAATTTTTTAACCTTGCCTAATAAACTATTAGCTTTCTTTTCCGCATCAGAATAAGCTTTGGCTGAATCCTTTTCTAATTGAGCGTAGTATGCAGACATATCTTGTTGAACTTGACTTTTTTGTCCAATAGATTGAGCATAATTTCTAAATAATTCAGTATTATGCTGTCTTAACAAAGCCTCTTTATCTATTTTATCAGTTGTATCTTCTGACTTTTTTGGATTTTTAGATTTACTTTTAGAATTTAAATCTTTAACACTATTTTGCTGTTTTTCTATTGAATCAGTTACATTGTCAACAGAATCCTTTAAAACTTCAAAATAAGTAATCTCATCATCAACTATTTTAGCTACCAAACTTCCTTCTTTTTCAAAGGCTTTATTTTTAGTTTCTATAGCTTTTGGAATAGTTTTTGATATCTTATTTTTTAATTCATCAAACTTTTTCTTTTCCGCATCGATAGCTTGATTAACAGCATTTACTTCAGATTGTATATTATCTGTTACAGGAGAAGTGGTAGGAGTAGTAGACTCCTCAATCTGTTTCTTTTCTTTTAAAGACGCTATTAACTCATCGAGAGCAGTTTGCTCAATTTGAAATCTTCCTTTTTCATTCTTCGAAAAGTTTTCGTCAATTAATTTATCAGCTTCTACTTTTTTAAGATTGGCGATATTGCCCCGAAGTTGCTCAATAGCATCTGATTTTTTAACATAAGCTTTAGTTTCAGTTTCAATTTCTGATGTATTGTCTTCCGTTGTAACTGGAGTTTGATTGCCACCTGGTAAATCAACTTCCTCAATTTCGCCACCTTTACGCATATAAGGTTTAACTTCAATTGGGAATGCGCCGAGTCCATCTATAGCTTCTTGGAGAACTTCTTTGAAAGTATTAAATAATCTACCTTTAACTTCAATAATATACTTTTCTTGCCCATCAATATCTCTTTGTAATCCATCATGAAAAGTATCATATAACCAACCTTCGATATCAACATGATACAATCCAGTTTCATCTATGGCATTTTGAAGACGAGATTTAAAATCTTCAACTAGTTCGCCATAAACTTTGACAATATATTTTCCAGATTCATCTATTGCATTTTGAAGTTGTGCTTGAAAATTATCCCCAATATTTCCTTGAATGGAATTAGTAGAAAATTGAGATGTTATACCTTTACCATATTTTTGTTCAAATTCGTCATGGGTATAAGTGTTTACCGATTCTTTTAGTAACGTTTTTTCACTTATATTTTTCAATGCTTGTTTGCCAGCTTGTTGATAAGCCTCATTCGATTCTTCTTTGGTTAATTTTGTTTGAATATCAGTAAATAAATTATCTATAAATTCACTCGCATATTGAATAGTAAATTCCTTAAACTTTTCAAACTTGTTGCCTAATATATCTTGATAGTCTAAATCTATATTATCTTCAAATGTTTCTTCCACTACCTCTCGAATGCTTTGCATACTCCCATCAAAAGAAGTATAATCGATTCCCTTTTTTACATTGTTCATTAATGATGTGAAAAAATCACTACCAAAACTACCAAAATTTAAATTTGAAGATATTTCTTTGGATAAAGCAGTTGTATATCTACTATCGCCGAATATATCTGTTAAACCCAGATTTCCTATGGCATCACCTATTTTGTCTTTTTCTGATTGCAAAAGAGTAAAATCAAAAAATGAGGCATTTCCAACATAATCATCATATTTTGCTTTTTGTGCTTTCTCAATAAAGTCATTTTTTAATTTATTCCATTCATTATCAAGAATAGCTTTAAGATATTGCCCATATAATCTACGAACATCCGAATCACTTTGTAATATTGTACTGTCTACATTTGCTGAATCATAATAGGTTATGCCTTCTTTTTCGCCATTTCTATCAATAAATTCATCTAATGCTTCTTCAACGCTTTTAATATTGTTGGAAAGATAACTTCTGGCTTTCTCTGCAAGTTCTTGTCCATCTTTCGCTATTTTTGAAAAATCAATTTCGGTCAATTCATTTTGAGCACCTACAACAAACTTTTCTATTCCATCCGCATATGCATTAATAAAATCATAGGCTAAATCTTGGGGTGATGGCGCAGCGGTACTCCAATCTTGATGCCAATGTAAATCAGTATCAAATTTCTTACCTTTCATTAATTCGTTATACTTTACGGTGTTTGATGTAACACCGTTAACCGAATGAGTATCCCCAATAACGGCAGGATTAGAAAATTCGCCCGTTTTACTATTATAAAACAATGTACGCTCTCTTGTTTCTTCGTTGTTCATTCGTTGAAATTCATTTGCTTCTCTTATCCATTTAATCGCATCGATAAATGACATTCTTACATTATCAGCCGAAGTATTAAGAGCAGTAGCCAGATTTTGAATAGTCCCACCAAGATTAATATTAAAAGTATTATTGTCTAAACCATTCTGTATTTGAAATACAATATTATCTGTGTCTACAGAAAAATATTTTAACCGTAAATTTCCTTGAGTATCCATAGTAGTTTGTAATTGAACTAAGAAATCTCTTACCGCACTATCTAAGGCTACCTGCGTAAAAGCATTATTGATAATATTTTCTAGTGAAGCAGTAAAACTTTCTCCAGAATGAGCATTTTTTAGACCAACTATTATGGAATCAATTATTTCTTGCCCAATTCCTTCAAACATAGAAGAATTTTCATCGCCAATATTAATTTTAGAAAATACTTCTTTAATTTTCTCTTGAATAGTAGGAACTGCCCTATTAAGACTTTCTTTAAAACTATTTGTAAATCCTTCAGAAAAATCAACGCTTTCACCATCCTCAGAAGTTTTTGCTTCTTTAATAGCATTGTAAGCAGAAAGAACAACTTCCTTACACGCTTTAACAACTTCCGGAATTGCTTCACGAATACCTTCGGCATAACCAAGACCAAAGTCCTTACCAAGAGGCTTTGTAAGTTCGGCAGGAGAGTTGGAGTCTTGTGCCTCTTGAAGAGCATCAGCAGCTTTCTGAGTTGCTTCTTTGGCTGCATCATTTATAGTTATCTGTTGATTGCTTGCGCCAGCAGTACTTAATTGATCTATAACTGCTTTTTTCTTTTCTGCAATATCACCGAATCTTTGCGAAAAATTATCCAATGCAGTTATTGCCGTTTGAGCCTCTGCTGTAATATTACCAGACTCATCCGTTTGAAATTCATAAAACTGCCTAATAGAATCAAACAATACATCTTGGGCTTCAGATATTGTTTCTTCATAATCTTTTAATGGCTCCAAATCCATATCAATAATAGTGAAGCCCTTGCCTTTTTCATAAAGTAAATTTCCCGCATTGAGTTCTACACCTATACCAGCTTTACGTAAAGTTTCTAAATCTACTATAAGTTTTAGAATCTCGGCATCCGTAGCTTCGAAGAAATCAGTGTTAACCCAATCTTTTTCTGTTTGCCCATATATTTGTCCGAGCATTTTACCAGGAGCAGTTTCTTGTATCTCAACAAATAAATTACTCGCCTCATCGGATACTATAGCTAATGTTTTTGCTGCATTAACACCTGAGTCAGAAATCGCATCTAGTCTTTTTTTTAATTCTTCGGCATCTTTAAGTCTGTCTCCCGAAAATTTATTTGAATGAATTTTTGTAGTTAATACAGTGTAGTCATCACCTATTAAACCACCACTTTTAACCATTCCGGCATTAATTTTTTCGGGCAATTCGGTGTTTTTTAATAAACGAAGATCGGATAATAATTGTAATATTTCTGCGTCTCCATCTTGGGCTTTAGCAATTAATTCATCCCAAAATGACGAAATATGATTACCGTTATTTTCTTTATAAAATACAGAAAGCATTCCTTGTAATTTATTTAATGCTTCAGTGAAATTTAATACCTCAGAATTTCCATTATTTTTCAAGAAATCTTGTATTATTTTCAAACGATCTTTAGCGATATCTAATTGTTCATTGGTGTTTTTTATTTGCTGAGTCATATTGTTAAATGCTTCGCCAGATAAATCTTTGAGTTGTTCTTGCATTTCACTAATATCAGCACGTAAAATCTTTATTTCATCTTGAACTTTTTGTAATTCAGATGGGAGTCCTGATTTAGATGCTCCTTTTTTTTCTAAACTATCTAAAGCATCTTTTAAATCAGTCACACGCTCTTGTGTTTTAGATATATCATTATCAATTGATTGATCAATCTCAAATAATTTAATTTCTTTTGTATCATTTTGATTCCATATATCATCGTATATTTCTTTGATTTCATCTTTTTGATTTTTAAATGCATCAAATAGTTTATTACTTAAAGAATCAAAGTCAAAATCAATATTTTTCGCCCCAGCTTTTATACTAGTATTATAATAACCAAAAAATTCTTTAAGACGTTTTGTTATTTCATCTTTTGATAATCCTTCTTGTAAAGATGCCTCTACGTTACTTGCCAAATTCTTTAATTTATTTTGAACATTTCCTTCATCAATATCTAACTTCAATTCTGTTAATTTTTTTAGTTTATTGATTTCTTGATTTAACATTTTTTCATTTACATTGTATTGAAATTGAATACCTAATTCAGGATGCATTTTTGCAATTTTATCAAATTGTTTATTAAACTCGGCAATGTTACCATCATAATTTAATTTTATTATTACCTCATCATTTTCGAGTTTTGTGGTAGCTGCGCTTATCTTGGCTAAATCTTTTTGTAATGCAGAATAATCACCTTTAAAATGAACTATATATTCAGCTCTTCCCATTTAATCAAACCTCCTTTTCTTTGCAATAAAAAAAGAGACCGTAATAGGTCTCTTTTTTTTAAAAAACTATATATAAAATTCTTTCATATCCTCTAATCTTAAACATGCTAATTTCCCATTAGAATATTTGTTTTTATATACACATCCGCAATCTATATTAATATAAGTACTATTCAAAACATCATTATATTTTTTATATATATTACCATCATTATAAGAAAATTCTTTATTTAACACTGTTGGCGTGTGTCCGGCAATAATAGTTGTGTCCTGTAAATAACTTTCTTCTCTAGCGTATATATAATAATTTAAATCGTTCTTTTTATACCCAGCATGGGTAATAATATATTTATGATTATTAATTGTTTTTTTATATAGGTAAGGCATTTGATTTATAATAACACTCCAACTTATTAATTGACATAATGTAATTGAGTGTTGAAAAATCAAATTTTTTATTGTTTTATAATTATCAAAATAAGCTTCTTTAATTTGAGGGATCATTAATATTGCTTGGTATAATGTTTGTGTATCTAATAAATCATTTTTATCCATATCTAATTTAACAGAAAATGTTTTTAAGATATCTATGTTTGCTACAAATTCAGCCTCATGATTCCCCTGTATTAATAAAAAATTTTCAGGATAATCTTGTATCCATTTAAACATTTCGTAATTTTGTTTTCCTCGATCAATATAATCACCTATGCATATTATTTCGTCATTATCTTGATATTTTATTAAATCTAAAAGTTTCATAAATTCATCATAACACCCATGTATATCACCTATAATATATGTACTCATATAATCACCGCCTTTCTAATAGAAATATAACATTTACTATAAAAAATGACAATGAAATGAGTTACGTATCGTAACTACTAATTTAATTTGTTCATCTCTTCCACCCAATAATTACTAAATACCTCATCTAGATGCCGATGTTGTTTTATTTTGTTAAAAGCTTTTGTGAATTCAACTTCGGGTGAAGGTCGAGTGTTAGTAGGAAACCGTCTATAACTCCATTTTACTTCGTAAGTTCTCTTTTTTTTTCCTCTTCCTTTTGTTTTTATTTTATAACGTACATTTCTTCGGTTTATTCCATGAATACCATAATGCCAAGTACGATTAAAAACCCATGCAGTATTGGCTCTATATGGGTGTCCACGTCTTGCTTGAATATTTGCAGGATCAACCGTTATACCAGCTTGATATTGTAAATCCCCTAAATATTGACTCCAAGAATCATAATCTTGCATTCCGCTTGATGCCCACCAAGTAGCTCCAGTTCTTTCATATTCAATTGGAGTATAATCATAATAAAATCTCTTTATCTGAGCTTCATAAGCCTTTTCAATTTCACGACCGATTCTTTGAGCTGTTTTCTCTAATGCATTTCTATAAGCCTTTTTAAAATCGTTGATGTCAAATAAGTCATTTTTATTACTCATAATTTTACCTCCGCTATTTGATTTTAATATACTTCTAATACATCTTCCAAATCACACCCCAAAGACTTCAGCAACTTATAAGCTTCTTGTGGGGTAGTAGCAACTCTTTCATTTATTATGTCTTCTAGATGCTGAATCGAGCAACCACTCATATCAGCTAAATCTACAATGCATACTTGTTGCGCATCCACCAATCCTTTTATAAAATTATTTATTATCATTTTTCTCCTTTATGTTTAATACGTAATCTTTACAATTACGCTATATTGGAATTAAATATATCTTGGACGATATGTTTTTTATATAAAATATACCCTCCAAGATATATTCAACTAAAAAAAGCCCAAGAGTGACTATCCACTCTTGGGCTATAATCACTTTAATTATGCATTTATAAATTCAAAAGTTTTTGTTATAAATGTATTATCATCAAAATCTTTTTTAAACAAAAAAAGATGAGGCATGTTATGCCTCCGTTGAGTATTATTCTTCTTTAGCTTGTTCTAATAGTTTCTTCATTTCTGGACTATTTAATACCTCGTTGATTATTTCTCCAGACATAGAAAAACTCTCCTTTAAATTGTAGAGAAGAGCATTTACAGAATATTCATTATTCAAAAAGTCACCCAACATCTTATTGAGCATATCAGAAAATTCTATGTACTCAGAATCGGGAATTGCTTCTATTATTACATCGATAGCTCCCACTTCATTAAGCTTGTCATATTCTCCTATGATATTCTCTTCATCTAATTTAATATCCGTATATAACTGTATAAGTCTCATTGTAAAGAAAAGATCTCTCGATACACTATTTATCTTAATAAACTCTCTATTTCCATCTTTTATATGACAAGTAGACTCAATAATCTTATCGCAATAAACACTTTTTGTCATAAAGTCTACGTACTGCGTAGTGATATGCTTCTTGATAAACGTTTCCATAGCCGACTTGTTTTGCTTTGCGGCTACTCCATATTCTCTCAAAAATGCATCAACTGATATTTTTCCCATTATTCATATACCTCCAAATCACTTTATTCTTCAATAAGATCATATATTGCAAGCAGATAATCTGCAGGAAGTCCAGCATCCATAATGTCAGATGACTTAAACTTCTTTATTTCTATATCAGATTCAGACTGAAGAACTTCATTAAGTTCATCTGAAAACTTCTTTACGGTTTCTTCAAAGTTTATAGTAGCTTTATTGAAATCCTCATCTGAATCAAAGTTTTCCTTTTTAGGAGCAAAGATTCCAGTATTTCCATCTTCGTTGGTTGTGCCATATTTCATTATTTTTTCACTACGAATAGTTTCGTAATTAGCAACAACTGGCTCAAATTGTTTGAGCATACCTAATAATTTAAATTTAATAAGAGCATTTACATCTGTTGCATTATCTATAATTGCTTTAATTATTTCGTTATAATCTAAAATATTCTGAATTGTCATAATTCTTTTTCTCCTTTTATCTCACTTGAAATTTAAAATGATATCCATCATCTGTAATAATATGAAATTCATTATTATCACAGAAAAATTTCATATTAGTTATTTGTGTGTTAGTATTAACATCCATAAGAAGATTGCACTCTTCGGGAGTTACTATACAATTACGTTCTTGTAAAAACCTCTCGATTTCACTTGAATACATTATTATCACTTCCTTTAATACATATTTAAAACTCCTTCACCAATGAGAATAGCATCTGCCTCATCATCAGATTTAGGCGTAATATGATAATTCTCTATAACATATTTTACAGAGAAATCTTTTTGTTCTTGTCTTTTTATTCCTTTACCATTTGGAAATCCTTCGATATATTTTCGCCAAGAACTTGGCATAATACAATGAAATTCTGCGTCGTTAATAATGCACCACGCAAAAATAACGCCTTGTATACGGTTAAGTTTTTTCTGTACATCGGGATTACCGTGACAATAAGTATCTTCAATATAAACAATGGAAGGGCGGTAATAATCCAAACCCTTCCATAATTTCAAACTCATTTCTTTTTGACGTTCTTCAACATCTTTAATTTTACTCATGTCTATAATATGGGATTCCACGTACTTACCATTATCCCATACTGCAAGACCTGAGCATTTAGTTGAACAATCGAGAGATAACATTCGAGTTATCTCACCCATATTTTCTCTGTTCCTCACTTGTTAAATTAGTAGTCCAAGCATGTTGTTCCAAAAGTTCTCCATACATTTTCTTTATATGAGTTATGCTTGCGACTGTTATATTATTTTTAAACTTTGGATGATCTGCGGTATACCGTTCATATCGTTCTATATCATCCATAACTTGATTCCAAGAATCTTTACTGTGATGCTTACCTTCTTGTATAGCATCTTCAAAGTGTAAGATTCTTACCCTAATATTTGTTGCCTGATCTTCTCCAACCTTTTTTTCAAGGGCATCTACTTTATCTGAAACTGCCTTAATTCCTAATAATTTTCCAATAATACCACCAATCCATGACCAAGGATTTATCTTAATCTTTGATACTTCAATAAGAGAGAGTATTATAATAATCGCTATGGGAAGACTGCTAGGATTATTAACAACCAGTTTCCATATTTCAGAGATTGTCATATTGTATAGTCGCTATCCTTTTGAGCTTGCTTATATACCTGATTGATTGCTACTGCAAGTGCGCCAGATGCTATTCCAGATGCCACGGCTTCATATGATAGTCCATTCATAAGAAGACCAGAAATACCACCGAGTACAATTGCTATCATAGGTATATATTTATCCTTAATAACTTGAGCACGTTTAATTGCAAAGCATACACAATAACATACAACAGCTATTATAGGGATACAAAATTCTTGTACTAAATCACCTATATTCATAGTAATTCCTCCTTTAAATATCTGATAATGATTTTTGTTCTACTTGTTTAATTCCATTTTCATCAAAGTATTTTCCGATATTTTCATCAGCACTAAGATCGGTGTAGAGCTGCACCATGTCTGCACTTTGCCACTGAATTATATCTTGAATTACATTAGCAGGAATATTATTCTTTGCTAAAAGAGTAGTAAAGAAATGTCGGAGACTATGATAATAAAAATCTTTTCCAAGGAATTTAGTATAATTATCCGTCCAACCATCCATAGTATCTGTACTCATTTGTTTAGAATAATCTTCCATAGATGGGAAAAGCCATTCGCTCTCTATTCCTTTTTCTTTTCTATAATCCATCCAAAGTTTTAAATAAGGATCAAATTGTTTTTTTAATACATATACATTAATTTTCTTACCACTAGACCCTCGCCCTTTTGTTTGAATCTTTTCATTAGATTTGTATAAAGAACCAAATAATACATTTTCATCATTAAAAAAAGATACCTTAAATCTAGGTATCTCAGCCTTACGTCTACCTGAATACATACACAAAGCAACTACGGCTGCTTGTCTATATTTCTTTTGTTCTACTAAATAATCGAGTAATGATTTTAATTCTTCTTCGGTAAAAATCGTTTTCTCTCGTACAGTTTGATTTACCGGAGATTCTATTTTTTTTATCACACTTCGATAATCAGAATACTCTTCTTCTTCATCAAGTATATTTTCAATATAATTTGAAAGAGAAGAGAGTGTTGATTTTACTCGCCTTATTCGTTTAGGACTCCATCCCCATTCGTTTAATGCATGGTTTTGAAATCTTGCAAATTCACGTTTTGTAATTTCTGTAAATCTTTTATTATTATTGTTTTTTAAATTATAAACAAAAAATATATCAAGATCTGATTTGTACTGAGTAATAGTATTAGGAGATCTATCTATAGATTTAAGATAATCTAAAAAATCATTTGACAACTCTATGTTTTCTGGAAGAATCTGAGATAGAGATTCTTCATCTGTGATGTTGTTATATACTGTTTTTCTTCCCATCCAATTCCTCCTTTATTAAAAAATATGTTACTATATTAATTCTAATATAGCTCTCAATACTTTAGTTACATATTTAATTTCTTCGTATGTGTTCTCATTACTTAACGTAAACCTTACGCACTCCAATGCTTCCTTGTCTGTAAGTCCATAGGCTAACGCAACATGGCTTGGTTTATCTGAATCAGAGCTACATGCAGAACCAGTTCCTATATATATATTTTGGTCATTTAGCAAACTCTGTAGAGTAAGTCCACTTATACCAGGAAAACGTATATATATATTATTTGGTAACCTACTGTCTGTAGACCCTACAAGTTGTCCCCCAAGTTCTGTAAGAGACTCCTTTAAAATATCTGTTTTATGTTTGAGTTCGGTAATATCATAATTGATATTTTTAAATGCTTCTCCAAGACTTGCGATAAGTGGAGTAGGATAGGTACCACCTACTAAACCTTGTTCGCCAAATATAATTGGAGTTATTTTATCTTGAAGTGTTTGACGCACGACAAGTAATCCACTACCTTTTAATCCTCCAATCTTTTGACCGGACATTGATAATGCGTCTATATTCATTTTCTCCATATCAATAGGATAATAAGGAATATATTGTGTGGCATCCACATGAAGATAACCACCTAATTTATGGACTATATCTCCAATGAATTTAATTGGTTGAATAACTCCAGTTTCTGAATTAGCCATTTGCACACTAACAAGAAACGGTTGTAAATTAGCTCTACACATTGATAATGTTTCGTATAATGAATCAGTATTAATAATCCCATCTGTATATACATTACACATACATTTCGAATATGGTAACCAATCGTAAAGTTCCATAATGTCGTTATGTTCTACGCAACTTGTAATAAACATAGTTTCAGGACGTTTGCGCA
>AUXO013781925.1_pt1 | contig 11823 bp, 10 predicted proteins | sample 768731 | NCBI WGS metagenome assembly AUXO01 (sample SAMN02715735, study PRJNA202380) | gut metagenome | biome: sheep rumen | host: Ovis aries | place: New Zealand: Palmerston North | reverse complement strand
ATTTGAGCCAACAAGCGGTTTTTTATCAAGTCCGAGCGGGCGACGGGAATCGGACCCGCGTAGCCAGCTTGGGAAGCTGGAACTCTACCATTGAGCTACGCCCGCGACAACAGGAGGACAATGCAAATGAAATAATTGTCAATTATGCTTTTATACGTGTTTTTCAAACACCTAAAAAACATTGAATTTTATTTTTTACATCATTCTATTCTCCGTATGGAGAAGAACGTTGGTAAAATATCGCAAATTGTTTCTGGTGTTGTGGATGTAGTTTTTGATAATTGTGCTTTACCAAAAATACAAAACGCTTTAACCTGCAAACTTGGCGACACAACAATAACTTTGGAGGTAGTGCAACACACGGGAGAAAATGTTGTTAGGACAATATCAATGCAAGCGACGGACGGACTTTATCGTGGGTTAGAAGTTGTTGATACAGGAATGCCAATTTCAATTCCAGTTGGAGACGAAGTGCTTGGAAAAATTATGGATGTCTGCGGAAATGTCCTCGACGGCACGAAAATTAGCGACAAATGCGAACGTTGGAGCATTCACAGACCTGCTCCTGCTTTGAAAAATCAAACTCCAAGAAGTGAGATTTTGGTCACTGGAATTAAAGTTATAGACTTGCTTGCTCCATTCTTGAAAGGTGGTAAAATTGGTCTGTTCGGTGGTGCCGGTGTTGGAAAAACCGTGCTTATCACGGAACTTATAAACAACGTCGCAAAAGCACACGGCGGACGTTCAGTTTTTGCCGGTGTTGGCGAAAGAACCCGCGAAGGAAATGACCTCTACCACGAAATGATGGCATCTGGACTTATAGATCAAGCAAAACCGGAAAATTCAAAAGTTGTGCTTGTCTACGGACAGATGAATGAACCATCCGGTGCTCGTGCTCGTGTAGCGTTCTCTGGGCTTACCGTTGCGGAGTATTTGAGAGACGTTAAAAACCAAGATGTTCTTTTCTTCGTTGATAATTTATTCCGTTTCGTGCAAGCAGGAAGTGAAGTTTCCGCATTGCTTGGACGTATTCCCTCTGCCGTTGGTTATCAACCTACATTGGCAAGCGAACTTGGTTATTTGGAAGAAAGGATTACCTCAACGAATAAAGGTTCTATTACATCGGTGCAGGCTGTTTACGTCCCAGCTGACGACGTCACCGATCCTGCTCCTGCTACAACATTTAGTCATCTTGATGCGACAATCGTGTTGTCTCGTAAGATTGCAGAAAAGGCAATTTATCCAGCGGTTGATCCTCTTGATAGTGTGTCTCGTATATTATCTCCTCTTGTTGTTGGCGAAAGACATTATAATGTTGCTCGCAAAGTTCAGGAAATTTTACAACAATACAAATCTTTACAGGATATCATTGCAATTCTCGGTATGGACGAGTTGAGCGACGAGGACAAACTTGTCGTCAAACGTGCGAGAAAAATTGAACGTTTCTTGTCTCAACCATTCTTCACAGCAGAAGTTTTCACAGGCACACCGGGTAAATTCATAACACTTGAAGACACCATTGAGGGCTTTGAAGGCATTTGCGAAGGTAAATATGATGACATCCCAGAACAAGCATTCTATATGGTTGGTAATATAAAAGAGGCATTAGAGAAGGCAAAAACGTTATAAATCATATAATTATGCAATCATTCTGGCAGGAAACACAGCCCTCTTTTCCTTTTCGCCTGTCTTTCTTGCGTCGTAATGAGTTAAGATCTGTTTGCTTTTCTGTCTGTGTCATTTTTTTCTTCTCTTTAACTTTGTGTGTAGACTCTTTTTGTTCCTCTGTTATTTCTATTTTAACGTGATGTTTTTTTTTGTTTGTCGGAACAACAATTCGCCTTGGTTCTTTTGTAATTTGGTTGTTGATAATGACAGACGGTTTATTCTTATTTTTTTTCTCTTTTTTACTCTCTAAGGGTTCAAGATGGATTTTGCTTTTTGCTATCTCTTCGAAGCTAAAACACTTAAACTCTTCCAGTTTTTTGGTAATTGCTTGTTTAACATCGTCGTCTATAACTGCTTTATGTATATCTCTTACTTTTTTAAAATGCTCAAACATATCATTATAAGTTGTCTTATCATGTGCTTGAATAGGTATACCCTTGATATTGTCAAAAGTTTGCAACTCTTGACTAAGTTTCACAATCTCCTTGTTCTCCTTAATGGCTTCTTCTACAATGGCTTTTTTTATATCCTCATCCGTCATATTACTTAAACGCGTATGGCGTAAATAAAAGTTTCTCGTATATTGCCCTGTGTTGCAACCTCTAAGATTTGAGAGCAAACTTTTATAATAAAATAAAGCCTTCCTTACAGTACGTTCATCACATTTAACACCACATATACTAAACTGCTTCTGCACCGCCAAAACAACATCCTCTGGGCTGATATTTTTTATCTTGTCGATCAATTTCTTCTTTATTTTCAATAGTTGATCTTTGGAAAGCCCCATTGCAGACCAAGTGTAAAGCCAGTCTGTATCGTCAAAAACTCGTAAATTTCTTTTATTAAATTGACCAACAAAAAAATTCAACGCATCAAGATCGCAACGTGCTATCTTGGTAATTTTAATTTTCTCATTCAATAATTTTTCATTTTGAGTTAAATAGTTTGCCAATTTATTATCGCCCCTTGGTAAAATCAAATTACTAACAACTAAGTCGCCAAATACATCATCATCTATGTCATATTCCTTCTCATATGCTGTATTCCTTCTGTTTTTGCTCTTAACCCAAGATAAAACATCCGTTTGATTTTTATCGTCAATTTGATTAGGGATAAATGTTTGAATACCTCTGCCATATAATTGCGGTTGCTTCTCTAACAAAGTTAAAATAGAGTAAACAATCAAACTTTGATCTGTATATCTGTTTTGTTTTCCACTTACTGCAAACTTTGGCTTTTTACCACCCGCTTTAACAACTTCCGGAACCAAGTATTTACCGTACTCATCAGTTGCAAAAATCCAATTATTACTCCCAGAACCAATGACATTATCGCGTTTTTTTTCTTCTAACTGCTTTTGTTTGATCGCTTCACGAATTCTTCGTGCCCTTTCTTTTTCATTCAGTGTACTAATCCTCAAGTTTAAGTCGCTTTCTTTGAATATCTCATCGTTATGAACTTTGCCAAGTAATGCAAAATGACCGCTCTTATTTAACATATAACCTTCCTCGCTTGTGCTTGACATATAAAATCTACTATATGATTTCATAGAAAAGCCTTTTAGCAACTTTATGACAATTAAAACAACGGGCTCCATAGATAATAAAACCACCAAGTCAATCAAATTGAAGGTGCTAAGAACAATGAGAGAGGGTGAATTTGAAAAAATCATTACAGAATGGAATGCGAGTGCAAAAGAATTGCCACCAAAAATTGGTGGATCGCAAAGAACAAAAACAACAACAATGATAACGAAGTTAATCGGGTGATGATGGGAAAAAAAAGGGAAGAAAATACCGACAAAACGCCAAAGACGATAATTAAACAATGTAAGGTTATAAAAGCAAAGCCAATAAAAACTTCCGATATATCTGTTATAATTCAAGGAGCCATCGATTTGAAAATGACGACTATTTGCTTAAAAAGCGTCAGGCAAAATATTCCAGATGGTGAGATTATTTTATCAACTTGGAAAAATACAGATGCAAAAGTTTTGCAAGAGCTACAAGAGTTAAATGAAAAAGAAAAATTATTTAATATTTTACTTTTACATGACGAAGTAAATGCGGTAAAGTCAAAGTTTTATCACGGAAAAGGAACAGGGTTTAACAACAACATTTTTAAAATGATTTTGTCAAGTCGTGAAGGATTAAAGAAAGCTACGAGAAAATATGCTCTAAAAATGCGGACCGACATGGAAATGAAAAACCTAAATTTTATTGATTACTTTGGAAAATTTGATGACCACGAAACAGACGAAAAAAAGATTGTAAAAAATCGGCTTGTAATATCTTCGGTTTATACTTGTAAGGTTTTTGATTACAAAGATAATTCTTTTCGTTTTTCTGATTGGTTTCATTTTGGACTTCGTGAGGATGTTTTAAAGCTTTGGGATATTCCATTTGAGAACGATCCTTGCTATACGGGTAAAAAAGCAAGAAAAACAACCACAAAGGAGCTGGAAAATATGCTTATACCGGCGGATAGTTTTCACGAGGAGCAATATTTGTGGGGTAATTTTGCAAAAGCCAACGGGATAAAATTTGAAATGCTTGACGAAAATGATTTTTCTGAAACAACCGCAAAGTTATCCGAAGAGTTTTTGATTAAAAATGCCGTTATTGTGGACTTTGCAAAGTCTGGTTTTGAAATGTTGAAAATTGGCAGAAGATTTTATTCATATGGTGGCTTATATTGTCATTACGATTGGTTGAGGCTGTATAAACAATATTGTAATCCAAACATACAGCTTCCGAATTGTTTTTTTGCAAGATGCGAAATTGCGTTTTATAGTACAAAAAACGCTTATGCGAGACACGCGATACGGATTTGTAAAGCAGTTGATCGTTGCCGTCTTGCATTGCAAGAAAACAAAAACACTCACTATTACTTTGAGGCTTGTGTTGCTATTTTACTGATGATGTTAAAAGTGATATACGAGGTTTTAAGTGTATTGTTTTATTTGGTAAAGTTTGCAATAATGTACTTTATCTTTTTGGCTGTAAAATATTACTTCGAATTTAAATCCTAAATCTGATAAATAAAGCAACAAATAATCGGCAAATATTAGCGTTTTTCATTAAAGCCGTTTATGCGTGTAAAATTTTTCAATTTAAGTTTATATTTTACACGATTTCATATTGTCTTATTCCATTGCTTATTTTAATAAGTCTGGCTTTTTTTTCTTTTGTGTTTTTGTCTGTCTTCTCATCTTCAAGCTTTTCAAGTTGCCAGTTTAGTTGCTTTTCTCTGTTTGCAAATTGGTTCATTAAATTTTGATAATCTTTATATTTAAGTTCTTGCCTATTTTTCAAAATATCTTCGTGTTTCTGCTTTAATAAGTAGTTTTTATATCCTTCCAAAATTTGGATTGAAAACATTTCACAAACAGAGCCAGAGCCGTAAGAAAAAAGTGCAATATTCTTATTTGTTAAATCTTGCAACGAATTTTCAAGTAGTGAAATCAAGCCAACATAAAGCGATGCCGTGTAAGTATTGCCAGTAATTTTATTATATTGTTTTATTGCATTATTTTCATTTTTTTCTGCATCAACATTCGCAATCTTACAGCATTTATCAAGCATTTTTGTAAAAGGCGAATGACAAACAAGATGACTAAAATCACTATTTTTATTTCGTTTTTTCCATTCTTCAAATGCGTCTTGAAACATAGAAAGATAACACTTTATAGAAAAATGCCCATCACAAATTGGTGTTTCGCAATAAGTTGGTCTGTAAAAATCGTTATTTAATTTTGAAATTACAACATTATCGTTGTTAAAAGTTGCGATTTTTGGATTACTTGACAAAAGCACAGCGACTGCACCGCAACCTTGTGTTGGCTCTCCGCTTGTATTAAGTCCATAATAGGCAATATCACTCATTACAACAAGAGCTTTTTTTTTCGGATTTGCTTTTACAAAATCTCGGGCAAGCATTAAAGCTCCGGTTCCGCCGTAGCAAGCTTGCTTTATTTCTAAACAACAGCAGTGATTGCTTAAATCTAACAAATTAAAAAGTTCAACACTTGCAGACTTTGAATTGTCAATTCCACTTTCTGTTGCAAAAAGTAGAAGCTCAATTTTTTCCTTTTCTGCATTTGAAACGTTGTTTAAAATCCTCCTGACTGCATTATATGCCAAGGTAATTATATCCTCGTCGGGCGTGATAATAGACATTTTTTCTTGCCCGAGCCCCGCGGTGTATTTATTTGCATCAATACCTTTTGTTGTTGCTAATTTCTCCAATGAAATAAACAAGTTGGTCGTGTAAAAACTGATTTGTTCTATTCCAACAGAATTACTCACGACAATCTTTTTTATTATAAATTTTTATTTTCAATTTAATCAAGTTTTTAACTTTCTTGCCGTTGTGTCAAATTCTATTTTTCAATCTTGATATTTATTTTTAAAGTGCTCCCCTTGCAAGTCGTTGTTTAATGCAAGAGAGGCAATGCTTGTATCACTTTCCAATTTGTCCCTTTTGTAGAGAAATTAGGTTTCTTTTAGAGCTTAATGATGTCAAAAATTGCTCACTGAGAATTGAGAATTTTTGGGAAAAACGCGAGAAGTTTTTAAATATCAATCCCACTGGCGATGTGCCTTTTTTAGCGGTTCAAAAGATTGACGAAAACGATGAAAGAAAAAGCTTATTGATTTGGGGAAAGAATGCAATTGTTGATTATTTAAGAAAAAAATATCCAGTTCATACACTTTTAAAAGGAAACATTGAAGAGCAGGCCAATATTATGAAATATAGCGAATTATTTGATACAAAGTTTTACGAGGATGTTGTAAGACCTATAATCAACGAGCGAGTTTATGTTTTTTACAAGAAAAAAAGAACATCTGATGTGAATATTATCAAAGTTGCAAGAATAAATTGTCGTGAATATTTGTCTTTTGTTGAAAGTATTTTAAAAAAACGAGATTACATTGCCGGTGGCACTTTCTCGTTTGCAGATTTATCGCTTGCTTGTCAAATTTCATCACTTGATTATCTTGGAGAAATAGATTGGCAGGCATATCCAATTCTAAAAGAGTGGTATATGCCAATAAAATCAAAACCTGCTTTTAGAGATATTTTATACGATATAATTCCGGATTTTCGTCCTTCTGTTTGGTATAGGGAGTTAGATTTTTAGACCTACAACACAAAGCAAAAAAGAAAACATCATTAAAGTATCAGGATTATAAAAGATGCCATTGTGTTATGAAAGGATACTTTTCATATTCGTTGAAGCCAATAAAATAATCACGAACCCAGCGATTTTATCAAAAATTGCAACATGTTTGTCAAAGAATTTCCAGAGATTTAAAAAATTACATAAAAACGCAACACAAGTAAAGTAAGTAAAGCTCACCAGCGGAACAGAAAGAACAAGGTTTGCATAACCATACCAGTGAGAGACGTATTTATAATATTGCGAAATTACGCCAATAGTAATTGTTATCATTCCGATGTTGGAAAAATTGTATAAAAACCCACTTTTATAGGCATCCAGAAATCCGCTTGTCAAACTTATATTGCTATCTGCGAGATTTTTTCTTTTGGAAGTCATAATTTTTACACCAATATAAAGTAAGTACATCATACCAATCATTCTCGCATATTTAAAAGCCGTTTGATGCAATTCAAGTGTCGCACAAAAGAAATATCCCAAGATTGCAGCGATAAAATCTGCTGTTGCGACACCTATTGCGGTACATAAGCCGGCTTTAAATGATTTTTGCTCTATTGTATTTTTTATGGTTGCTATAAATGAAACACCTGGCACGATGTTAAATGAAAATAAGGTTAAAATATAAGTTAAATACCAGTGATGTAAAATTGTTGCATTCATCATGAATGAAATGTATATATTAGGCAATAAGTTGCAAGTGTGTTTTTTTGAGAGCAACAGTTTCTTGCAAAAAAATGTTTTTTATTTAAAATCTATTGTTTTTTTATGCCAAGATGTCCTTGTTGTGGTAATGATACAAACAAAACACAATTCGAAATCGACAAAAAAGATTACTCTAAAATCATGCTCTATGATAAAAACGGCAAACCAGTGTCATTTGGCGATTTCTATAAAAAAGCCGTAGAAAGGGCCTGTATTGTACCAAGAGGTAATGATGCTTTTATAATCAGCCCAGAACACGCTAGTAAAGTATCCATTAATGTTGGCAGTGGCAGAATGCTGAAAGTTTCAGGGTTAGTTGAGAAATTTATTCGTATGGAGGCACGAAAAAACAAAGACGAAGAAATAATGTTGTCTATGCATCGTATAATAGTAAAAGAAAAGATGTCAAAACAAAATTTACAACGACAAATGATATATTATCAACAAAAATTGCAGAAAAAAAGAGAAAACATTTCGGTGTTGAAGATGGAGTTAGATGAACTACAAACGCTTCTGGAAAGACAGAAAGCAACGATAGCGGACCAACGCAGACAGATTGACGAATTACAACGAGAAGTGTTTGATAAAGAAAAAATAATACGCGACAAAGAAACCCAAGAAATTAAACTACAAACGCTTCTGGAAAGACAGAAAGCAATGATGGCGGACCAACGCAGACAGATTGACGAATTACAACGAGAAGTGTTTGATAAAGAAAAAATAATACGCGACAAAGAAACCCAAGAAATTTTTAACCGTATAGACAGTTTACAAAATAGGCTCAAAGTTGGTAAAAACAGCATTGGCAATAAAAAGTTGAGTATTAATCTTGGGCACGGAGAGCACAAGAAAGATGTTCCTGATGGTAAAAACACACATGAGAAAATTAAATATTTACTCAATGATATTCAAAACAAAATAAATAATTGTAAACGACCTATTGTGTCTAACAATGAGAATAATCGTTATGATCGGAATGATGTTGGCGAAATATCTGGCAGTCAAGCCAGCATAGCGTTAACAGAAGCTGACAAAATGAAGAATATAGATTTTGGCGATTTAGATCAATTTTTGGCGATTTAGATAAATTCGAATAAACAAATCAATTATATTCAGCATAAATTGGTTTCTAAACAAATTCATAAAAAATACGTATTGTTTTTACGGTGAATGTAAAAAAGCAATCCCTAAATAACCAGGATAATATTAAACAGCCAAATAGTTCAAAGTTTTATTGAGGGTAAAAAATATATCAATTTTTAGGAAAATTGTTCGCAAGTAAGCACGAATGTTGCGGGGGCCAGATTTGAACTAGCGACCTTCAGGTTATGAGCCTGACGAGCTACCGGACTGCTCTACCCCGCAGTCGCCATCTATATGGAGTTTTGATTTTAAAAGTCAATTTATCTTGTTTTTATTTCTATAAATCTTATTATTTATCGTTTTATTATGAGTAAGTGTCCTGTTTGTGGCAAGGATTATCCTTCGTGTAAGGGCGATGTTTTTGTGATACCGGTAGATAAGCTGAAGGAGTTGGACGTGATGTCTCGAAAAGGCGAATGCAGAAACTTAGAGGAAGCATTGTTAGATTATGTAAATATGTTGAATTATAAGAAAATATTCGAACAGTTGAGAAAAGATTATTTGGCAAGGTTGGAAGACATGAAGTGTTTTGAACAGTTGAAAAGAGACTATAATAAAAGATTGGAACAGATGAGAGCATTAAGGGCTAAAAATAAGAGCATTAATGATAGCCGGAACGCCATACGAACGAGTTTGCTACAAGAAAAAGAGATTAATAATGAGATGCGTGAGGCTTTACATAGCACATTATACGAACTTAGAGAGAGAGAACGGCATATTCAAAGATTGGAGTCCTGTATTAGGCAATTTGTAAAAGATAACGATGTTGATAACACTGGTTTGGCTACAATTCCAGAAAGAATTGACGAGGGAAATGACAAGACAAATAAAACATTGGAATATCCAGTGTTAAAAGAAATGACAAATGGTGTCAAAATCACGAAAGTTGTGAAGAATGGAACACAAAAATTAGATACGGCACCGGATGTGTATGCAAAACAGCGGAATAAGAACAAAAACATTATCAAAAATCCAATGATAACGTCTATGATGTCTAAAAGGATGACAAAAGAGATTTTAAAAAAATAAATTTATAGTTTTTAACTTAACTTTTTAATTTGTGCTTTAATTTGTGTCTCTTATAATTTACAATTAACATAACTGGATATCGTTTTAAAATGGAGAATACATATCCAATCGTTTTAATGAATCTTGTTATACATCTGGCGAGTGGATAGATAATTACGGAACGTTGTTTCATCTTTTCTATTTTTTTATTGACTTCACTGCGAAGTTGTTCGTATTCATCCTCTTGGGCATAATAAGTAAGTTTTTGTGAAATAGCAACGTTGAAAATATCTGCAATGTATGTATTTAGCACTTTGGCAGTCACATTATATCCTTGTGTTGTTGCAAGATAGTAAAATTTGCTAAAAATACCAAGCGTCAAAAACGATGAAACAAAAAAATTGTTAGCTAAACAACGAACGCTGTTGTTTTTAATTTCTTTACTATTGTCCAGTGCATCGTATGGTAAACGGTACTTTACATCATTATTTAATAATGCCGATATCAAGTTGTATTCCTCTACAAAATATCTTGTTTGTGAATAGAAGTAATCATTTTTAATTATCTGCTTGGTTGCTTCATCTGTATCGTGAAAGTAAAGTGCAACATCTTTTGGCAAGACATAATAACTGAATATTTTTTTAATATCTTCTGTTAAACCAAATAAGAAGATGTCTGAAAAGAAAAACGGACGCTTTGTTGTTATAGGATTGTGAAAAAATGTGTTGTCGCAAAGCACTCTTTGTTTGAAAAGCCTAAAATTTTCATCAACAAAAGTAACGCTATTAACGCTATCAATGTATTTTTTGACAAAATAATCACTTTGAATCCAGAGATCCGTTCGTGTTTTTACGACATATTTTGTTTTTACGGCATCCAAACCACGAGAATTTAAAAGTTGCTGGTGATTAAAGGCGTTTTCGCGACAGTCACCACTATCGGCAAATGTATAGGCTATATATCGCCAAGGCAATTCATTTTGACTACTCAGTATCAGTTCATCGTAAAGACCATTATATTTTTCTTGTGTTTTTTCGTCAAAATCATCCCAAGTCGAAAGGATGATTTTACTTTCTGGGAACACACGCCTTATAAAGAATAAGGAACTTTTCAAATCGAAGTTCTGATGGCTATGACCTCCGCTGACAACAAATGTTATATCCTTTTTATCAATTTCATCAACGATATTACCATTTTTTGTTTTCGGCAATTCAACAATGTTTGGTGACAAATCTTTAGCTTTTTTATTGTGTTCGGTGATGATTTTTTCAAATTCACCTTCTTTCATTGTTCTTAAACCCCGCAGATCTTTAGATCTTTGTGTTTTTTTTACCTCTTTTTTCATAAACCAAAAAATTCCCTTGCTTTCTCTGGAATATCCGTGCAAAGCATTACATTCTTGTCAAGATTTTTATCTGTTGCAATTTCACTATTTTTCAACATTTCCCATTGTTTTGCCGTATCCCTTTTATGCAAATCGCTTGATACAATACAAACTTTTTTATTTTGAGCCAGCAAATCCAATATATCATTTTCGTTATACCATTCTTCATTAAAAGCGTCTAGCCAAATGCCACCAACTTTTTCAAACAAAGGAGCATTTCTATTTATATCACTCATTCCGCTGAAAGCATTCACACCTTTTTTGACCTGCACAACCAAATCTGGAATTGACATATCAAATGTAAAATAATTTGTGTGGTTATATTTCGCCAGCAATCTCAAAATTTCGTCTGCCTGTCCGTCTGCCTTGATATTCAAAGCAAGTGGCAAATTTCGTCCATCCATAATCTGCAAAACCTCCTCAAAAGTTATCTCATCGCCTTTTGGCATATCGTGAGAAATTACAATCTTTCCGCAAACGTCCCGCAAGTCTGTTTCTGTTCCAAAACCGAGTTCAAAACTTCTTTCAAAAGCAATTTGCTTATTCTTTTCTTCTGCTGTTTCCCAATATCCTCTATGAGAAAGAATTTGCATAGTCGTGAAATAGTAAAAAGTGCAATATTTATTTTCAAGATTTTAAATCTATAGCTTTTCTGCAATTTTAAAAACTCCTTCCCGCCCCGCTCGCGTTGCTCGCTCCCGCTCAATCGCTCGCTATCGCTCGCAACCCCCCGCCC
>AUXO010652754.1_pt1 | contig 11824 bp, 6 predicted proteins | sample 768731 | NCBI WGS metagenome assembly AUXO01 (sample SAMN02715735, study PRJNA202380) | gut metagenome | biome: sheep rumen | host: Ovis aries | place: New Zealand: Palmerston North | reverse complement strand
TAAATGACTTTATGGACAAAATCAGTTATGCATTAGGTCTCTCAATGGGACAAAACCTGATGGGTAGCGGTGTAGAGAAACTGAACTATCAGGACCTCGCAGCAGGTATCGAAGACGTGCTGACCCACGCGCAACCCAAAATCAGTTATCAAGAGGCGCAACAAGTGCTGAATACCTTCTTCCAGGAACTGGAACAGAAGATCGCAGGAGCTGCTAAGGCAGACGGAGAGAAATTCCTCGCCGAGAATGCCAAACGCGAAGGCGTCAAAGTGACCGAATCGGGTCTGCAGTACGAGATCCTCGAGCCCTCACTCGGCCAAAAGCCCAAAGCTACCGATACCGTTCGCGTGCACTACGAAGGAACGCTTATCGATGGCACAGTTTTTGATAGCAGTTACAAGCGCGGCGAGTCCATCTCCTTCCCCCTCAACGGAGTTATCAAAGGATGGACTGAAGGCTTGCAACTCATGTCTATCGGCTCGAAGTACAAATTCTTCATCCCCTATCAACTCGCGTACGGCGAGCGCGGTGCCGGACAGTCTATCCCGCCCTACGCCGCCCTCATCTTTACCGTAGAACTCTTAGGAATTGAATAAATCCGTTATCACGTAATTACGTAATCCCGAAATAACGAAAAAAAATAAAACGATGAAAAAAATCAGTATCTTTTTGTTAGCCGCAATGGCAATGGTTTCCTGCGGCAACAGTTACAAAGCGAAAGATGTCAAACTGAACGATGAGAACGACTCACTCAACTATGCTGTCGGCCTCATTAACGGTTTACAAATCAAACAGTATTATTTGGCGAAAGACAGTTCAGAGGAAGCTATCACCGAGTTCATTGACGCCCTCGAGAACGCATACCTCGACAAAGACGAGGTACTCAGCGACATCGCTCAAACGGGTCGTCAGTTCGGCTCCTCCGTATCGATGTTCGAAAAAGAAGGTCTGGCTGGTAACGCCGCTTGGACATACAACGGCGAATCCTTCCTCCAAGGTGTCATCAACGCCCTTTACTCGGATACTTCCGTCATGGACGAGAGCACAGCAGAGAGCTATATCATGGCGAAATACTCGACCATGAAGACCGGAGAAGAACCTTCCGGCGAAGCGGTTATCGCCAAGTGCCCCACCAAGGCGAAAAAGATTGAGCTCAAGAACGAGAACGACTCGCTCAACTATGCCTTCGGTTTGATGAACGGCGCTCAGATCCGCAATTATTTCCTGTCTAACGACACCACCGGTGAGGACAGAGATGAGTTCATCGCAAGCCTCAACAAGGGCCTCAAGCAGAAGATGAGAAACCCGCAAGTAGTGGCAACCGCCAAGAATATCGGTAATGCGATTCGCGAGCAGGAACCTGTAGGGCTCATGGGCTTCAATGGCGTGGAGACCAAGTTCAACCTCATCAAGCAAGGTTTCATCAATGGTTTGAATAACTATACCGAGATGATGGACCGCCAAGTTGCGATGGAGTTTGCTGATGCAACCTTCGGTCGTCTCAAACAAGCGCAGATTGAAGCAGAGCAAGAGAAAGCACAACTCCAAGGTCAACAGGCCAAAGAGGAAGGTGAAGCCTTCTTGGCTGCTAACGCCCTGCGCAAGGAGGTGAAGACCACAGCATCCGGTCTGCAGTACGAAGTACTGGAAGAGGGCAATGGTCCCAAACCCACCGCCGCTTCTACCGTTAAAGTTCACTACGAGGGTACCCTCATCGATGGAACCGTCTTCGATAGCAGTTATCAACGCGGCGAACCCATTGAGTTCCCTCTCAGTGGCGTTATCAAAGGTTGGACTGAAGGTCTGCAACTCATGCCGGTTGGATCGAAATACAAACTCTATATCCCGTATGAACTGGCGTACGGCGAGCGCGGTGCAGGTGCTTCTATTCCGCCCTACGCAGCCCTTATCTTTACGGTTGAGTTGCTGGAGATAAAATAACAATTCACAAATTACAATTCACAAAGCGTCCTATAAACTTTTGTGCAAAACTTAAAGAACCATACTTATTCTAAAAGTTAGTACTAAACTCCAATAGCCCTTTGTACATTGTAAATTGTACATCGTAAATTAACATTATGGGCGTCATCGCTAAGCAATCCATTCGTGGTACGATCGTTACCTATCTGGGCATTGCCGTAGGTATCGTCACTACGTTCTTCGTGTTAACCCGTTTCCTCACCGCTGAGGAGATCGGGTTAGCACGAGTGCTTATCGATGCGGCGACGCTCTTCATCGGGCTCGCGCAATTGGGAACGAATGCCTCGATTATCCGTTTCTATCCCTATTTCAAAGAGAAAGACAGCGAAGACGACCACGGTTTCTTCTTCTGGGCGCTAATCGTCCCGTTTGTCGGTTTCCTTTTCTTTGCCCTCATCTATTGGGCATGCCAGGCCCCTTTGTCAGCCTGGTTTGGAGATAAATCTCCTCTCTTCGTCGAGTACTATTATTTTGTACTCCCGTTGGCGTTCTTCATGCTCTATCAAGCCATCAGTGAATCGACCTGTAATGTGCTCATGCATATCGTTCTCCCACGCGGAGTGCGCGAACTCATGGTGCGCGTCGGCCTGCTGGTGCTCTATCTGCTCTATGCGAAGCGTATCCTCTCGTTGGATGGCCTGGTCATCGGGATCTGCGTCAACTATGCGATTGCAGCACTGATAGATATCATCTATTTCTTCTCGCTCAAGCGTATCCGTCTTCGACCCGATTGGCTCTTCTTACGTCAAAACAAACCACTCATCCGGCGCTACCTGCTATACACCGGATTCCTCATCGTATCGGCCCTTACTACCGTCTTAGCCCCCACTCTCTCTTCCTTCTTTGTTACGGCTAAGATGGGACTCGATAGCACCGGTATCTTCGCCATCGCTACGTATATGGCGGTGATGGTCAGCATCCCGAATCGCTCGGTAACAGCCATCGCTTCGCCGCAATTGGCACGCGCCATCAAAGAGCAGAACCGTGAAGAATGCTCTTTCCTCATCCGCCAAGTAACCCGCAACATGTTACTCATCGGCGGATTGATCTTGCTGGCGATATGGATTAATATCGATCTTATCTTCCATATCCTGCCCAACGGCGCTACCTTTGCCACGGCCAAGAATGTCGTGCTGATCTTGGGCGTCAGTCAATTGATTTTGGCTACGTTCTCTATTTGTTTGAATACGCTTAATTACTCGCGGTTCTACGCCTTCAGCCTCGTGCTGGCGTTGATATTAACCGTCAGTGCCCTGCTCCTGAATAATTATCTCATTCCGCTCTATGGAATGGAAGGAGCCGCACTCAGTAACCTGCTTTCATACGGATTGTACTATCTGTTGGTCATTGCTACCCTTGTGCCGCTTTGCCGCATTCGTATCATCGATCGCCAATGGTTCTACATCCTGCTATTGATCCTTGCAGTCTTCGGTCTCAACTGGCTCTGGCAAACATACTTGCCGTCCTTCGGTATATGGACCGACAGTATCTTACGCAGCATCGTGCTCCTCGGCGGAGCGTGCCTCATTGCTTATAAGGCGCAACTCTCCCCCGAACTCAATGACCAGATCAACCATCTAAAAAAGAAAATCATAAATTTGAAATCATAAATCCCCAACATGCGCTACTTCCTATCCTTCGCATATCGAGGCACAGACTTCCATGGCTCGCAAACCCAGCCGAATGGAAACACGGTGCAGGCAGAGATGGAGACGGCTTTTGCTACCATCCTTCGCCAACCCGTAACCCTCACTTTCGCCGGGCGCACCGACGCAGGCGTACATGCGGAGCATATGATCGCGCATTTTGATTTTGAGAAGTCTCTTCCAGTTAATTTCATTGGCCGACTCAATAATCTCCTACCCGATTCGATAGCCGTCAGTGCTCTGCAGCATGTCTCCGACGATGCGCACGCACGTTTTGACGCGACGTCACGCACCTATCGCTATCGTATCACCACGCGCAAGAATCCTTTCCTTACTTTCACGCATACGCGCGTTGCACCCGGCCTGAATTTTGCCGCCATGAATAAAGCCGCCTTGCTGCTCTTGGGCAAACAGGACTTCGCTTCTTTCTGCCGCGTGCATACGGATGTCAAAACGACGATCTGCGATGTCCGCGAAGCGCAGTGGGTACAGGAGAATGAAACCGAAGCGTACTTCGTCATCACGGCCGACAGATTCTTGCGAAATATGGTGCGCGCTGTAGTAGGCACACTCTTTGAGATCGGACGAGGGAAGATGACCGAAGCGCAACTCGCAGAAATTATTGCCGCGCATGATCGATGCAAAGCCGGTCATTCAGCGCCTGCCGAAGGACTCTCGCTGGTAGATATCCGATATCCCGAAACGATATACGCATAATGCATAAAGAAATCACCCCATGGCCAAAACCATGGGGTGATTCGTATCTTAGAATACTGCTGTCCGAGCCGGAGCGCCATTCCCTCCACTGGTATGTTCACCACCGCTATTTCCGGCCATACCGTCCATGAACAGTCCGGTCAAGGAAATAACCTCCATCTCGGGATATATGTATTCTTTCTTTTTCATTTGCGGTGCAAAGGTACTACTTTTTTTTGATATACGCAAGAATTATTTGATATTTTTTCCCATTACATCAAATATTGCGCCTTCAGCAGTAACGATATAGAGCGTATTATTGATCATCACCTTGCGGTTCTGTACTCCTGCCGTCTGCTCATCGATACCCGTCGCAATTTGCGGCGCACGGTTGGTCTCCATACGTAAACCGTACCCTTCCGTAGTTCCCTTCTCCAGGTCAAATACATAGGAGCCGAAGGAGAGAATCCAAATAACTTGATCATTATACGTCAAGTACAACGTAGCGTCTTCCGGTGCTTGGTCGATGGCCAATTCGTATTGACCGGCCTTCGGAGCGAAGAGCGACAGCGGAGCAGTAGCGCGCTCGCCATTCATAGCAGTTTCGACGTCGCAGAGTACCTTACCGCCCTTCATAGCCCACATCTGAGCTGCCTTATAATCGGAAGGTGTACCCATCTTCAATAAGTCACGTCCAATCACATACTCATCCGTAGCCTCATCGCTTGCAGAGAACCATAGACGATCCATCATTCTACCTCTCTCAAGATCCGTCAAGGTCAAACGGAATTCATCTGTAGCATATTCATCATCACGTGAAGGAGCGAACAAGATTCTATTTTCGTCTGCTGCGACTATTGAAATCGTTTGCGAATTCGCTACTTGAATGAAGAACGATGTTCCTACCGCGAAGTTACATTCTGTTGCCTCCTTCGTTACATAGACATTATGCTGATGATCATATAATTGCACTTTTGCTTGATCGAAATCACTTGTCAACTTGGCATGTTGTAACGAACCGTTACCCATACCATTCCATCCACGCGTATCGCTGTTTCCTGCAGAAACGACGGCATTGAAACTATTGGTTCCAGCCACAGATGAACCTGATTTCTTCTTGAATACATAGGTCGTATAGGCCCATTTATCAAGCGTAATGGTATATACACGTCCCGGCTGCATCGTTCCTGTTGTTTTTACCCAATCGTACTGACCGGCTGCACGCTTCGCTTCACTATGCTCCATCACAATGAAGTCAACGCCACTGGTCATCGGGGTATTCTCGCCGTAACGGTAGATACCATTCGAGATCTCTACTTCAAACGGCACCGTGAAGTCATACCATCCGTATGTCAATGCGTCCGCCGGATCAAGGCGTAATACGAAGTAAGCATCGCCGCGAACATCCAGTTGTGCGGAATTAGCTACCTGACCGGAAGCAGCCTCTTGATATGCATCTACGCCTTCTATGCCGCTCAATGCCGCATCCAGCGTGAAGTTACGAACTTTCAGTGTGCCGTTCGATAAGTTCACTTGGCCGCCTTCGCGTACATGCAAGTCACCGTAGCCAGTAAGATTCTGCGAATTACCGCTACCGATATTCAGTTGACCATTTACATTCAATGTTACATCTGCACCTTGAGCAATCGTCAGACCCTGCACGCTTACATTTCCGGATATTGTTACATTACCTTCGATGAGCACCTCATCGCTGCTCGTCGGCACAGAACCTACGTTCCAGTTACCTTCCGTATTCCAATCGCCCGTACCGGTGTAAATATACGGTCCGGCTACCACTTCAATAGTCATGGTACGTGTGCAAGACGCATACATATCTCCGTTATTCGGCGTGAATTGGATTGTGATTGTCTGCGAACCAATAGTGGAAATATTACCGCTAATGACGCTCAATGTACCATTTACTACTCCGTGATTATAGGTATTCTGCGCTTCACCTCCGGTGAGTACGATTTGATCCAATGAGGAACCTAATGTGACTGACTCAACATCCGGCAAAGTAGTGATCTCCGTAGGAGTTAAAACCACCTGAATAGAACCGTTCACAGGATCCGGCATCGTATAGCGTGCATCTTCATCTACATAAGCCTCCAAGTTCACTACACCGGTTCTATCAAACGTCAGCACATTATTGGTGAGTGTACCAGTAGTCGACGTATTCAGGCGACGGAACTTTACATCACCGGCCTCTGTACTATATTCGGAAAGAGTAGTAGCGTACAGCGTACAGGTCTGAATCGTATATACTTCCGATGGGTGACTCCATACAATAGAGCGCTCTGTACGGGTTGCGACACCCGTCAGGCTAATCGTATAGGTTGTCTGGCCGTCCGAGATAGTCAACTCATCCGCCTCGCTAATAGTTTCAGCAATAGGAGCATAGGTCACATTTACTACAAACTGACCATGGTCGCCACACGTAGCTTCGATAGCATCCTGATCAATGCTAAAGTGTGGATTTGTGCCGCTCAAATAGCAAGCGATCGGACCAACCACATTCGAGTAATTAACAGTAATAGAAAGCGGTTTCGTCTCACTCACTTTCGCTTCAATCGTATAAGCATGTGCCGGAGCCTCAATATAACGAGCCTTCTTTACTGAGATATTAGCGATATCGAAATATCCCTCTCCACCTGCCGGACGATAGAATCGAATAGCCGTGGCTTCACGATTAAGTGCGATATCCGTATAAACGTCATACTCGCTTTCCGTCGGAAGACCAAAGTTACGAACGTCCGACCATTCACCATTCAGTTTTTGGGCCAAAATAAGGTCTCCGGACAGCCAAATAGCAGCGAACTTCTCTGTCTTGGTGTCAAAACTTACCGATGCCGGCTGACCGTTCGTAGCCGGATTCAACTCTATATCCAACTGCACCTGTGGTTTGTTGGTATTCATATCGAATAGCGTTCCGCTGGTCGTCTCGATGGGCAAATACGCTTCGCAACCCGCAGACGGATTCGTTACGATCACCTTGTTATTCTTCGATACGGCCAGATAATTATGTCCGTCGGCATCCTCACCTCCGGCTTGAGTAGCGGTGATATACGTTGTTCCTACGCCTACTATCTGCAATTCATTGCCGTTAACGATTTTTGCAACCGTTTCGTCTGCAGAACTATAGGTAATAGGACGTGAACCGTTCGTTGTACAGCCATCTACGGAGGAAGTGGCAGTTGCCGTCAGCACTACATTTGCATCGCCTACATGCAAACCGAACAGAGACTGATTCCACAGAATATATTGCGGTTTCTCGTCCGTTACCGTAAATATCTTGGAGTCAGTAGCCGAAGCATAAATATTCGTTGCTACGGCTGATGCAGTAATAGTAGCAGTACCACTACTAATAGCCACAAGCGTACGACCACCATTGATAACATCAATGACTGAAGGATCACTGGAGGTATATGTCACTTGTGTCATAGCAGAAGCAGCGTTCTCTACTTCTGCGCCTTCTTCCATAAATTCTACGTTCTCAGCCCATGAGATATATTGACCACGCAAAGTGGCACTACCGGTTAAATTGACAGTTGCGCTATATACGCTATTATTAATATAGAGTTTAGCATCTACATCGCCAGCTTCCTCTGCATCATAATAAACGGTAATAGTGGTTGATCCTCCATTACAATCAACATTCTCTATGGTGGCCGGCTCAACACGGAACTTGGAGTCGTTTGTAGTCAGGGATAAATTTCCTCCGCTTGCGCAGCTCCAATTTAAAGTGAATGTTGCATGAGCCGTCTCTTCCGGATGAATATACGTATCTCCATCTCGATCAATACGCAGATTCGCAGTACTCGGCGTTAAATAGGTCTTACGTGTAACGCGCACGTCCTTAATCTTTTTAGTATACGTAGCACCAACTTTGGCCTCAAAGCGAATATAGCGTACATCGAGATTACTGATGTCATACGAGAAGTCTCCTCCAGAATAAGTATAACTCGGAAGGTCTAAGGCTGATTCGTTGATATCATGCCAACTTACACCGTCTGCTGAATATTCCACATATAAGCCTGAAATGGCAGTAACCATGTTCTTCATGGCTTTGAATGTCAACGTTGCACCCGGTCCAGAAAGAGCCATAGACTGGCCTTGTACGCCACCGGTACTATTTATATGCGTTGTCAAACTCTGCTCTGCAGACGAATTCAACACGTAGCAACCTGTTGCTGCAGGTGCTGCTACTACATGAACCGTCATGGTCGTCGAAGCAGATAAGAACTTATAGTCCTCAGCTTGAGTTACAGTCCATACAGCAGTACCGGGAGTCGGTGCCGTCCAAATATACTGACCTTCCTCATTATCATAATAGGTCGCATATTCTTCCGTGCCTGGAGTCTGTGTTACTGTATACGGAGCCGTAGGTTCATTTGTATTCAACGAACTGAATACCACATGAATACCATCATTGAAATAAACATCTGCCGAATAATTGGCTGTGTTATTCACCTTTACCGCATTGGCGTACTTATTTACCGTCAACTTTATTTCTTTTTCAGCGGCTACGTACATATAGTTCTCTGCTTGCTGAATACGAATGGTAACAAGTTTGCTACTGCCGAATGCCTCTGCTTCACTATTTGGAATAAGAATCTTATTGGTAGCAACATCATAGTATGCTACATTTGATGCATCGCTGCTTGTGGTCAACGCGGTAGTCGTGTTATTGCGTGTGGTCACAACATCGCCAATCTGCTCATCGACATATTTGGAATACGTTCCGGATGCAACAGCCAAAGTATTGGCTTTCTTAGTTACCGTATAGGTATATGTTGCAGAAGTACCTGATTTAATAGTAGATGTCTCTTCTTGCGTGAAATAAATAGTAGCAACACCTGCATTGTGCGCAATAATCTTATTGTTCGCAGCGTCATATTCGATGACCTTTCCGTCACCGTTATTTATTGCCGAAATCGAAGTAATGGAAATATGAGCCGTAGGATTATCTGTGTGCTCAAGCGTGAACGCTGTTGCCTGCTCATCACCAACTTCCATAGAATGGTTCGCTCCGGTCATAACCGGAGTATGTTTATCAATCCAGATAGCCGTTAACGTTATTCCCCCTAACGGAACAGAATAAGTATCGTCTGCTTCGCCTATAATATTCACGCCATCTTCTGACCAGCCTTTTAACACATAGCCGGACTTAGTTGCATTCGGGAGAGTAATCGTATTAGTCTGAGACCATTTTGCGAACAAGTTAAACGTCGCACCTGCTGTTGAAGTAAGGTTAGAAACCGACTGCTTATCATCATATGCTTTTGCTCCTTCAGCCGAAGTTGCCCAGCCTACAAACGTGGCACTCTTCGAAGTTGAAGCTGTTCCACACGAACCACCATTCGGATCAAAAGTTACCACGTCCGTCTTAGAGAACGTATTCGCAGTCAAGTTTTGAGCCGTAGCATAAGTGAACGTCTGATTGCTCATGCTGCCACTCGTGCTTCCATTACCATTAAAGGCTACGTAGTACGTATTGGGGGTCCATTTAGCGTATAAATTTACCGTTTCATTCTTTGTTGTCGTTAAATTAGATACGCTTTGTTTATCTGAATAAGCAACCGCGCCATTTGAGCTCATAGCCCAGCCCGCAAAAGTGTAACCCGTTTTAGAAAATGCATTAGCCGTTAAGTTCTGCGCAACATCATAAGTAAAGGACTGGTCGCTCATCGTACCAGAACCTCCATTAGCATTGAACTTGACCTTATAAGGATTCGGAGAAAATTTCGCATAGTACTCAAAAGTAGGATTATGCTTGGCTGCAATTTCATCCGTAGACCATGTTGCATTGCTTGTTCCCGATGCGGCCGGAGAATTATTACATGTTGCATCTTCCTTATGCCAACTAGCAAAGTAATAACCCGTTGCAGCTTCGGCTATAAATTTTCCATAAGCATTAGTGGATTTATATATATCCCCAGTAACTTCAGTGGTGCCTTGACCGTCACTAACGTATTCAGTTCCCGTTACTTTCCAATGGCCCGTAAACGGGTGTTTCCAAAGTTCAACTTTGGCTTTTCCTTTTCCCGCTCCAACACCTACTTTAACTTTGCAATCATTTCCCCACGCATCAACGCTAAAACCGCCTATCAGTAATAGGAGAGTGAGCAATAAGATGAATTTCTCGTATAAAAGTGTAGATTTTTTCATTTTTTTGTACTTTTTCTTTCGACTATAACCTTATTTTGCTAACTGCATTTTACAAAATGTACGATTTTTAATGTTTTTAGCACATTTTCTTATCAATCAGCATCAAAAACGGGTGCAAAATTAATATTTTTGTTCGAAACACGCAAATATTTACGCGCGCAGACGTGCGTTTAATAATAAGGTGTAGCCGTTTCTTAATAATCGTACATAATTTTTTTGGTGAAATTCAGCATTTTAGGCACAAAAAAAAGATGCCCGCTGAAGCATCTTAATTTTAGTGTAAGAAAAAATCTGGGGTAAATTTTTCTGATTATTGATTATTTTTGGTATTTTTTATTTATTTTTATCGGTATAATTATTAATTGGACTCTGTTGGAGTGGAAGTTTTGGACAAGCAAGTTATTGTAAATTTATTTATGAATAAGTTGATTGTACAAAGATTCATAGGTACGTAGTACCTCAATTAATAATTATACATATTTTTCTTTTATATACAAATAATCTAATTCAATAATCAGTGTTTTTTATGTTTTCTTCTTTATTCAATTACCCCGGCCTCGCGCCAAGTAGCTATCGTCGCTTCTACATCCGTCAACGCCTGTGCCGGATCTACCTCATACTCCCCGCACAGCGCATCGCATAACGCCCGCGCATCAAACGTACCATGCGCCGCAGTAGCTTCCTCCGCCGCCTTCCAAAGGAACGCAGCAGTCTCATTCAGCGTGATCATCTTATTGAAATTGATCAGCGCCATCGATTCGCCCACTAATATGTACTCATTGCCTAACTTACGCAACTTAAATCCTTCAATCGTTCTCATATCATCGTGTGTCTATAAATCTTCAATAAATATTTTCTTATTGGTTTAAGTAAAAACCACAATCTGCCTCGTGTCAGTCGTTTACGACGACCATTCGGTTTTTCGATGCGAATAACTGTTCCGATAATATCGCCCGACGAGCAGCGTTCTTCTCCTACCAGGTTTCCATCGCCCTGCAGCACATATGTCTCCCCTTCTATCCGCACTAATCGATGCAACACATACGTACGACTCCCGCATAGGTTTTCCGCCTCGGCAAGTACGATGTCTCCGCGAAGCGGTGCGCGCTCTAACTGCTTCAATATCACGCTGTCTCGATCGCCCTCAATAAACGGCCGCATACTCACGCCGGAAGGCGAGAAACGCACCTCCTTACCCGACGCCAATAATCGCGCCATCTCCGGAATCAATATCTCATTCTCTACCCGCACGACTAATCCCAACCATTCGGCAAATACTCGAAGCAATTGCAAATCTCAATATGCCATTGAAACTTCCAGATATAAAACGGCAC
>AUXO015642347.1_pt1 | contig 11825 bp, 1 predicted proteins | sample 768731 | NCBI WGS metagenome assembly AUXO01 (sample SAMN02715735, study PRJNA202380) | gut metagenome | biome: sheep rumen | host: Ovis aries | place: New Zealand: Palmerston North | reverse complement strand
ATGGGAAAAGATATCGGCCGCATTGGGATATGCACTGTTTGATTCAAAAATAGATCACTGTGCAGAGGATGTTTTCAAACGTGCAGATCAAAATATGTATGAACGGAAAAAAGCAATGAAAGCAATACGAAAGTCTTGACATTCTAATAAAAATATGATATAATAAAAATATGATATAATAAAAGTGTCAGATAAATCACATCATGCAAAGCAAAGAAGGACTATTTTCTCAAGAAATAGAATTTTTGACATCATCGACGGTCATGATTGCCCTACTGACTATCTTAACAAATCAAACGGGCGTAATATGCCCGTTTTCATTTTTGATCGACAAATGCTATTATTTTTTGTAAAATTAGCTAATTTATAAAAGAAAGCGGTGAAATTATGAAAAAAGGCTTTTTTAAAAGATTTGTATCAGCATTTATGGCTGGTGTTTTAATGATTACTTCAAATTCTGTTCCAATATCCTCCTTAGCGAATACTAGTAAATCGGGCGTTGGTATCTATAATAATATCATGACTGATCAGTCAATAGCGCAGGCGGAATATGTTGTAAAATTTTATAAATTAAATGGAACAGAGGTTATGTTGCCTACAGAAATTGATTTTGATACAGCAACATTGACCCCTGTTTCAAATACTCATGCTGTCATATCGCTTAATAAAGATCAGAAATATGTTTCATTCAGTGATAATCCGGCATTCCAGAATTTTGTCAGGGAAAATGCCATTTCTAAAATTGCAATTACTTATCAAACCGAAAAGATAAATTTAAAAAATACTTCTCTTCTCTATAGCCCAGCAACGCAGATATATGATTTTTCAGATACATCAGATACAGGAGAGTTGCGCTCAAAACTTGATTATACAAAGGAAAATCCCTTTGAAGGATATTCTGATACTCTCAAGACATATGACTCCACACTCATGAAAGAAGTCCCCATAGAGCAGGATTGGCGTGATCGTGGAGCAGATAGACCAGAAATTGAAGATATTATATTTGATGTCAAGCAGAATAATAAGGCCTATATCAGCGGAATGGGTACACAGGTAGAACATGATAGTAATTTATACATTTATAATATAACTTCTGATAGTCTCCCTTATGAAGTATATCGTGAATTAGAAGTCAAGGACAGCAACACCTACCTGTATCATTATACTGTTCCTGAAAAAGATAAAAACGGGCAGGATTATACATATTCTTCTACACAGACATATACTTTTGAGAGTGACAAATATAAGGTTGAATCAACCAATACAAATGATAAATATCTTGCTGTCGGATTGCGAGATTTTAAGTTTACAATGAAATGGGCGGATGCTTATGATTCTTCCGCTCGCCCAACAATTGACGTAGATTATATAAAAAATAACTTTGAGCTGTATAATAAAAATACAAATACAAAAATTACCTTTCCGGATACATTGCCAGAAAATGACTCATGGGATAACTATATCCAAATTACACAACAATCTGATAATACGGTCAATGTTACGATCAAACGCCTTGAAGATATCAATGTTGGCGGTACAGCAAATGAATATTATCTAGTATTAAGCAGTGGACAACAGAAACTAGCTGTCAATACAAATGCTATTCATGCATCACAGGATGATTATTATGCTGTCAAATCAGAAAACCAAGGTCTGCATGTAAATGAAACGGATAAGACCTATGAAAATGGTGTCATTGATCTACTGCTGACCGGCACAACCAATTTTAATGGCCATGTAGAGTGGAAAGATGAAGCAAAAGCATCCAAACGTGAAAATGATGATCTTCCTGCGGCAACTTTTAACCTTTGGCGTTATTCTGGTAATGATTCTGACTATTCTGCAAAAGTCGGATCTCCTGTACTATTGGATGGTAAAACCTATGATTTTTCTTTCAACAATCTGGATAAATATGACATCAAAGGGCAGAAATATACTTATTATGCAATAGAAAGTGTATCTGTTGATGAAACAATAACGGAAAACGAAGAAACAAAAACGATTCCGCTCCCTTATCAAATCAGTTATGATAATACGGATTCTGGCCTTGATACAGGAAAGCTATTCGATAAGGGAAAAGCTATCAATAAGCTTTCTGATAAATTGCAATATACTGTCAGTGGTGAGTGGATCGCTGCTGCACGTCAGGGCGGCATTGCGGATGCAACTTATCAGTTGCAAATTTATGATAAAACACAAAATAAATATGTACCCTATACTTATGAAGTAATCATAGATAATCAAACTGAAACAAGAACCGCTGATGTAACACTTCATTTTGATGAACTGCATATGAGCAGAGCAACCGATGATGAAATTAAATTCCCGGTAGTTGATCTTTATGATGAAAATGGTTCATTAAATCAATATCGTGTTGTACAGACTTCTGTCACCAGAATAGACCAGATTTCAGATGAGGATAGGGAAAGCACAGACAAAACTGAAATCGGCGGAGATAAAAATCCCAAAGGAGCGGAGATTTCTGTTAATGATAAATATGCTGTCGCAATGACACAAAACGGCACAAACTACCATTTCAAGTATATGATCGAGGGTGATACCATCGTGAATATTAAAAAGAAGTGGGTGTATAAGGTTAAGGATGCTAATGGAAAAGAAACGGAAACTGAAATTGAAATTCCTGTCTCTGAACTTCAAAACGGATATCAAGCACAGTTTGATGTGCAGAATTACAGCAATGATATTCATGGCTATAGAGATTATTTTGTCGAGAATGATTACCCAGAAGGATATTTTGATAGTTATCTGAAAAGTCAGTATTTTATCAGGAAAACGAAAATCGTTGATAATTGGTATACAGATGAACAAATAGCACAAGGCAATTTAACAGTACCAGAAAATGCTGAAAAATATATTTATTTCAATGAAGAAGCAACAAAATTATCCAGTTCAACATGGGAAGTTAACAATATTTCTGTGCCGAAATATGATGATGATGGTCGTGAAATTGATTACAGGGCGGTCGAGATGAGAGAGGGGCTTAACTATCCGAAAACAGATGACGATGGAGAAATTGTCAGTTACTACCAAACATATGACTGGAATGTGACTTATACCGGAACGGGAGATCTTATCACGAATTATAACTATGAAATAACCAATCATAGAACTTATCCCGGTAATGATCACCATTATATCGCAGTCAATAAAGAATGGGTTGATGATGGTGAGCTGGAATACAGACAGCCCATTCAGATCATTGCTAATAATGTTGGTACATATATTGATCAAACTGATGCTGATCCGGCTAATTGGCATGTTGTGGAAGACGGAGAAAAAAAGGTTACGCTTAATAAACTGAACGTATGGGAAAACACGATCAATGTTTCACAGTATAAAAAAGGTGCGGATGGCCAATATATTAAGGATGAAAATGGGCACTTTACCTTATTGGATTATAATTATGAAGCTGATAAATTTTCAGAAGAGCCTGTTAATCCTGATCAAAACAAAACATATTATTGGTCAAAAAATAATATTTTATCTATTGGCAGTTTGCCAGAGGGTGAGCGATGGATTTACAAGCTCCTGACAGATGACAATGGTAATAAAAAGACTGATTATCGTTGGAATAATGAGCCTGAGGACATTACTCTCACCCCAAATGATTACAATAGCGTAAATCTAATGGAAAACAATTTTATTAATTTCGAGAATTTTGTGGGTATCTACAAAAGCAAGGAGCTTGAAAATAATGCAAAACGTTGTCATTACTATGCTGTCCAGCAGGTGTATACCCCCTCTGGTGTCAATGGCGCAGTGGGTACGCTGCATTTTATCAATACAAGAATTGGTGTTATCAGCTATGAAGTGCAATTTGATTGGAATGTTGGCGATGCACTTACAAATGGTAATATTAAATCAGTAACGATTGCAATTAAAAATCCTGTTACAGATCAAGTCATTTCACAAACAGTTAATTTTACCAATTTAGAGCATTTAACACAGCTTTCAAATGGAAACTATGCTTTCTATTTTCTCAATCTCCCTAAATATGACACAAACGGAAAACTGATTGACTATCAGATCCAAGAGGTCAACATCACAGATAATTATAATGTAGAACATCCTGTTGATAGTGTCAAGAATGAGGCGACCATTGGAACAGATAAATGTAAGGTAACTATTTCTTCTGAAACCATTATTGAAGGTTCAGAAGCAAAGACGGATGATTTGCATCGTATTGTTATTACAAATACCTTTGAGGATGATACAAGCATTACTGTGCATAAGAGATGGTATGATAACACCAATGCCGAAAATACACGTTCTGACTTGTATATCAAACTTTACAGGATTTCTGAAGATCCAGATGCTACGGAAGAGAGTGACCCGAAAGAATACGGCTGGACAAAACATGATAATGATACAGACAACAGATGGACATATACGTTTGATCATCTTTCAAAATATGATAGTAATGGCTATAAATATACTTATTATGTTAAGGAGCAGGATGCACAATGGTTGCTTGAATATGATACAAATCATAAAGCAAAAATTACAGAAAATCCCTCGAATCGTCTGCCAGGATATATGCAGGAATATTCAAATCCGAATGTTGCAACCAATCCGAAAGTATATACTACTACATATTTAACAAATGTTGCATATAATGAGGGAACAATCATAAATCGGCTTCATGGGGAAGTCATCATAGATGGTGAAAAGCTTTGGAAAAATATTTCTTCTGTTCTGTTAGAACAAGATTATCCAATTGCAGACGTTTCTTTGTTTCGTGATAATAATGTCATTGAAATCGAAAAAAAGTTTGAAACGACTTATGAATCTGATCCAACATTAGCCGATCTTGATAACGCATTGAGAAAGGAAGGAGTAACAGAGGACGAAATAAAAACGCTCATCACCAGACAACAGAAAATTGATAAGCTTGTGGAGATACAGCTCTCCAAAATGTCAGATCAGGAAATAGCCGCAAATATCATAAAACTCTCTGAAACACAGGTTACAAGTGGGGCAAAAACATTCAATTTTACAGATGTGTATGATGAGGATAATAATGTATCAACTGTAAGTTTGGCCATAAGTAAAGGCTATGTTGTTCTGGATCAAAATGGGAATGTCAAGAAAGATGCCAAGCAAAATATTATTCTTCCGAAATATGATGAAGCCGGCAGACGTATCACCTATACCATGACAGAGAAGCCAATCAATGGCTATTTGTCTAAGATTGAGCCGGGCAGTCAGAAACTTATCAATGAGTATAACGGCGGCAGAAAGCTGCAATTCACTGTTACAAAGGATTGGAAGGGCATGACGGATAATATGGCTTTCCCGACAATCACATTCACATTGCATCAGGTGTTCAAAGTCCAAACAAATGATGCCGAACAACCTTATCATTATTATGTGTATAATCAATTCAAGCGTGAAATCCGTGCAACAGGTGCTTCCAATGTAACTGTTACATTCGGAGATGCTGATCATCCAGCAGAAGCAGATGCATTGCGTTACTATTCGCCAGTCGGTGAACCGTTTGTGTATTTCATCACAGAAACACTTTCCAATTATGAGGGGGAGCAGGCAATTTTCATTGACCCGCAATATGAGAAATATATTACAGAGTATCTCAAACCTTTTAATGAAAACCCGAAATATCAGGAAATTCGGTTAGTGAATAATACAGGTCTTGCGCTGGGTTTTACTTGTCAAGTGACAGATCCGCTTGATGATACTGATGACTTGGCAAGAGCGGCAGCAATCGCAAGTCTGAAAGCAGCATATACTGGGACAGAACCGTATACCCCCACAGATCAAGAAATTGCTATACAGATGGAAAAAGAACTCAAAGATGAAAAAACAACAGATGCCTTGAATCATACTGAAACATTTCAAAATACTTACAAGCCAGATGATACCAATTTTCATGGCAAAATTAATATCACCAAGGAATGGCAGGCACGACCTACGGAGCATAGCCAAGTAAGAGCATATAGCTTCAAACTGACCAGAAAAACCAAACAGATTCCTAGTGAAGAATTGTTTACAATCAATACAATTGATTCATATTCAACTTCCGGATCACTCCCCACAATCAGTGATCTGAAATCTGGATATACAGCAACCGCTTTTCAGGCATCTACAGTAGACACAGAGGTAAAGCCTCCTACAGAAACAGAAATAATCAAGTATTACATTGCAACAGTTTCAAAGGAAACTGATGCCGGCGATAACCCCATTACAGTGATCATCAGTGTAGCAAATAAAGAAGGAACAGCTGTTGATTATAACAATGAAGTTATGATTAGAAATCTTGCTGTTTATGGTCAGGATGCACTGAAATACACCTATTCCATCGAAGAGCTTGAAAAGGAAGGCTATACTGCAACAAAGAAAACAGATAAAACAGATAAGAATGGGCTCAGCACAGATTCATCAGCAGATCCAGCTGAACTATCACTGACAAATAAACTCAAAGTTTTTGATCTGAAAATCAACAAATCATTCGGGTGTGAGTATACGGACGGCACAACGGATAAAATTAGTTCGATACCATCGAAAGATTATGCACAGTTCTTTAATGATGCATATTTCAACCAGCTGGAATTTCATATTTATCGTCAGGTAATAAATGGAGAAAGAGAAGAAATCGGCTATGATGGTAATCTAATCGACGAACAAAACCCCAAGCTGCTGACTGGTAAAATAATATTGGATGAAATCAAAGACAATCTTGATAAAACCGATGCTGCCAAAGATCTGAATTATGGTGAAACAACTACTGAAACATTTGCAGAACGGTATGCAATCATATCAGATCTTCCGCTGACAGATGTAAACGGCAATTATTATACTTACTGGGTAGAGGAAGTTGACAAAGCGCAGTTAACTTCTGACGGAATACCGATAGCTTCGAAAGATAAGCATGTTTCAACCTATTACAGCAAAGACCGCATTTTTGAATATCCGAGAGATAAAAATGCTCAAGTTATCGGAATATCAGAAGATAACAAAGTAACAAAGATCACTTTGGAAAAAGCCGATAATGGCAAGACAAAAGAAACACATATTCAAAATGTATTTGAAGCCAAGCTAATCAACATCAAAAAGTACTGGCTGGATAATAATAATGAGGATGGCCTTCGTCCCGAACTACTTCAGGTAATAATCAAAGAGAAAGTGAATTCTACGGAAGAAGTGACATTTACACGTATCCTTAGAAATGAGAGCGATTGGAGTATGTCAAACGCTTTGGCAAAATATTATTTTAACGGTACAAATGCAATTGAAAAATTGGAATACAATATTAATGAAACAGAATCAAATACTGAAACAGAATCAGATACAGATAAAAATCTACTTACTAAGCTGGATAATAGCAGTAATACTCTTATTTTTGATGGATATACACTTGTTGATCAGCCTGATAATGCTAGTGGTAAACAATATTATTTTGTTACAGAAGCAACAACATATAAGACCGGTGAAAAAAATAGAAACGGTACTGATCGGACATATACTGTTGGAACAGGTGACGAATGTGATGCGCCTGTCAGTGATACAGACTATCAAAAATTAAAAGATATAGATACTTGGAATCTCACCAACTATAAAATTCCGCAGAAAGGCAAACTCACGCTGACAAAGAAATTTGATCCTGTGGATGAAGACTATAAATCAAGTACCCGGCCGAAACATCTATATTTCCAATTGAAAGAGAATGATACATTATTCACAAAGTATACAGAACTTGGTGTGAAAGTGACAGACGGAACTGTTGATCCATCAAGTGGGCTGATTACCGTCAATCGAATTGAAGAAGGGGCAAATCAATATAACTATCCGATTGTCACAGTATCAAATTTGCCCATCGGTAGCAATGAAACGGCAACCCCACAGAAAAACGGTTCATTCATTGCAAATCAATATCAGTTTGTGGAATGCGATGAAAGAGGAAATATATTGACAAAAACCGGAAATCAACCTGATGAAAATGATCATTTTCCTTATACATGGGATGGCGGAAAACTCAATTCGGCACAAGAGGGGAAATATCCTGATAAAGATAAAACAGTGGAATTGGAAGAGAAAATAGAAGAGCAAACAATCACCTATCAGAACGATTATGAAATTAATAATACGCTCAAACAGGAAAATCATATTGTTAAGAAAAAGTGGAAAGATGATGCAAATAATAACATACCTAACTATTATCAAACACGCCCTGATTATTTTATAGTAAGGCTTGAAAAAACGGTAGATGAAAATCCAGCTCCAACTGGAAACTGGACGGTTGTCCGTGACAAGATTCGACTGAAAGCAGATAGTTCAAGTTTGGATTATCATGATCAGTTAATGGATACGGACGATGAAATCAATATTGACTATTTGAAGAATCTTCCACAATATGATGGTGAAGGTAAAAAAATCTATTATAGAGTTGTTGAAACAGCATTGATTTATATGGTGGATGATCCTAATAATCAAGGGCAAAAGATAGAAGAAACTCGTCAGGTTAAAAAAGATAATTATACACAGCATAGTTCTGATAATAGTTCTGATAAGAAATATGATGCAACCAATACATATTATGTAAGCTACAATGATAATAATATTGATAATGATTTGACAGATCAGCAAACCTTAATTGAAAACACGCTAATCAGAAAAACAGACTGGCAAAATTTTGTAGCGTTGAAAAAATGGGATGATAATGATAATCAATTTGAGAATCGTACCCCTATTAAGGTAAAACTAATTCAATCTATAATGGTAAATGGTGAGAAAAAAATCATAAAGGAAAAAATAGAAACGCTAGAAGAATCGAATAATTGGTATTATAAATGGCAAAATTATCCTCTGAGAGATGAAGCTGGTCATGAATTTAATTATGAAATAGTTGAAATTTCCAATAACTCAGAAAACTATGATTCTGTTTCGAATAGAACTACTGGAGGAACAGAAAATACTGAAGATTCCTATGAGATTACCACTTTCAGCAACACGCTTAAACAAAAGGTGTATGATAATGGCAAAAAAGATTTGATTGCGTCTAAAATATGGAAAGATGAACAGGACACAACAAAAAGAGATACATTCTCTGCATCCTGCACCTATAACACACGCACCAGCATTCGTCCTGATGCAGTAAAGTTTGATCTGTACTGCACTTATGATATTTATGCTTATACAGGCACTCCAACTTTTGATTCTACAACGGGTAAAATGAATTCCTTTGAGCCCCAGCTAATTGGTACATATGACGGTTTGGCAAGTGATTCTGCATTAGCATTAAGCAAATATCTTGGCTCATCCTATGCATATAGTCAAACTATTTCTAATACTGGTGAAAATCAGTCATCAGATACATGGAACGTTGTGTTTGAAAAACTTCCTGTAAAAATCAATCTCACAGGCACAGACAATAACGAGTCTAGTAGTTATACTTATCCAGATACATATGCTACAAATCCTAATTATACTTATACAAATAAAGATGCTATTCCGGCAGAACTCCGTGGAACAACTAAAACATTCTCATATCCATACGAAAGCTATATTCCCTTGCAACTCAAAGGGGAGAAGATTCAGCTGAATGGCCATGCAGTCGATGTTAAATATTATATTAAGGAAACTATCCTGCAATCGGATAACAATAATCCGGCAACATATTCAGAAGCAACTTTTGCAGATAATAATCCTTATTCCAACACGCCAGCAACCAAAGAAAATGCCATTGTACTTAAAAACAGTAAAGCTGGAAACAGTGAAGCTGGAAATAGTGAAACTGGTAATTTGTTCAAGATTGAGAATGATCTCCAAAAACGTGATATTACAGTTACTAAGATCTGGGAGGATAATGGCTATGGCGATAGTCTGCATTATGATATTAATTTCATTCTGACATGTAATGACATCGGGTATTCAGAAACCAAGACACTTAATAAAAATGCTAAGGATGAAGAGAACAATCCAATTTATTCAGTTACATTTGAGGATCTCCCGAAATATAGCAAAAATGGCCGTATTCTGGAATATACTGTCACAGAAAAGGTAACTGATGGATCAAATGATACAGAAAATCATAAATACAATTATACAGTATCTGCCCCTGTGAGCACATTGGATGAAAATAATATTGTAACAGATTACACTATTACCAATACCCTTTCGCTGATAAATATCCCAGTGAAAAAAATCTGGAATGATCAAAGCGACAAATTCGGCTTGCGTCCGAATAACATTACTTTGCAATTACAGCGTTCAATAGATGGTAGAGACTGGACGGATGTTCCAATAAATCCCGAAACGCTTACAGAATCTACACTAGTTTTAGGTGCTCAAGTAGAGCCCATAACGCTTACAGCATCAACACCAGCTTCAAACGAATGGTCAATTGAATTCAAGAATCTGTTGCGATATGCAGAGAATAATAAAGAGTATCAGTACAAAGTTGTGGAAAGCGGTGTGAATGGTGCATATTATGCACCTGTGTATTCTGCATTTTCTACAAATGATGCACAACTGACAGTCACAAATAACTTGATTACAGATACTGTTTATGTAAAAAAAGTATGGGCGAATGATGATAATTACACAAGTTTGCGTTATCCGGTCAAGGTAACCCTCAGCAATGTAAAGATCACAAATGATCCAATAGTTAATATCGCTGTGGCTGAAGCTGATAAATATATTGCAGTTCAAGACGTTCCGCTCAAGGATCAGGATGGCAAAGATATTATTTATGAACTGATCGAAGATGTACAGAAGTATCATTATACTGCTTCACAGAAAATGGAAACCACAGACGGCAAGCGGTATTATACTTTGACCAATACCCTCCCATTGACAACAATCACAGTCAATAAAACATGGGATGCAGGGTATCCAGAGAATGCAAATAAACCAGGTACTATTGCGGTTAAACTCACACGGAAATCTGAAAATGGAACTTATCAGGATGTAGCAACATGCCAATTGACAAATTTTGATACATTTAATAATTTACTGATGTATGATGAAAACAATAAGCTTTATACATACAAGGTGGAAGAAACAAATATACCTGTGGGCTATAGCGTGACTTATCCAAATCAAGAAGAACCTGCTGTTAAAGATACCACTCCCACACCGTTGACAATCGTCAATACCACTAAGAGAGGAGAAGCTGTTTTCACCAAGTATGATGACAGCTATAATGAAGCATATCATATTACTGATGATGAGGATAAGAAAAAAACCATAAAAGATGTGCAGTTTGCGCTTTATCTTTCTAATGATACTCTAGTAAAAATTAAAAAGATAAATGGCAAATATCAGCCTGATGAATATGGTACTGATGTTATCATGACGGATGAAGATGGAAAAATCTATTTAGAAAATCTTACGCCAAATTGCTATTATTTAAAAGAAACATCTACACCACAAGGCTATCAGGAGAATACTACTAGAAAATATGAATTTACTATTAATGCTGATGGCTCACCGACATATACTAGTAATTCTTCTCATATTGGCAACCAAGAAAATTTAAGCTCTATCACCTTGACAAAGAAAGATGCAACCTCAAATCAAGTTATTACTAAAAGTCCGGCAACCTATTATTTGCTCCGTAAAATTCCGGAAGGCATTACTATGCAGAATAATACTTATCAAGTTAATGGAGAGCCGTGGGAAATTTGCGGAACTTATCAAACCACTAACGGAACATTTACAGTTAACAATTTGATTTTCGGAACATATCTGTTCTGGGAAGTGAAAGCCCCTGTTGGCTATGAGGTAGATAATTCCAATCCTGTTCAGATTACGATTGATGCTCAAAATGCCGGAACTACGCAGACACA
>AUXO018467729.1_pt1 | contig 11826 bp, 9 predicted proteins | sample 768731 | NCBI WGS metagenome assembly AUXO01 (sample SAMN02715735, study PRJNA202380) | gut metagenome | biome: sheep rumen | host: Ovis aries | place: New Zealand: Palmerston North | reverse complement strand
GGGTATGAGTTTGTTCGGGACACCGCAAAGCTTGTCCACGAGGCTGGCATGAAAAATGTGCTGGTCACGAACGGCACAGCCGAGCTTCCGATTCTCGAGGAGCTTCTGCCCTATATCGACGCGATGAACATTGACCTGAAGGCTTTTCGCCCTGAGCTCTATAAGTGGCTCGGCGGAGACCTTCAGACTGTGATGAACTTTATCACTCGGGCTGCGCAGGAATCTCACGTGGAGCTCACGTCGCTGATTGTCCCAGGGAAGAATGATTCGCTTGAGGACATGGAGCGGGAGGCTTCCTGGATCGCCGGCATTGATCCCGACATTCCGCTTCACATTACAAGATATTTTCCGCGGCATCGGATGTCAGAGCCGCCGACGCGTGTTTCGGTTATGCGGGAGCTGAAGAGCGTGGCGGAGAGGCATCTGAGTCGGGTGCTGCTCGGGAATGTATAAACGAAGAACGTGGAGGTGTTCCTGATTGCCTATATGAACATTGTGGGAAAGACCTTTTGACGGGTCATGTGTCCAGATTCATGTTAATCCGAATGGAGGCACAGGTCCCGAAGCCCGGTGTTGAACGGTAGGAAAGTCCGTAGTCTTTGCCGTAATAAAGCTGTATCCGTTGGTGTACGTTCCTGATGCCGTATCCGCTGGTCTCCTGTGTCAGGATTGAATCACAGACATCCTGGGACATGCCTGCACCGTTATCCAGTACGGAAATAATGATATCCCCCTGATCTTCGTGACATGTAAGGGTCAGAGTCCCCTTTCCCGGTGCGCTGCGTTGGTCAAGCCCGTGGACAATAGCATTTTCCGCCAGAGGCTGTACGATGAAATTCAGGATGGGGCAGTTCAAAATAGAATCATCGATATCATATACGGTGTTGAAGGAATCGGAGTGCATCATCTGCTGGATAGCAATGTAGGCTTTTACGTTTTCCAGTTCAGTCTGAACGGTCGTGATGCTTTTTCCTTTGTTCAGAGTCGTCCTGTAAAAAGTGGATAGAAGCTGGGCCATCTTGCTGATATCTTTCTGATCCGTCATAATGGCACGATTGTTGATCAGAGAGAGGGTATTATAGAGGAAATGGGGATTGATCTGGGACTGCAGGATACGGAGTTCGTATTTCTGCTGGTTGATCTTGGCCACCAGTACCTCGTTGATCAGATGATTCAGTTTCTCCACCATATCCCGGAATGTACGGATCAGAACGCCTATTTCATCTTTTCTGTTATCGTCAGAGATATTGACCCTGTATTCACCATCCTCTACCCTGGTCATATTGGAGACCAGTTCTTCCAGGGGATGCACGATCAGACTGGAAAGGAGTTGGGAAGCTATGGCTGACATAAGTATTCCCAGGAGAAATACAGCGGCTGCAATGAGCGTGAACTGATGTACCGAAAGAAGGAAGTCATTATGATATCTGTAAAGATAAGCTGTCCAGGTCCCATCGTAAAGGCTGCGTTTTTTGAAACTGTTTCCGGTAATGCCCGATCTTACCTGCAGCGCGTCAAGAGACAGGGGAGTAAATGACGGATCCTCACCTCCGGCAAATGTCTCATAAACGATATCGCTGCGGGAGTCGGCGACCAGAAAACCGAAATTATCCCGATACAGAGCAGGCGCGTTGGAGAACATTCCGTCGATTCCGATGGAAAGACAGACCAGAGTCACAGGCGCCTCGTAGCGGTAATACATTCTGCAGGCAAGATAAAGAGTCTTCCTGTCCTGCGAGACCCGGAAAACAGGACGGGTAGAGTCCATTGCCTCTTCATACCAGATACAGCCTTCTGCTTCTGACAGGGGGAGCACAATATTACCATGAGGATTGATGTCCGCAGTCGTATAGAGTGTTGCGCTGCGGATTTCCGGACTCAGGGTCCGTATGGTCTGTACTGTGGGATCCAGCGTATTTTTATAAAATAGAAAGAGGTCGTAATTTTCTAAATAGGTCCGGCTCAGACCGTTTTTGATTCCGTCATTCCATACAATGATGTCCAGTGCATTCAGGTAGAAATCCATTTTTTCTTCGATGGCCTCTGTCTCCCGTCGCAGAGTGTCTTCCAGACTGGAAGATTCCTGCTCTATGAGCTGGCTCCGGATCTTACCGTAGGAAACAGGTCCTATGACCAGCATAGGAATCAGACTGATAATGAAGCACAGGAGGGCTACTTTCATACGGAAAGGCAGATTGTGCGAGAATTGACTGAACTTTTTTTTCATAATGAATGCTATTCTTCCTTATCTTCGGACTGACCGGTGGATCTTCCGGACAGATATTCGCTGCGGTAATTGACGGGCGTAATGCCATAGACCTTCTGGAAGGTCCTGATAAAATACGACGTGCTGGTGAAGCCCACGGCGGAACCGATTTCAGAAATCTTCATGTTGGATTCAACCAGAAGAGTTCTTGCTTTCTCTATGCGGAACTGTCGGATGTAGCGGTTCAGGGAAGAACCTGTCACCTTTGTGAACATGTTGCTCAGGTAGTTTGGGCTCAGATAGACAAGATCGGCCAGAAGGCTCAGGCTCAGATCCTCTCTGTAGTGATCTTCAATATATTGCTTGACCAGATAGACCGAATAGTTGGAGGAGTCTACCTCCCGATGAAGTTCACTGATCAGTATGTCCATATAGTGACGGATCAGCGCTTCTATATCAGAGAAAAAGCGGAAAGAGTAGACTTTTTCGGCAGCTCTGTCAATATCGTTCTCTTCAAGAGAGGAGATGGCTTCCATGATCATCTGCAGCAGGGACATGGCGCTGTGCCGTATATATATGTGGGACCGCCGGGAAGCTTCAGCCATGATTCCCAGAACTTCTCCGGTAAGCTCTTCCAGCCTGTCAGGCTGCTTTAATTCTATAGCCAGGTGTATCTGGTTCAGAAGAAGACGTATAGATCCTGCACTCTCATCCTTTTCTTCGTCATTCCCGGAATCAGCATAAAAGCTGCTCCTGTAATAGCCGGAGGATTTTGCAAATGCAATAACTTTCGAATCCAGACGCGTCAGGATATCTCCTATGATGCTGATAAACTGATCAGGATTCAGAGGTTTCAGAATGTAGTTGACGGCGTGCAGGACCAGAGCGCTCTGCACATATTCAAAATCATCAAATCCGCTGAAGAAGAGAATTTCAGTGTCAGGGGATATTTTTCTGGCTTCTCTGGCCAGCTCTATTCCGCTCATAAAGGGCATCTGCACATCCGTCAGCAGAATATCAACTTTTTTGGCCCGAATAATTTCCAGGGCGTCTTTTCCATTAGTAGTCTCTTCAATCTGAAAACGGTCCTTATAATTCTTTTCCAGAAGGAACCGGACCACGCTTCGCTCAGTCACTTCATCATCAACAGCAAGTATCCGATACATTCTTATCTCCTTGAGTTAATACGATAGGCCTTATATTAGCTGAAAAAAGTATAGCAGGTGTGAAACTTAATTCACAAGATGCCCCGGAAAAATACTGTAAAATGTTCAACAAAGCTGAAAAATGTATTATATACAGCGGACTTGGGGATTTTTATAATAAATGTATCAGTACTGAGGGAAACAAAAACCTGTTCAAAAAGGAGAGTAGAGAATGTATAAAAGAAATATGTATAAGGCAGCTGCTCTGACTCTGGTCGGTATCATGACCCTGTCCTTTTGGGGATGCGGTTCCGGCAGTACATCTGACAGCAGCACTGAAATCGTGACCGATCCTGCAGAGAGAGGTACTGTAACTGTGACCTTGGGCAGACAGACCACAGCCAATCCCAAGTTCCCTTCCGGTGATTCCTATGAGGATAATGCATATATCCGCATGACAGAAGAAAAGCTCAATATCGATATCCAGGATGAGTTTGAAGCCGAATCCGGAGATGATTACAACCGCCAGGTTTCCCTTGCGCTGTCTGCCGGCAGCCTTCCTTCAATGATGAAAGTAGCCAGCAAGGATGAGCTCACAGAACTTTACGAAAACGAACTGATCGCTGATCTGACAGATGTCTATGATCAGTATGCCAGTGACTATATCAAAGGCATTTATGATTCATTTGACGGACGGGCTCTTGCCAACGTGACCTATGACGGAAAGATTATGGCCATTCCCGCAACCGCCTCCGATGCCGGAACCAGCATGTGCTGGGTACGCAGCGACTGGGTCGAAAGCCTTGGACTGACCGTAGATGAGGACGGTGACCGATGCCTTACCATGGATGAAGTAAAGGACCTTGCCAGGGCGTTTATCGACGGTAATCCGGAGCAGGCGGATCATCCTGTAGGCATTGCCTTCAATGCCAATCTGACCAGCAGCAGTTCTGACGGAACGAATACGATAAATGCAATTGCCTATGCACTTGGTGCATATCCCAAACTCTGGTACAAGGATGAAGCCGGGAATCTGACCTACGGTTCTGTGACTCCGGAAATGAAAGAAGCCCTCTCCGTAATCAAGTCCTGGTATGACGAAGGTGTTGTAGACAATCAGCTGGGTACCAGAACATGGGATGATATAACATCTCTTCTGACCAACGGACAGTGCGGTATCATTTTCGGTTCCTGGCATATTCCGGATTGGCTTCTTAACAATGTATATACCCTGAATGACAAAGCCGTCTTTACTCCCTATGCTGTTGTAAGTGAAGAAGGCAAAGTTAACTGCACTCACGCCAACGCAACCGGCGAATTTATTGTAGTATCCGCAGACTTTGATCATCCGGAAATCGCCATCCAGATCCTGAATCTCTTCTATGACGACATGGTCAATGACAGTGCTCTGCTTGAGGAATATCCTGATGTGGCGTCTTATCTGAACGAAGGTGTCGACGGAACCGCCCGTCCTTTCAATATCGAAGTCAAGTCCAACACATATCTTCTGGACGAGTATGCCTGCCTTAAGGCGGCACTTGCCGGAGAAGGCACAAAGGAAGAGATCCCTACAGCCGAGGAGCGTTCCAATTATGACTCTATTAAGGCCTATCAGGAAGGCAGCGGAGACGTGACCGGCTGGTGCAAGATTCACTCCCGCACAAAAGGTGTGGACCTGCTTGCATATCTGACCGAAAATGACCTTTATAACTGGATAACCCCTGTATATCCCGAAACAACAGACACTATGAATACCAGCTGGGCTAATCTTCAGACTCTGGAAGAAGAGAATTTCATAAAGATCGTGACAGGTGCCATCGGCCTGGATGAAGGCTTTGACAGCTTCGTTTCCGGATGGAAAGCCCAGGGAGGCGAAACCATTACCGGCGAGATTGAAGCTCAGCTTGAACAGTAAGAAAGTGTAATAAGTTGACACTGTACAGCTATGCCGGCTATTTGCGGCATAGCTGTTTCAGAAAGGGGATATTATGAAAACAAAGACACTTAAGCCGATAAACAATACCGGGAGTCAGTCCAGGTTCTTCCATCTGTTCGTTGTACCCGGTATGATTTTTCTTCTTATTTTCAATTACCTTCCCATGTTCGGCCTTGTCATGGCCTTTCAGGATTTTGTACCTGCCAAGGGTTTTTTCGGATCTAAGTTTGTTGGACTGAAGCATTTTCAATATATGCTTCAGCTTCCGGATATCGGACGTGTTATCCGCAATACCCTGATCATCGCCGTGGGCAAGATCTTTTTCGGTATGATCCTGGCTATTGCCTTTGCGATTCTCTTAAATGAGATCCGTATGAAATTCCTCAAAAGCACGGTCCAGACCATCGTTTACCTGCCGCATTTCCTTTCCTGGGTCGTTCTGGCAGCGGTTGCGGTGAACCTTTTCAACCTTGACGGATCCGTTAATCAGATCCTTGCGTCCATAGGTATAGGCAAGATCAATTTCCTCGGAAGCAATCAGGTCTTCCGGAAACTCATTATAGGCACGGATGTATGGAAGGAATTCGGTTATAATTCCGTGGTATATCTGGCGGCTATCACAGGTATCGATCCGAGTCTTCATGAAGCAGCAGCTATCGACGGCGCTTCCTGGTGGAAGCGGATCTGGCATATCACCATCCCGGGCATGCTGCCCATTATCATGCTCATGACTGCCATGAATCTGACCAGTGTCCTGAGCGCGGGATTTGATCAGGTCTATAATCTGTATTCTCCTATCGTCTATGAATCGGGCGACGTTCTGGATACATATGTCTACAGAATCGGTCTGGTTGGCAGACAGTACAGTTTCGGTGCTGCCGTCGGCCTTGCGCGATCTGCCGTAGCGACACTCATGATGGTCACTGCTAATCACCTGACCGACAGACTGACCGGCCAGCGCATTTATTAAGAAAGGAGGAAGCAAAATGATCGATAATAAAGGAACCAGTGCAAGAATCCGCAATGCAATAATTCACCTGATCGTAATCATCCTGGGCCTCATCTGCCTGCTGCCTCTGATCAACATCGTTGCCATTTCCTTCAGCGGCAGTGCTGCGGTGACAGCCAACAAAGTCGGGCTTCTTCCGGTGGACTTTACGACTCTGGCTTACAGCCGCATCGTAAGTGACAGCCAGTTCTGGCGCTCCTTTGGGATCTCAGTGATACGAGTGGTCCTTACTCTGGCTCTGAATCTGGTCCTGGTGATACCTATGTCTTATGCCATGACCCGCAAGACCAGTGAATTCCGCTTCAGGAATGTCTACATGAATCTTCTGATATTTGCCATGCTCTTTAACGGCGGCATGATCCCTACCTACATTGTAGTCAAGAATCTGGGACTGCTGAATACTATCTGGGCTCTGATCCTGCCCGGTGCGGTGCCGATTTTCTCTGTAATTCTTATGATGAACTTCTTTAAGGGCATCCCCAGAGCTTTGGAAGAGGCTGCTATCGTGGATGGAGCGAATCCCCTGCAGGTCCTGCTGCATGTTATGGTCCCCTGTGCAAAGCCTTCCATTGCGACCATCTCTCTTTTCAGCGTGGTCGGCAGCTGGAATGATTTCTTCAGCGGTTTGATTTACATGCAGAAGGTCAAGGATTATCCTATCATGACCTATATCCAGTCTCTGAGCATTGATCTGCAGGAACTGGTCAATAATGCGGCATCCAGCTCGGCGCTGGAGAACATTTCGGAACTTTCCAATCGTAATCTGAATGCAGCAAAAATAGTTGTGGCGGTTATTCCCCTTCTGCTGATTTATCCTTTCCTTCAGAAGTATCTGATTAGCGGCATGACTATGGGAGCAGTAAAAGAATAATGCTTTTGGGGCTGCCGCACCAGACGGTGTTTCGTTATTCATCTTAATGCGACAGCCCTATTGGAGGTACAGATATGAATCAGACAGTAAATGACAAATGGTGGAAAGACAGTGTCATATATCAGATATATCCCAGAAGCTTTCAGGACAGCAACGGGGACGGCATTGGGGATATTCCGGGTATCATCAGCCGTCTTGACTATTTGAAGGATCTGGGAATTGACGCCATATGGATCTGCCCTGTATACAGATCTCCTCAGGATGACTGCGGTTATGATATATCTGACTATCAGGACATTGATCCGATGTTCGGAACATTGAGAGATATGGATGACCTGATTCGGGAAGCCAAAAAGCGCGGCATCGGAATCATCATGGATCTGGTACTTAATCACACGTCCGATGAACACCCCTGGTTCAGGGAAGCCAGAAAGAGTCGTGATAATCCTTATCATGATTATTATGTCTGGAGGGACGGAACCAAAGATGTGCCGCCCAATGACTTGAAAGCAAGCTTCGGAGGCTCTGCCTGGGAGTGGGCAGAAGAAGCAGGGCAGTACTATTTTCACCAGTTTTCCGTCAAACAGCCGGATCTGAACTGGAACAATCCTATGGTTCGGCAGGAAATTTACAGAATGATACGCTGGTGGATGGAACGGGGGGTCTGTGGCTTTCGTCTGGATGTGATTGATCAGATCGCCAAGGAGCCGGATAAAAAGATTCTTGCCAACGGTCCGAGACTCCATGAATACCTGCAGGAAATGACTCGTGAGACATTCTCCCGGGGTGATCTGATTACGGTAGGTGAAGCATGGGGAGCGGACATAGAAAGTGCTAAAAAATTCAGTAGTCCGGACGGAAAAGAGCTTTCCATGGTATTTCAGTTCTGGCATACACTGGCCGATCAGCAGATCGGAAAGACAAAGTGGGATCTGGCGCCTCTTAATTTTCGGATGTTGAAGGATATCATGGCAAGATGGCAGGAAGGTCTGTACAGGGAGGGCTGGAACAGTCTTTTCTGGAACAACCATGATCTGCCCAGAGTGGTTTCTCATCTGGGAAATGACGGTCCTTACAGAGCAGAATCTGCCAAGATGCTTGCCATGGTCCTTCACGGCATGCAGGGGACTCCTTATATTTATCAGGGAGAAGAAATCGGCATGACCAATGCCCCGTATGATATCGAAGACTACCGGGATATAGAACTTCTGAATGCCTACAGAGAGCGAATCCGGGAGGGTATCCCTGAGGATGAGGTCATGCGGTCTATTCATGCCAAAGGGAGAGACAATGCCAGAACTCCGATGCAGTGGGATGACAGCCGTTGCGCCGGTTTTACAGAAGGAGAGCCCTGGATCAAAGTCAATCCCAACTACAGTGAGATCAATGTGAAAGCTGCTCTGGCCGATCCGGACTCTGTCTATTACTGCTACCGTAAACTGATTGCGCTCAGGAAAGAGTATCCTGTCTTCAAGGACGGGTCATTTACTCTCCTTATGCCTGATAGTGAGGATCTCTTCGTATACATCCGGGAGACCGATGATGAAAAAATGCTGGTTGCGGCTAATTTCTTCGGAAGGGAGATTAAATGGGACCTTCCGGAAGAGTGGAAAAAAGGAAAGATCCTTCTCCATAATTATGATGACATGAAGGACGGGATGCTGCGGCCTTATGAAGCGTTCATGACTTATCTGGGTGAGAGATGACCCCGCCTCCCACAGGCGATGGGTAATAAGCAGACTGGAAATCAGAAAGTAAAAAGTTTTGTGGAGGCGTAAGAAAATGATCAGAAAATACTCCTTTGGTCATCCGATCGAGACGGGTGCTGTGGTACAGAATCTGCACTGCGAGAAGGATAAGCCCCGGACGGGAAAGATCCGGATAGACGAGAAAGGATTTACGTATATCCGGCCGCTGGAAAAAGAGACAGCTATATACGGACTGGGAGAGACAGTGCGGGGTATCAACAAACGAGGCTGGCAGTATGTCAGTGAGAATGAAGACCAGAGTTTTCATATGGAGGATGTCAGGTCTCTTTACAGTGCTCATAATTTTATCCTTCTGTCGGATTCCGAACCTCTGGGACTTTTCTTCGATTATTCCGGCAGGATTTCCTTCGATACAGGTTATACAAGAGCGGATCGACTGATTGTCAGCTGCGAGCATGCTGACCTCTGCCTTTATGAGATCACCGGAGAAAGTCTCAGGGAGATCTGCCGGACCTTCAGGAAGATGACCGGCAGGAGCTATATAGCACCCAAGTGGGCTCTCGGTTACGGACAGAGCCGGTGGGGCTATGAAAGAGAAGAGGACTTCCGAAAGGTGGTGGACGGGTACAGAAAGAACCATATCCCTCTTGATGCGGTCTATATGGACATCGATTATATGGAAGCCTATAAAGACTTCACGATTGATCAGGAGAAATTTCCGGATTTTAAGCGATTTGTCTCGGAAATGAAGGAGAAAAAGATTCACCTGGTACCTATCATAGATGCAGGTATAAAGCAGGAAGAGGGTTATGATGTATGCGAGGAAGGTCTGGAGATGGGATATTTCTGTACGGACCGGGAAGGCAGACCTTTTGATACAGCCTGCTGGCCCGGCCTGACGTACCACCCGGATTTTCTGAACGCAAAGACAAGGGAGTGGTTCGGGAACAAATACAGAATCCTGACGGACCTTGGCATCGACGGATTCTGGAATGACATGAATGAACCTTCGGTCTTCTATACAAAAAGGACTATGGAAGAGGTTCGGGAGAAGATGAGGAAATTTCTTTCCAAGCCCGCCAAAGAGACTGCCTTTTTTGAGTTGGCGGGACTTACAGAGGAATTTTCATCTCCTGAGATCTACAAAGATTTTTACCATGATATGGACGGTACGAGGATCTGCCATGACCGGGTTCACAACCTCTACGGCTATATGATGACCCGGGCTGCAGGTGAAGCCTTTGAAAAGATATCTCCTGACAAGCGGATCCTCATTTTTTCACGGTCTTCCTACATTGGCATGCACCGCTACGGAGGTATCTGGCAGGGAGATAACAAGTCCTGGTGGTCTCACCTTCTTCTCAATATACAGATGACGGCATCTCTGAACATGTGCGGATTTCTTTACACGGGGGCTGATCTGGGAGGATTTGGCTCGGATACAGGCAGAGACCTTCTGCTGCGCTGGCTTGCTTTCGGGGTTTTTACACCTCTTATGCGCAATCACAGTGCTTTTAATACCAGGAATCAGGAATGCTATAACTTTGAAAATCCGGAGGATTTTGCCCATGTAATCGGTGTGCGCTACAGGCTTCTTCCTTATCTTTACAGTGAGTATGTTAAAGCAGCGCTGAAGGATGACATGTATTTCCGGCCGCTGGCATTTGATTATCCCATGGACCACATGGCCTGCGGGATAGAAGACCAGCTGATGCTGGGAGAAGGTCTCATGGTGACTCCGATTTATACCCAGAACGCCGACGGCCGCTATGTATACCTGCCCGAAGAGATGCTTTTCGTGAAATTCATTCCATCCGGAGAGATTGAGACGAAGCGGATGGAAAAAGGCATTCACTACATTCATGTGGAGCTTAATGAAGTGCCGCTGTTCATCAGAAAAAATCATTTTCTTCCTCTGGCGGCAGCTGCAGAATGCGTTGATGATCTGGACGAAGAGGATCTGACACTTCTTGGCTGGATCACGGAAAAGTCGGAGTACCTGCTCTACCATGATGACGGATATACCAGAGATTATGAAACTCCGGATCATTACAGGATCCTGACGATGGATACGGAAGATGCCGGAGGCATCTGAAAAGGAGAAAAGAATGAAGTTTCGAGGAGCGGACTGCTTTTTTGGAGAAGATGGATTTTTTACTGTTCTGATGACAAAACTTTTTGACGTCTGCCTTCTGAGCATTCTCTGGCTTGTCACAAGTATTCCGGTATTTACTATAGGCCCGGCGACTCAGGCGCTTTACTGCGTTGCGTTTAAAATCCGGGAAGGCAGAGACGGATATATTATCAAAGACTACATGAAGGCTTTCCGCTCCGGCTTTCTTCAGAGCATGGCCACTGGTCTTGTCATGCTGGGAAGCGGTCTGTTTCTGATTCTGGATATATATTGGGCTTACTTTGCCGGGACTCCTTTTATCCGTTCACTGATTCCTGTTTTTATACTGCTGCTCATTATCTGGGCAGGTGTACTTATGTATATCTTTGCTATCCAGGCAATGTTCGTCGGCAGTGTGCGTGAAACTTTCTTAAGAGCCGCGGCGCTGGCTTTGGCCTATAAAGGACGGACTTTCCTGATGCTCGTGACATCGATGGTCCTTATAGGGCTGATTTATCTTGCGCCGGTTCTTTTAATCGTCAATATTGCCCTTATCCCTATGGTGAATGCAGGCATTCTTCTGCAGATCTTCGCTCCCTATATTAACAGAGAAGAGTAAAAGGCACATCAGCAGAAGGATTTCTGCAGATAAAGCGGCTTCACAGAAGCATTTCTGCTCCTGTGAAGCCGTTTTCATGCGCAGGTTGCACTTCATTGCCAATCCACCAGGGCGACCACGCCGCTATTCGGCATGAGGTCGACTACGAGTCGACCATCCCGAATCTCCAAAGTCTGGCAGCCCTCCATGCTGCCGGCGCTTTGCATCTCAGTCTGAGC
>AUXO016971131.1_pt1 | contig 11827 bp, 9 predicted proteins | sample 768731 | NCBI WGS metagenome assembly AUXO01 (sample SAMN02715735, study PRJNA202380) | gut metagenome | biome: sheep rumen | host: Ovis aries | place: New Zealand: Palmerston North | reverse complement strand
AGTAAATTCAATGAGTTAAGTTGGTGCAGATGGCCGGAATCGAACCGGCACGGACGTTTAAATGCCCGAGGGATTTTAAGTCCCTTGCGTCTACCTGTTCCGCCACATCTGCATAGGTAGAATTTCAAAAACAAAATGTATTATAATACTTTCAAAGAATTTTTCAAGTAATTTTTAAACACATTTTACATTAGTAATATTTTTTGTTTCCGTATCATATTCAAATGAAAAACACGAACAATTTCCAATTCTTATTTGTTCGCCCAAAAATTTAAGTAATGCTATCTTTATAAATCCACCATGAGAAACAAGTAAAATATTATCTTCATTATCAGGAATACTACTCATAAATTCCATAAACCTAGAAAAAACATCATCAAAACTTTCAGCATTAGGAAGTTTTCCTGAACCCACATCGTTTCCACCACTAAAAATAGCATCCAAAAGTTTCTTTGCATCTTGTGGTAATTCAGAATAAATTTGCCCTTCTGCATCCCCAAAACAAATTTCCCTTAACAACGGATGAACCTTTACACCAACACCAATATTTTTAGAAATAATGTCTGCTGTCATATTCGCCCGTTTAAGAGGACTTGAATAAATACAGGTCACCAGAATTTTCGATAAATGTTCAGATAATTTTTCTGCTTGTAAAATTCCCATTTCATTTAATGGAATATCTGTTGATCCCTGAATTTTACCAATCTTATTCCAATCTGTTTCACCATGGCGAACAAAATAAAAAGTCTTTAGCATAAAAAACACCCTATAACTTAAATTGACTTAAATTTGGCATATTTGCAAACTCACCACTATCTTGCATTTGCTTTGCCATAGCCATAAGTCCCTTTATACCACCCATACTATTCATCTGGTCCATCATTGATTTTGTTTTTTGATATTGGCGAATAAGTTTTTCCACATCAGAAACAGAAACACCTGCCCCCTTTGCAATACGCTTTTTTCGCCCCATCAAAATAATATCAGGATTGCGTCTTTCCTTTGGTGTCATAGAAAGGATTATTGCCTCCTGTCTTTTCATCATACCATCATTCATTCCCATAGATTGAAGTTTTTCAGCCAATCCACCAATACCAGGAAGAAATTTCATAATCCCAGCAATAGATCCCATTTTTTTCACTTGTTTAAACTGAGCAAGCATATCTTCAAAAGTAAATTGCCCAGCCATCATTCGTTCAGCAAGACGACTTGCCTCCGCCTCATCAATTTTTTCTTGTGCCTTTTCAACCAATGAAACAATATCCCCCATACCAAGGATACGACTTGCAATTCTGTCTGGGAAAAATAGTTCTAAATCATCAATTTTTTCACCACTTCCCAAAAACTTAACCGGCACACCGATACTTGCTTTCATAGAAAGTGCAGAACCACCCCTTGCATCACCATCAACCCTTGTCATAACAATTCCAGTTAATGAAAGCACATCATTAAATGCCTTGGCGATATTTATACCGTCCTGACCTACCAAAGCATCAACACAAAGTAAAATTTCTGATGGCAAAATTTCTTTCTTTATTTTTGAAATTTCATCCATCATTTCATCATCAATACTTACACGACCAGCAGTATCAACCAAAACGACATCATAATCATCAAAAACTTTCTTTGCGCGTTTTATAATATCAAAAGGAGTTTCATTTTGAATAATTGGTAAGGTATCAACCCCTATCCTTTCACCCCAAATGGAAAGTTGTTCCCTTGCCTGTGGTCGATAAACATCGGTCGAAAGCATAAGAACTTTTTTACCATATTTTTCAGCAATGAATTTCCCAAGTTTTGCAGTAGTTGTTGTCTTACCACTTCCATTAAGTCCAGCCATCAAAATGACATAAGGTCTTTTATCAAAAACAAAACCATCATTTTTTTCACCAAGCATTGAAACAAGTTCATCATTAACAATTTTTACAACTTGATTCGCAGGACTTACATCTTCAATAATTTTTTGCCCAACAGCTTTTTCTTCAATTCGTTTCAATAAATCTTTCACAACCGAAAGTGAAACATCCGCTTCTAAAAGAGCAACCTTTATTTCCCTTAACGCATCCTTTACATCACCTTCTGAAAGTTTATCCTTTCCACGAATTGCATCAAAAGTTTTAAGCAATTTTTTTGATAAAGATTCAAACATAAACTACTCCAAAATTACTAATTTATTGCACTTGGTTTTACATCAGCACCAAATATTTCTTTTATACCCAAAATTTCATCAACAAGCACATAAATATCTTTTAAATATTCGCGTGCTGACATTGAAAATTTAGAACTATCACTTTCATATTTTTCAATATAAAGTCTGATGGTTGCACCAACAGTTCCAGTTCCAGAAAGTCTAAAGAAAATTCTAACATTATCTTTTGTTAAAATTTGAACACCCTGAGCCTTTGAAACTTCACCATTTACTGGATCGGTATAATCAAAAACTTCCTTCTTTGCTATTTCAAAATTACCATACTTTCTGCCATCAAGATCAATAGCTTTCATATCTTCCCAAAGTTTTGTTGCCTTTTCTTTATCAACCCCTTCATAACTGTATTGAGAATAGAAAATACGACCATTTTCATTCCACATTTCACGAACTAATTCTTCAACAGATTTTCCAGTAATTGCCAAAATATTAAGCCAGAAAAGTATTGCAAAAATACCATCTTTTTCACGAATATAATCACCACCTTGACCAAAACTTTCTTCACCACAAAGATTTATTTTTCCAGCGTCAAGCAAACTTGCAAAAAACTTCCAACCAGTAGGTGTATTATAAACATCAAGTTCCATCTCTTTTGCGACTTTATCAACTGCACTTGATGTAGGAATTGACCGAGCCACACCCGAAAGTCCATTTTTATAATATGGAACAAGTTTATGATACTTTGTCATAATTGCTAAACAATCAGATGGAATAACATAGAATTTATTTCCCAATATCATATTTCTGTCACCATCGCCATCACATGCACAACCAAAATCAGCCTGACCTGCCATCATATCATCAAAGAAATCCTTTGCATAAGTAGGATTTGGTTCAGGATGAACCCCACCAAAATCATCCATTGGCACAGAATTCAAAATCCATTCACGCTTTGCACCAAGTCTATTTACAAAAATTTCAATCGCTGCTGGACCAGTCGAAGCATTCATTGCATTAAATCTAAATGTATGACCAGCCTTAAACCAACCACGAATTGCATCAAAATCAAACATAGATTCCATTAAATCTGCATAATCTTTTATTGGATCAAGATATTCAACTTCACTCATATTCAAAGCATCATCATCTGAAATATCCAAAGTCAAATATTCTGATATAACTTTTGTTCCTTCATAAATTGCATTAGTGATAACCTCCGGAGCACCACCACCATTTGCCATTTCAACCTTTATACCAAAATCGCCATTTATTCCACCAGGATTATGTGATGCAGAAAGAATAAAACCACCATCTGCATTGTATTTTTTTATAATGTTTGAAATTGCAGGGGTCGGAGAAACCAAATCACGACCAACAACCAAAACTTTTTTAATTCCATTAGCAACAAGTATTTTTATTATTTTGCCAAGTATCAATTTTCCAGGATATCTTCCATCCCCACCGACAACCCAACTTTCAAGTTTATCGCCATTATTTTTTCTAACAGTAATAGATGCTTGAACAAAATTTTCAAGATAGTTTGGTTCCATAAAAACTTTTGTTTGTTTTCTAAGTCCACCAGTTCCTGGTTTTTGATTTTCAAAAGGTTTTGTTTCAACTTTTACAATAGTCATAGTTATCTCCTTTATTATTTATAATATAGAAAATAACATAACACCTTTTGAAATGATAAGCAAGAAAGTTTTTATCTTAGGATATTACACCAATCTTTATTTGCTTTCATTTGATTGCAAAGATTCTCAAGTTTTGCCTCATCCCCTGTAAGATAAAGTCTATAAAACATTCCCTTTTCCGGCACATTTTCGTATTTTATAGAATGTTTCAAAAGTGTAATCAATGGATATTTTTCTTTCCAAAGAGTTATTCCTTTTTCCGCACTATCCTTTGTCGAATACGATGCAATATGTGCAGTCAAAATATCCTTACTTTCCTCTAAAGGTTCTACTTTTTTCACCGCAATAGGTGCAGAAATAGTTCTAGGTAAATCTTCTTTACTTTCAACTTTTTCATTAACCAATAAATCCGAAGTTTTTATTTCCTCATTTTTCTGTTTTTCTTCAACCTTTACCTCTTGTTTTTTAGGTTTATTAACAAGCAATGGATAATTTACAACATTATCAGCCTTTTCATCTATTACATTTGAAAATATAATATCTGTTCCATCATATTTTTTCTCTGGAACTTGTTTTAAAACAAACGGTTCATCAGTTTTCTTTTCTTCACTCTGTTTAACTTCTTCAATTTTTGGTGCAACATTGATATTCGATTCATTTTCTTCATTATCAGAAAGTAAATCATAACCTTCATCATCATTTACATCAGGAATAAACAAAGCCTGTTTTAATTCTTCCTTTGCTTCGTCCATGGCCTTTTTATCCTCTTCTGGAAAAGCCGGTTGAACTACGAAAACTGGTTTTACTGATTCTTTAACAATATTTTTTTGTTCAACATTTACAATTTTATCTTTTTCAATCTTTATTGGTTCACCTAATGATTCTTTTTTAGGTTCATCTGTTTTCACAATAAGATTTGTATCATCCGATTTTTTCTCATCAACAACAGTATTTTGTTCCTCATTTTTGCTAATTGATTTTGGAGACATCAAACTATGCCTTTGATCAAAATCAGATACCTGCTCTTTTATCTCATCAAACGGTTTATTATAATCAACCTTATCAGCAGAAAAAACATTCGATGAAACAACCAACATTGAAAAAATAATAAGCAAACTTTTTTTCATATTCCCTCCAAAAGAAACAAATTCTTGTGTTAATCATAAAAATATGATACAATATGAAAATCATAGGGGCAACAAAAAAATGAGTAAAAAATTTTTATCACAAAATGAAGACACAAATACTAATGAATTATCATCATTAAAAACAAAATATGATGATTTTAACAAACAATATGGTTTCCGAAAGATAAATCCTGTTTATATTTATCTTAGTGCTGGAATATTAAGTATTATTTGGGCTAGTCTAATTTGGTATTATGCAAGTAATAGTGTCTATAATTGGTCATCATTTTTCAAAATGCTTCCTCATGAGTTTGGAGGTTTTCTTGCTGGAACCATTATGCCTATTGGTTTTATTTGGATGGTCGCAATGTATATAGACAGAAATATAAACTCTAATTATGAACATAAAGTTATTTACCCATTTTTACAAAGTATAATTGATCCTCATGGTGACACATCTGTTATAACAAAGGTTATTACAAAAAAAATTGAAACAGAAACAAACGAACTTAAAAAAACAATAGATAAATTTGTTGATTACTCTGAAAAACTTGCAACTATACATAGTGATGTCGCAAACGAAGTAAAGGCAACTATTTCAGCAATGAAAGAACACGAGGCATCACTAAAAACTATTACAACAGAATTGAATAATTCTACCGATAATGTCGATTTAAAAACAAAAAATATGCTCTCTGATATTGAAAAGCATATTGCAACACTTACTGATGCAACCGATATTGCAGAAAAAAAGACTAATACTATAACAGAAAGTCTTTTAACCGAAACAGATAGACTTGAAAATACTGTTACAAAAACTGCTGAAATAGTAGAGGCAATTTCAAAAACTATTGATACAAATTCTGATAATATTGATAATGCAACGACTGATGCTGTTCGCAGAATAAAAGAAGTCGAAGCCACATTCGATACAATTAACGAACGCATTTTATCATCTTCTGAAATCGCAGAAACTCGTGCAAATCAAATACTTGATACCGTATCGAATAAGTCATCTGAATTCGTAACAAAAGCAAACAGTTCTGCGGAACGAGTAAATGCTGTAATGAACAACATCACAAATTCTATTGATACTATTGAACGAATAACAAATGAAAACGAAGCAACATCAAAACAAACTCTTGCTATCATAACAAATCAATCAAATAGTATGATTGAAAACCTTCAAAAACAAGCATCTCGTTTTGAAAATAATTCTAACTCAATATTAAATATTGTTGCCCAAGTCGAAGATAAATTCACTAATATCGATAAAGGTATTGGTTTAATTTCTGAAAACATTATTGCTCATTTCAAAGATATTGCCCAAGAAATAAATAATCAAAAAGAAAACTTGTTTACAACATCTGCCGAAGTTGCAGAAAATATAAATAATGTATCAGAAAAAATATTAAATGAAAAAAATAATTTCATCACATCAATTTCTGATATAAAAGATATTGCACAAAATACGACATCAGAAATGAAAGTTTCATCTGGTGAAATAATTTCTACATCTGATACTATTAAAAATGTAGCAAAAGAAATAAGTGATTTGATGACAAACTCAAGTCATAATTTAAGTAACCAAGCAACCCTTACATTAAAAGTAGCAAGTGAAATTAAAGACACATTAAGAAACGAAATTGGCGAACTTGAAGAAGTTGCAAATGCCGTTGCCACCCAAAGTCGTCTTGGTGAAATGTCTATTGAAGCCGAAGGTAAAAAACTTTCCGATATAACCGAAGGATTGATGATAAAAATCAGTTCTATGAATGGAAAAATTTCATCAACTATCAACAACATTTTGAATTTAAGTGGTCAAATAGATAATAAACTTAATGCAATCAATGAAACTATTTTACAAAAAAGTTCACAAGCTGCAAAAATCATCAATGAATCTATTGAAAGAAGTTCTAATTCAACAGATTCTTTCAGAAACATTGCATCTACATTCTTGGAAAATTCAATGCGAACAAATACCGAAATTGCAAAACTTATTTCTGAACTTAAACAGGAAACTTTGGCACTCGATTCCACATCAAAATCGACAAAGGAATTGGTCGGAAATATTTCAACCGAACTTATCAGAGCATCACAATCTTTACCTGAGTTAAATTCAAATATTTCAACCATTGATGCTAACTTACAAAATACTAATTCAAGTATTGCAAATTCAATAACTCTTACAAATAAAAAGACTGCAGAACTCATTGAAAATCTATCTAATATAGAAAAACAATTCTCTAAATTTGTAAGTGAAAAATCATCTGAACTTGAATTTATTTCAAACTCTTCTACCCAAGCAATTACAAAGGTTGCAAATTATACAAATAAACTTAGCGAAGAAGCACAAAAAGCTCTTTCTGAATTCAAACTTCAATACGAAGCAGTAGAAGAGTTGATGAAAAAATCACCTAACAAAACAGTTGAAACAAAAGCTACTATTCCAACAGAAAATTTTCTTAACGAAGCCGGATTTATAATTGAAAAATTAAATTCTATTTCCATAGATATTTCTCAAATTTTGAGTCCAGATGTAAGTCAAGATTTATGGAACAGATATAATGCTGGACACAAGAATGTTTTCTCTCGTTACCTAGCAAAAATGCTTGATAAACGACAAATTACAGCCCTACAAAACTTGATTACAAAAGATACTAATCTTGCAAACCATATAAAATCATTTGTCGGAGAATTTAATAATATAATTGTAAAGGCATCCACAACGGATAAAAGTGATATTTTGGTTTCGACCTTAACATCAACTGATATTGGTAAAATTTATATGATTTTAAGAGAAGTAATTGCCTAATCATCAAATGGTGTGTGCATAAAAAAATTCTCATCAAATTCAGCAATTTCAAGTTGAAATTTTGCCTCTTCTGACATCTTGGATAAATCCCATGCTGGATACCATACAACCTTGACTTCCACCTCGCCAACACCATCAACACTTTCCACACTCTCTGCCACCCAAATTGGAATTTCATCAGCCATAGGACAAGTTGGAGAAGTCAATGTCATAACTATATTCACATTTCCAGTTTTTTTATCCAATTTTACATCATAAATAAGCCCTAAATTATAAACATCAACACTTATTTCTGGATCAAAAACAAGTTGAAGTGCGGCAATCACTGCATCCTTTTTTTTCAAAGGTTTTTGCTTTGCACTTAATGGCTTACCACGACGAATAATTATATCCTCAAGTTCTTTTACTTCACCATCCAATTTTATTTTTTCATCAACCATTTTCTACCTCAACATAGATAAAATCTTTTTCAAAGCATCAATAAACTTATCGATATCACTTTCATCATTATAAAGTCCAAGAGAAACACGAATACTACTATCAACACCAAATCTTTGATGAAGAGGTTCTGCACAATGTTTTCCAACACGCACACATACCCCCTTTTGCCCAAGCAAAAGTCCAATATCAAATGGCGAAATTTCATCAATCACAAATGAAACAATAGAATTTGAATTATTATGACTAAGTAGTTTTACACCTTCAATTTTCAAAAGTTCCGATTGTAAATACCTAGTTAAATTTAAACTTTTTTCTTCAATTTTTTCCATCCCAATATTTTGCAAAAAATCAATCGCAGAACCAAGCCCTACAACTTCAGCAATAGGAGGAGTTCCCGCCTCAAATTTTGATGGAACAGATTTAAAAATCACATTATCCAAAGAAACACTTTCAACCATATCCCCACCAAATTGATAAGGAGGCAACTTATTTAACAAATCTTTTTTACCATACAAAATACCAATACCTGTTGGACCATAAATTTTATGCCCAGAAAAGGCATAAAAATCAATATCAAAATCTGAAACATCAACCTTTGAATGCACAGTAAGTTGTGCCCCATCAATCAAAACTTTTGCCCCAACATTATGTGCAATTTCAACAATTTTTTTAATATCAGTTTTCACACCCAATACATTTGATTGTCCAGTTACACAAACAAGTTTTGTTTTTCCACTTATATTTTTATATAGCCAATCATAATCCAACTCTTTATTATCAAGGACCGGTAAATATTTCACCTTAACCCCAATAACTTCTTCCAAATTTTTCCATGGAAGTAAATTAGAATGATGCTCCACCTCGGAAACTATAATTTCATCATATTTATTTAAAAGTCGCCCAATCGAAGATGCAAGTAAATTGATTGAATCCGTAGTCCCCTTTGTAAAAATAATTTCCAAAGAATCTTTCGCTCCAATAAATTTTGCAACTTTTTCCCTTACATCATCATAAATCTGACTTGATTTTTCAGAAAACGCATAAAGCCCCCTATGAATATTAGAATAAGTATTTTCATAAAATTCAGACATAGCCTTAATCACACAGTCCGGTTTTTGTGCACTTGCGCCACTATCCAAATAAACAATATTTGGATTTTGTTTAAAAATTGGAAAAAATTTTCTAAAATCACTCATAAAAAAATATACCTATTGCTTTTTTAATAAAACTTACTATATAATATAATATACTTAAAACAAATAAACAAGGAGAAAAAATATGGCATTCACAGCAGTAAATGATGTAAATTTCGAAGAAGAAGTTTTAAAATCAGACAAGGTTACACTCGTTGACTTTTGGGCTCAATGGTGTGGTCCTTGCAGACAATTTTTACCAGTTGTAGAAGAAGTTTCAAACGAAATGGGCGACACTGTAAAATTCTGTAAAATGAATGTTGATGAAGGAAGGGAAACTCCTGCAAAATATGGCATTACTGGAATCCCAACAATCATTATGTTTAAAAATGGTGAAGTTATTGCAAGCAACAGCGGTTCTATGTCAAAAAAGGCATTAACTGACTTTATAAATTCTCACCTTTAATAAAAAGGAAAAAATGAAAGGAGGTCAATTATGACCAAAGATATGAAAAAAATCCTAGATGAAATTGTTCTTCCAGAGGGTTATAAACCATCTGAAAAGGAAGAATATATGAACCCAATGCAACTTGCATATTTTCGTAAAAAACTTCTTGATTGGAAACAAGAACTTGTTACCGGAAGTGAAAATGCAAGAAAAACTTTGGTCGAAGAAACATCTGGCACTTATTCAACTGCTGGTGATGATATTGACCGTGCAAACGATGAGGCATTAAAACAACTTGAACTTCGCACACGCGATCGTGAAAGAAAGGTTATTGCAAAAATTGATGCCGCACTTCAAAGAATTGAAAACGGAACATTTGGTTATTGTGAAATTACCGATGAACCAATCGGACTTAAAAGACTTGAGGCTCGCCCTGTTGCAACTATGACTGTTGAAGCACAGGAAGAACACGAAGCAAAAGAAAGATTATACAATAACTAATATTTCAAATATAAAAATCATCCCCCTATTTTGTGGGGGATTTTTTTTAAGGAATTTATGTTAGATTATGGATTCCAGTGTCTTGCTACTAAAATGACAAGGACTGGGGTATGGATTCCGATGTCGGTATGGAATAACGGACTAAATATTATAACGAACAAAAAAAATCCCCCAAGTGAGATGAGGGGGATTTTATAAATATACTATTTTCTTGTGTAAGTGCAATCTTCGGCATAGAACCAACACCATCCAAACCAAGAATGACATTTACATTTTGAAGAAAAGTAAGTGTCAGTATCGACAATACCACCAAGAATATTTGATGGTGTGTTGTTTTCACATGAAGATACAGGACCTAGTGTTTTCGTTCCATTGCCGTAATTATTTTTTGAAAAGACGACAACACCACCGTGAACCTCTATTTTCTGTCCTTTGTTAACAGGGGCAGGATCCAATAGTGTATAAGTTGTTGTGCAAGAATATGTTGAATTTGCTTGTTTATATTCAGATACTAATTTATATCCATATAAAGTAAGTTCACAACTATTACCATCAGATGTTTTATGATAACCTGAAGCACAAGAACAATTATCTTTTGATGTTGAACCAGCAGGACTTGTCATTCCACTTGGGCATGCAGAACATGAATAAGGTCCATCATTATCTGATGATCCATTAGAGTAGTAACCTGCTTTACATCTATGTTTACAACCTGTTGATTCGGTATATTCAGCACCAGTAGGCAAAGAACATCCTGCACAAGTTCCACTGATAGTACATTCTCCGGTTGATCGTGGATCATTTTTACATCTTGACAATCCATAATCACCGTTTTCTGTTCTTATTATTCCTGAATTTGCAGTAGAAGAAGAGTTTTTTATACCTCTACAATATCCACTAATATCTCTTTGAACTGCACCACAAATAGGGCTGTTATTTGTTGATGTTATAACATATTTAGAATTAGGACATTGTCTTGTCGCATAACATCCCTGAATACCTTCATTTCTGGAGTAATAATAACTTGAACTTGAATTTGAATTTAGATCTATATTGTTTTGACTACATCTTCTATCAGATCTTGTATATCCATTATAACTATATGTTTTATAAGGATAAGAAGAGTCATTTATTTCATAGACGGTTTTAGAGGTAATAACACCTCCATTATTATTATAAGCTTTATATTTTTCTATTAAATCAATGCCCAATTCTTTGGAAATACATGATGTTAAGCAATTTTCTTTTTGACTATCACTTAAAGGAATATTTTCCGAAGGTATGCTATAATAACTTTGATATTTTGAGCAATCTCTTGCTTTTGAAGAATCTATGTATGGTGAATAAGTATTTGCTCCAAAAACTATCGCATTACAAAAATCGCTATTAACACCTATATAAACTAAGTAACTTCTAAAATCATAATAGTTTTGTTTTCCACTACTATAATAGTTTTGTTTTCCACTACTATATCTATTTCTACCGGATTTATAATCATTTAAATAACTTTGACAAGTATCAAAATTTTTACATGAAAGACATTCATCTATATCAGAATTGTTATAGTTTGTAGATGATGAAT
>AUXO011853037.1_pt1 | contig 11827 bp, 12 predicted proteins | sample 768731 | NCBI WGS metagenome assembly AUXO01 (sample SAMN02715735, study PRJNA202380) | gut metagenome | biome: sheep rumen | host: Ovis aries | place: New Zealand: Palmerston North | reverse complement strand
ATTACCGTTTTGTCAATTACCCATGATATGGAAGAAGTGGCACAAAGTGAATATGTACTTGTGCTCAACAAAGGAAAAATAGAAATGAATGGCTCTCCGAAATATGTTTTTTCAAATCATGGAAAACTTCGGGACATGCAGTTGGATATACCGTTTGCGCTGCAGTTTTCTAGAAAAATGCAGGAAAAAGGTTTTTTGTCTATCGATGCGATAACGCTGGATGAGGTGGTGAATCAGTTATGTCAATTGAAATCAAAGAATTAGAACATACCTATAACGCAAATACACCGTTTCAGCATGCCGCCTTAAAGGGAATTGATCTTGAGATACCGGAAGGAAAAGTGACTGCCATCATTGGCCAGACCGGATCCGGAAAGTCGACACTGGTTCAGCATTTAAATGGATTATTGATACCAACAGCTGGAACACTGGATATTTGTGGTTTTCATATTCAACCTTTATTAAAGATTAAAGATGTAAAAGAATTACGAAGAAAAGTAGGACTGGTATTTCAGTTCCCTGAATACCAGCTTTTTGAAGAAACTATTGAGAAGGATATTGCATTTGGGCCAAAAAACTTTGGTACATCGGAAGAGGATGCCAGAAAGCTGGTGAATGAAATATTGCCATATGTCGGTTTAGATGAAAGCTATCTTGAGCGTTCTCCTTTTGAGTTGAGCGGAGGACAGAAACGAAGAGTTGCGATAGCCGGTATTTTGGTTTTAAATCCGGATGTACTGGTACTGGATGAACCAACGGCAGGTCTGGATCCGCAAGGGGCCAAGGAAATGATGCAGTTATTTATGAATTTAAATCAAAAAGCCGGTAAAACGGTCGTCCTGGTTACCCATGATATGGAGCATGTAATGAATTATTGTGATCATGTTATTATCCTGGATCATGGAAAAGTGAAACATGAATCCAATGTTAAAACCTTTTTTATGCATCCGGAATGGATTACTTCCATCGGCATTAATCCTCCAGGACTGATTCGGTTAAAACTGCAGCTGCAAAAAAAGGGATTTGACATTCCTACTTCCGTTCTCACCATGGATGAACTGGTGGAATGTGTAACAAGGCAGGTGAAGGACCATGCATAATATTGCCTTAGGGAGATATCTGCCACTGGATTCTGTGATACATCGTATGGATCCACGATCCAAAATAATGATCATGTTATTTTTGATGATTTCCATCTTTATTCCTGCCGGGGTATATGGATATATCTTATTAGCAATTTTTATCATGATTACACTGGTATTATCCAAATTAAAACCGGGATATGCCCTTCGTTCTATGAAGCCAATGATCTGGATGATGGTTTTCCTTCTGATCATTAACTGTTTTGCGTTACGCACAGGAACACCTTTGTTTCATATAGGATCGTTTACCATCTATTCCGGTGCTATCAAACAGACCTTGTATATTGTTGTACGATTAATGATGATGATTGTCATTACGACTATTTTAACAGCTACCACAAAACCATTAGATCTGACACTGGGAATCGAAAAGCTGTTGAAACCTTTTGAAAAGATTGGTTTGCCTGCACATATAATTGCGATGATGATCAGTATCGCATTACGCTTTATACCTACATTGATTGAAGAAGCACAACGTATTATGAATGCACAGGCCAGTCGGGGTGTCGATCTGGAAAACGGGTCGATCAAAGAAAAAATCATGGCTATCCTGTCTTTGATCGTTCCACTGTTTGTATCTTCTTTTGACAGAGCTGATCAACTGGCGAACGCGATGGAGGCTAGAGGGTATGATCCAAATCAAAAAAGAACAAGATACAAGGTTTTGAAAATGACAGGTGCAGATTATACTGGAATGGCTTTAAGCCTCTGTGTTATGGCAGGATGTATTGTTATCGGGGTCTTATTATGATGATAAAAGCCGTTGTCGCTTATGACGGCTGGAAATATGCTGGCTGGCAGAAACAGGAAAACGCGGTTGGGATCCAGGACATCATTGAAAAAGCTCTGGGAAAGATCCACCATAAACCGGTTTCGATCCTTGCCAGTGGGCGAACCGATACCAAAGTTCATGCTCTTGGACAGGTATTTCAGTTTGAACCGTTGGAAAATATGCCTCCATACAAATATGTGCAGGCATTAAACACATTGTTACCGGAGGATATTCGGATCCAGAATGCCGAATATGTTGCGGATACCTTTCACGCACGTTTTGATGCTGTTTCCAAAACATATATGTATGTCTGCACTTATGACTGGAACAATCCTTTTACATATCGATATAAAGCGAAAATGCGAACAAAACTGGATCTGGAAGCAATGCGGCAGGGTGCGGTTCATCTGATTGGCGAACATGATTTCACCAGTTTTTCCAGTAGTAAGATCGATCCGCGAAAACCACGGATCAAGAAAATATTTCGCATCGATATAGAGCAGGAAGGAACGGATGTTCGTTTCATCTATGAGGGAAACGGATTTCTTCGTTATCAAGTACGCATGATGACGGGGGCCTTGATTGAAGTGGGAAAACATACCATTGAGCCGGAAACAATCAAAACCATGCTGGAAAAAAAGGACAAAGATGCGTGCCGTTATAACGCAAAAGGACATGGACTATATTTAGTTTCTGTAAAATACGGATCTTGATCCGTATTTTTTTTGATATAATCGCGATATAAAGGAAAATACATATGGCATATATAGAATTCAATAAAATTACAAAATTATATAAAATGGGAGAGATTGTGATCCCCGCTCTGGATGAGGCTGAGTTTACGATAGAAAGAGGTGAACTCGTATGTATCCTGGGACCTAGTGGTGCCGGGAAGACAACTTGTCTGAATATCCTGGGTGGAATGGACAGTCCGACGTCCGGTACCTTGTATATTGATGATACAGACATTACTTCTTTAAAAGGAAAGCAGTTGATTACTTACCGGCGGGAAGATGTGGGCTTTGTTTTTCAGTTTTATAATCTGATCCAGAATCTCACCGCCTTGGAGAATGTAGAACTGGCTGTCCAGTTGTGTCAGGATTATATTGAACCGGTACAGGTTCTTGCCAAGGTAGGATTGAAGGATCGTATGAATAACTTTCCTGCACAGCTGTCAGGAGGTCAGCAGCAGCGAGTGGCAATAGCCCGTGCGCTGGCTAAAAATCCGAAGCTGTTATTATGTGATGAACCGACCGGCGCTTTGGATGATAAAACAGGGCAGCAGATTCTGCAGGTATTAGAGGATACTTGTCGCAAGGAAAAAATGACAGTTATTATTGTTACGCATAATTCTGCGATATCTCAGATGGCAGACCGTATTATACGCTTTAAAAACGGCAAGGTCGCAAGCATTCAAAAGAACGAAACCCCCAAGCCGGTCAGCGAAATTAAATGGTAGATGAAAGGAGAAGCGAAGATGAAACATCGGATTGTAACAAATAGTATAAGGACAATTCGTAGAAGCTTTCTTCGCTTTTTGTCTTTAGCTGTCATGAGCATGTTAGGTGTCTTTGCGTTTTCAGGTCTGCAGGCGACAAGCCCGGATATGATACGAACATTGGATGTGTACCTGGATCAGGCATATACATACGATATACAGGTAGTGTCCACAATGGGGATCTCTTCGGATGATATAGAACAAATCAAAAAATGTGCATCAGTTCAGGATGTACAAGGGGCCTATATACAAGATGCTATGACCACAATTAACGATAAAGAAAGTGTGGTGCGTATACAGTCGGTTCCCGAAACAATCAATCGTCTGACGGTGATCCAAGGTACGCTTCCTGTTGGCGAAAATGAAATTGTGGTTGAGGAAAAGCTGCTTGAAAACAACAGATTAAAGATTGGTGATACGATCCAAGTTGAAACGGATGGATTAAAGGAAAAGACATTGAAAATTACCGGAACGGTAGACAGCTCCCTTTATTATAACAATGTAGACATTGATCCACGAAGAGGGAATACAAGCATTGGTACAGGCACTGTAAATTATTATGCGTTTGCACCGTTTGAAGCCTTTGACCATAGCATATTTTCTTGTGCATATATAACAGTAAAAGGAGCCACAGAGCTGGTGACAGGGCAATCTGCTTATAACGAGCTTTGCCAAAAGGCTATGCATGAAATAGAGAAGATTTCCCAAAAACAGGAAGAGAAACGTTATAAGGAGCTTTGTGATGAAGCTATGGAATCGATAGAATGGCAAGTGTTGGAAAACTACGGGATGATCATACCGGATATGGTTCAGTCTATTTATGACCAGCAAATGGAAGAAATCAGCCAGCCTAGATGGAATATTTATGATCGTAACAATGATAGCGTTTATTCCGATTATATTGACGATGCACAGAGTATTGCGAATTTATCCAAAGTTTTTCCTACGGTTTTCTTTGCAGTTGCGGTGCTTGTCAGTCTTGTTTCCATGAACCGGATGGTAGAAGAAGATCGTTTGGAAATCGGTACTCTGAAATCAATGGGTTTTCCTAACAGGATGATTCTCAGTAAGTATATTGTTTTTTCCCTGGCAGCCACTTTGTCAGGATGTATGGTCGGTTCTTTGATTGGCCTGTGGTTTTTACCAACCATGATCAATAGTATTTATAAAATATTATTTGACGTGCCGAACTTTCAGTTAGGTCTATACCCGCTGACAACCGGATTTGGATTTCTAATTACTTTGCTCTGTGTATGTGGTACGACTGTCTGGACTGTGTATAAAGTGCTTCGTGAAAAGCCAAGCGAACTCATGCGGCCAAAGGTACCTAAGTCTGGTCAACGTGTCTGGCTGGAAAAAATCCCATGGATCTGGAACCGGTTAAAGTTTTCACAAAAGATTACCATCCGAAATCTGATCCGTTATAAAAAAAGGATATCAGTAACAATTGGCGGTATAGCCGGATGTTGCGCTTTGATGTTATGCGGGTTTGGGATCCGGGATTCCATTGTAGATATTCCATCGGCTCAATATGGAGATATTTTTCTTTTCGATGGGATGATTTATACAGATGGATCAAACATAGAGCTCCACCATTCTTTGATGACCAAACAGACTTCTGCTGAAATACTCAGTGCCGATGTCAAAGATACAGAGGTCAAAATATACATCATGAAAAACGACAAAGATCTTTCCTCCATTGCCTGTTTGAAAGATATGGATCATCAGCTCCATATGAAAAAAGGCCAGGTGATCATTACCGAAAAGCTGTCGGAGCTGAAGGGGTTAAAACCAGGAGACAAGCTGACGATGATCGATGTAGACCAGAAAAGCTATACGTATACTATATCAGGTGTTGCAAAGAATTATATTGATCATATTGTGTTTGTGGATGATGAAGATTTTGAAGCACAGGGAGGTCAATATCAACCGAATATCGTCTTTTTCCGTACAGGATCTATCCATAATTCTAAGAAAAAACAATTGAGCAAGCAATTGATGGAGCAGGAGGGTATCTTGAATGTTACATTTCAGTCTGATCTTGTCGATCGGGCGGATGATATGTTGAAATCATTGAATAAAGTAGTTTTTATCTTGATTGTTTTGGCCGCCTTGTTATCGTTTGTGGTCTTATATAACCTATCGAATATTAATATCAGTGAAAGAAGAAGAGAAATAGCCACCTTGAAGGTTCTTGGTTTTTATGATTCTGAAGTAGACGATTATATCGTAAAGGAAAACCGGATCCTTACATTCATAGGAATCATTCTCGGATTAAGTTTAGGGATCCTTCTGACACGTATCGTGGTCTCTACAGTTGAAATAGAAAGATGCCGATTTATGCAGCAGATCCATCCAATGAGCTTTTTCTGTGCATCGGCTTTATCGTGCTTGTTTACCTGGATCGTCAATCGGATCACGCATATTCATTTAAAACACATCGATATGATCGACAGTCTGAAAAGTGTTGAATAAACAATTGACTTTTACTTTCGTTTCCTCTATTATGGTATTGCTTTGAATTGAACCCCGGTACAAGTTCAAATCAAGGAGGAAGAAAAATGCGTCAAACAACAATGGCAAAACCAGCTGAAGTAAAGCGTACTTGGTACGTGGTTGACGGTGAAGGACAGACATTAGGACGTCTGGCTACCACTTGTGCCCATGTATTAAGAGGAAAGCATAAACCGACATATACACCAAATGTGGATTGTGGGGATTATGTAATCGTAGTCAATGCAGATAAGGTTATTATGACCGGAAACAAATTGAATACGGAAAAGTATTACAATCATTCAGGATATTATGGAGGCTTACGTGTTCGTTCTGCGAAAGAAATGAAAGCTAAATATCCGGTTGAATGGGTAGAAAGAGCAATTAAGGGTATGTTACCGCACACTCGTTTGGGTGACAAACAGCGTAGACATGTATATGTATATGCTGGAAGTGAACATCCGCATGCAGCTCAGCAGCCTGTTGAATTAAAGGTGAAAGGATAGGAGGAATAGAGGATGGCTACAAAGAAATCAAATACCGTTCAATACCACGGCGTTGGTCGTCGTAAAAGATCTGTTGCTCGTGTATTCTTGCGCCCAGGAACAGGAAATATCAAAGTAAACGGAAAAACATTGGAAGACTATTTGCCATATGAAACACTTCGTATGGTTGTTAGGGCTCCATTTGAAGTGACAGATACAGTTGATCAGTTCGATGTATTGATCAATGTACATGGTGGTGGATTCACCGGACAGTCCGGTGCAATGCGTCACGGAATCACCCGTGCCTTAATGGAAGCCAGTGATGATTATCGTCCGGCTTTAAAAGCTGCAGGATTTGTAACTCGTGATCCACGTGCGAAAGAACGTAAGAAGTACGGCTTGAAGAAAGCCCGTAGAGCACCTCAGTTCTCTAAACGTTAATACGCTTACTGTTGAACGCAAACCCCTTCATTGCGAAGGGGTTTTTTCATAAAATATTTTAGTGGCAAAGCCCCATTTTAGCCTTGTTCGGCTATATACTTTTTCATAGTTGCTGATGATACTTTTCATATCTGTCAGAAAATATGTTTCGTATTGTATGGATAGATATATTTTGTGATGAGTACAATATTCTGTCCTTTCTATGACCTGTAACAATGGTAGAAGACCACAGGCCGTTAGCATTACTGGGTAGTTACAAGCCACTCATTTTAATGGATGGTAAATGTATCAACACGCTGATCCTGGCAACTTTTAATGAATAAAATCGTATAAAGGATATAATTATGAATTTTAAAGAATTGCATTTACGAAAAGAAATAGAAAAAGCATTAGATACTATGGGAATGGTCACCATGTTCCCGATTCAACAAAAAACCATATCCGCCATGATCAAAGGACACGATTGCATTGTACAGTCTAAAACCGGTAGTGGAAAAACTTTGTCCTATGTTCTGCCTGTTCTGCAGAAGTTAGATATTTCACAGAAATATCCACAGGCGATGATCGTCTGCCCAACCAGAGAATTATGCGTACAGGTCAAACAGGTGATAGATTCAGTCGGAGTAGATCTTTCGGTTAAATCACTGTGCCTGTTCGGAAAACAGCCATTCCGCTTTCAACGAGAAGATCTCGGTCAACGCTGTCATGTCATCATAGGTACACCGGGGCGGATCCTGGATCATTTGGAACAAGGAAATCTACATAGCGAAAATATGAAAACGGTGATATTGGACGAAGCAGACCGATTGTTGCATAAGGATTTTTATGAAAAGATTGAAGAAATCTTTGGATACATGACGGATGTGCAGTGCTGTGTTGTATCTGCAACAATGAATGAAACAGTGGATAGTTTTGCCGAAAAACACCTCAAGAGTCCACAACGGTTGACGGTGGAAACAAAGAATGAACAGATCGAACAAAGTGGATATATGTTGGCGGAAACGGATAAATGGAAAGCATTGGTTTCCATCCTGGAACAGGAAAAGCCTGATTCCTGTCTGATTTTCTGCGAAACCAAACAAAAAACCGAAGAAGTATATCAGAGCCTGGCTAAATATGATATTCTGGTTGACCGCATTCATGCAGACCGTTTGCAGTCAGATCGTATTGAGGCGCTGGAAGCATTTAAATATGGAAAGCTGCGAATCTTAGTAGCGACGGATGTAGCAGCCAGAGGGATTGATATTGAGCGCTTAAGTTTGGTTATCAATTATGATTTGCCGGAAACACCGATTATCTATACACACCGGATCGGACGAAGCGGCCGTCAAAACTGTATTGGGAAAGCTATTACACTGGTACGTTATTCACAAAAAGAGAAGGTAGGACAATATCCGTTTCCTGTCTCGATAAAAAAATGGACAGAAGAAGGGGACCTTTCGGCCTTTAAAAACGTAGTTTCTCTCAAAAAGAATATAGAGAACGATCTTCGCATCGGAATACAGAAATTATATATCAGCGCAGGAAAGAAAAAAAAGATTCGTGCCGGCGACATTGTCGGAGCTTTATGTGCTGTGGAAGGAATAGAATTGGAAGATATCGGTGTAATCCAGGTACAAGAACATCAAAGCTTTGTAGAAATACACAATAATAAAGCAGATTTGGTTATGAAATACTTGAAAACAATTAAAAAAAAGCCGGTTCGCGTAGAACCTGCCGTTACCCGTTAAAGAACAGATGCTCAATAAGGATACGTAAACCGATAAGGATCAGAATGATGCCACCACATCTTTCGGCATAGGCTTCGAATAAGGTGCCCAGTTTCTTACCCAAAAGGACAGCGGCGAAGGATATTGTAAAAGTGATGCCGGCTATTAATCCACACGCTGGAAAAATGGATACTTTTAAAAACGCAAAGCTGATTCCGACAGCTAACGCATCAATGCTGGTGGCAATGGCCAGCACCAGTATAACGGACCAGGAGATAGAAGCGATTTCATTCGCTTCTTCTTTTTGTTCTACACTTTCTTTAACCATATGGATTCCGATGGCGGATAACAAGAAAAATGCGATCCAGTGATCGACGTTTTGAATCAAAGAGGAAAACCGAACTCCGCTAAAATAACCAATCAAAGGCATCATACCTTGGAATAAACCAAAAGCGACAGCCAGTTTCCATGCATATTCTTTAATATGCTCCCGATCTAATACCATGCCTTTGGCAATAGAGACTGCACAGGCGTCCATGGCAAGCCCGACACCAATTAATACAACTGATAAAAAATCCATTGTAAACACTCCTAAAACACCTATGAGAAATGTAACAAATTCATGAATTGAGTGCAAGTATGGTACAATAAAAACATGCTGAAAAAGACAACTTTTTATTTAGTTCGTCACGGACAGACATTGTTTAATCAAAGAAAATGGATACAGGGCTGGACAGATTCTCCTTTAACGGAACAAGGTATCCAGACGGCTAAACGTCTGTATCAGCCTTTACAGAACATCCCCTTCATTGTATGTGTAAGCTCAACGAGCGAAAGAGCGGTGGACACTGCGTACTGTATGGTGTCTGACCGTATGGAAGTCCGCACATATAAGGGATTAAAGGAAATAAATTTCGGACGGATCGAAGCAATGCCCATCGCCACAGCTTTTGAAGGCAAAGACCATCGGCTTGGATACACAGAATGGGGCGGGGAAAGAAAGATCGACGCAGTGAAAAGGTATCTGGATACATTGGAACAGATAGCCTGTCAATATGGGCCGGGAGAAATTCTTGTCAGTTCACATGGGACAATCATACGGGAACTGATTGCGCATATAGATCCGAACTTTGATGCTTATGTCAAACCACTGGCTGAACTTGTACCGAATTGTTCAATCACAAAAATCGGTTATGAAAATGGACGATGGACCGTCGAAGGGTATCCGGATACATCTTATTTAGAATAAAAAAAAGAGCACATCCGTGCTCTTGATTGTTTATTATACGCAGCCCTGTGCTTTCATTGCTTCGGCCACTTTTAAGAAGCCGGCAATATTGGCACCAATGACATATTCCTTGTCGTGACCATATTCTTTAGCAGTGTCACGGCATGCCGCAAAGATTGTTTCCATAATACCCTGCAATTTTGCGTCAACTTCTTCAAATGTCCAAGACAAGTGCTGAGCATTCTGGCTCATTTCCAGACCGGAAGTGGCAACACCACCGGCATTGCTGGCTTTACCTGGGGCATACAGAACGCCATTGTTCATCAAATAGTGGATGGCATCTGGTGTAGTCGGCATGTTGGCCCCTTCACAAACGGCAAATACTCCGTTAGCTACCAGATCTTTCGCGTTATCCAGGTCTAATTCATTTTGTGTAGCACATGGTAAAGCGATATCACATTTAACGCTCCAAGGACGAGCTCCGGCTGTATAAACGGCTTCCGGGTGTACTTCTACATATTCTTTGATACGTCCACGGCGAACTTCTTTGATTTCCTTTACTAAATCCAGATCAATTCCGTTTTCATCATAGATAAATCCGTTTGAATCAGATAAGGTAACAACCTTAGCACCCAGCTGTGTAGCTTTTTCGCAAGCGTAGATAGCCACATTACCACTACCTGAAATCGCAACAGTTTTGCCTTCAAAGCTTGTTCCGTTGTCTTTCAACAGAGCATTCGTGAAGTAACAAAGGCCATATCCGGTAGCTTGTGTACGCGCTAACGAACCACCATAGCTTAATCCTTTACCAGTCAATACACCGCTCCATTCGTTCTTCAGACGCTTATATTGTCCAAAGAGGTAACCGATCTCACGGGCACCAACACCGATATCTCCTGCAGGAACGTCTGTGTCAGGTCCAACATGGCGATATAACTCAGTCATGAAGCTCTGGCAGAAACGCATAACTTCTGCATCACTCTTTCCCTTAGGATCAAAATCAGATCCACCTTTACCGCCACCCATTGGCAGAGTAGTTAATGAGTTTTTGAAGACCTGTTCAAAACCTAAAAATTTAATAATGCTCACATTTACAGATGGGTGGAATCGAAGACCACCTTTGTAAGGCCCGATAGCGGAGTTAAACTGGATACGGTATCCACGGTTGACCTGTGTTTTCCCTTGGTCATCTACCCAAGGAACACGGAAAATAATCTGTCGTTCCGGTTCAACCAAACGTGCCAGTACATCATCATCCAACAGTTCAGGATGTACTTGTTCGATAACGTTTAATGACTCAAATACTTCTTCAACAGCCTGAAGAAATTCAGTATCATTAGGGTTACGTTTTTTAACGGTTTCATAAAGTGCATTTAAATCTGCCATGAATCTTCCTCCTATATTTTTAAACAAAAACAGTATATCACAAAATATGAAAAGTGTTTCAAAAAAATTGAAATCAGTTTTCAAAGATGAATAAAAGCTGAAAATATAAAATATGCTATGATAGATAAGGTGATTATATGAAAGATAAAATCAATCGATTTATGAATGGCAGATATGGAGCCGACGATTTAAACAGGGCGTTGTCGATATTATCTATAATATTTTTGGGAATATCGTTGTTGTTTGAATTCTGGATATGGAAAGCTGTCTTTGCGTGCTTGGCAATCTATACTATATATCGGGTGTTATCAAAAAACATCGTAAAAAGACAATCCGAAAATGAGAAGTTTAAGCAGATATTGAAGATGTCTGAACGCCAAAACGATGTGATCCGCAGGAATCATGAAGACAAGAACTATAAATATTTTGTTTGCAGGCAATGTGGACAGAAAATTAGGATTCCAAGAAAAAAAGGAAAAATAGAAATAACATGTCCGACTTGTCGATATTCTTTTAAAGCAAAAACATAAAAGTGAAATCGAATAGAATAATAATGCGTTATATTTACCTTTATATAAAGCACAATCCGAGATAATTAACGAGTATTAAAACAAAGATAAAAAAATTTTTAAAAAAGTGATTGACTGAGATACGAATATTTGATAGTATAAGT
>AUXO011817512.1_pt1 | contig 11828 bp, 10 predicted proteins | sample 768731 | NCBI WGS metagenome assembly AUXO01 (sample SAMN02715735, study PRJNA202380) | gut metagenome | biome: sheep rumen | host: Ovis aries | place: New Zealand: Palmerston North | reverse complement strand
GCAAATGTCATTCTTGTGGATGAACGAAACAACCAGCTCTCACAAATCACACCGAGCAAGTACGGAGTTGAGTTTGAATGCGAAAAATCATTATTTGACTAAAATCATCAATAAGAAAAAGAGACCGCTGCCAAGCCAAACAGACAGCGGTCTCTTGTATAATTGTGCTACCAACCCATTAACATTGGATGAACTTCACAAGTCTTCAAAATGTTCATACAGCCAGACAGCAGGGACATTCGTCAGTGACGGGTATAACTTCCCGGCTGTAATCGCAAATCTCCGTCCTGCAAAGCAACCCAAGTCGGACTGGTAACACAAAGCGATAGAATTGTATAAACCCATAAGGTGCTTTTTGTCTGAATTTCATGCCCAAGAAATGTAAATATAATAGTAAATAATGGCACAAATATCCAGAACTTGCATAAACCAAAATCGGGAATACCGCCCAAACTTTCTGTTAGAAAGATGAACTTCTAACGCTATTCCTTTTTCATTTCATCATTGTTCGTTTCTTCATCTTTTTTATCCTTTTCGATTATCTTTCGACATATCTTGTGTGGAGTCTCATTGACTTCAAAACATGGATAATCATCGTCGATATTCATAACAACCGCTCCAATATTATTAGTCCGGTCATAATATGAATATATGAAATCTTTGATGCTAAATATGGCAAGACTATTATCATCCGAATTATGGAGACAAATGAACTTGTCGTCTACCTGACTATATATCTTCGCAACACTTTCCTTGACAAGAACCGTATTCTCATCTGCGCTAAGACATGACAACTTCAGAGATGTCACTCCATATTCATTTGTATACGCATAACATAGAAAATCTGTATTCACCGTGATAACGTCATTCGTCGTGTTATCATGCAGCATTAATATCTTGGTATACATTTTGTTTCTTTCTTTTAATCATTATTACAATTTAACGCTCTTCTTGATAAGTCTCGCATTCATCGGAAATATGAACAAGTCCGGCTCGTACTTTATATGGAAAGCATTGCAGTCCAACGGACTAACCGGTCTCATGTTTCTACGAACTCCCGAAATAAACTTCATAACAACGACATTCACTTGATTCGCTCCAATCGTGTATATCGTTTTCTTGACCTCGTACACACTCTCGATTAACTCATTTGTCCGCGTATCAACGTTCCATACGAAATATCGGTCTCCTACATAATACTTGAACTTGCATGACTTCTTCGCGGCATTCTTCGCCGCTCTCTTTGTTTCTATAACCTTCTTGTTGAATCGCTCATGAATTAACTTGTCATACGAATCCTTGAACAACTTCAGATACATCTTTCCATCCGCATGAGCACGACTCTCTATGACATAGTTATTGTCAGTGTCTGATATAAGAGAAGACAACATGTTCAATCTTGCAACCGCTTCAACCGGCATCTCGTCAAGAAAGAACAGAAAATTCTTCAAGATGATGCATATTCCGCGCAATTCGGATTGCAACAAGACATGTTCGTCGAAGTGACCTATATAGAAATCCCTATACTTGCTAATGTAGCCGTTGAGTGTTTCGATACAGATACTATAATCGGACACGCCGTCATTTGCAGTTTCTTTCTTGAAATCTTCCAAGTCCGACTCGTCTGACAAGTCATATACATAAGTATCTTCATAAACATAATTTACAATCCCGAGCTTGCTGTCTTTTATCTGAATTGATGACGTGTTTGTCGTTATATAACCGACATCATCAATCTTGATGGTGTAAGAAACATCATCTCCAGACTCTTCATCCTTTGTTCGAGAACGAAACCTGTTTGCTATCTTAGATAAAATGGGAATCACTTCCAATCAGATTTTTTGCAGTGTTTTCGTCTATTGCCGTTAACAGTCTCTGCTTGATATTCTCGACTTCCTTCACGATGCCAGCCCTTGATTCCTGACCCTTTTTGTGAATGTTATCAACTTCCTTGATTGTCTCAATCAAAGTCTCTGTCGATTTCTTCAGAGTGTCAATATCAAAGACAGGAGCCTCGTTCATCTTGGCAATCTCGATGCTATTCTGTTTCAGCATTTCAGCATTCTTCTTAAGCATGTCGTTTGCAGACGTCCGAACCTTATCTTCCATGTCAGCGCAAAGTTTCTGCGTGCTCTGCTCGTTGCCGATGACGATATGATTCTTCCATATCGGGATAACCTGTCCGACAATGACTTGCGCATTATAAACTATTGTATCATAGTTGCCGCAAATCGCATCAATCTGATGGAGAGTCGTATCAAACTCGACATCAATCATGCTCATATCCGTTATGCGTTTAGACAGCGCGTTCAAGAATTTCTTCTTGTTTCGCATCTCATAAGCGTCGATCCACTCTCCGCTTGATTCGAGTTTTTCAATAGATTCTTTAGCCTCTTTCTCAAGAAGCATCAATGCTATGATTCTTTCACGGTTCATTTTCTTATAACTCACCATGTTTTTGTACATTTCATCAAGAACCGCAATCTCCTTCTGTGCAAGAACAGACAACGACTGAATCTTCTTCTTGACTTCGTCCACGTTCTCTTTCGGACTGGCATTCTTGATTTTAACATCAGTGGCAACCTTGACAAAACGATTGACAAAAGGAAGAGACTTCATCCAATCAAAATACTTGTTGTCTTTTTCATCTTCTTCTGTTGCCAAGCCAATATCTTTGATTTGTATCAACAAATCGCTTGTCAGCTTGTTGAATTCAGACGCCTTGTTCGCATTCGACTTTTCCAGCAAAACATCTGCCTGATTTGCCAGAGTCATGTTAATATCATATCCGAACGAAGACACCGAACGGGGATTGTCAACATCAATCTGACTTGTAAGAGCACGGTATTTCTCCTTGTCATTCTCGGTAAGAGAATTCAACTCTTCCGAGTAACGAACAAGCATATTAGCACCAGTGCTTGAATCATTCACATTAACTATCTCATTCATTGCTTTATTATTTTAAAAAATACTGTCAATCAATTCAACCCACATCAACTTGCACAAATCGTCAACAATGATGCGGTCCTTGAACATCGCGATGCCGTACTTGATTCCGAACTTCTCATATGCATCCTTGTTGAACTCGTCAACATGCTCCGCTATCTTGTCATAGTTCTCCTTATTGAGAACAAAGTTTTCATACAATTTGGGGTTATCGTCAGATATAATCATAATAAATCTATTGATTTTATGTGCAAAGATATAGATTTTATCGATTCCAAAAAAGAAATCTGATAATAAAAATCATTCGTTTAACAATAATTAAGAAAATTGAACCAAATCACTTTTCTCGAACTGCAGCAAAATATCAAACAGCGACTTAAACATCATCCTCTGTCCGTATATTCTTCCGCCATTGTGATCATAAGGATGCCAGTTCTCTACAATGTTATAAAGATACTCCGACAATCCATCTATGTACTCGTCCATGACACCGTCCCTGTTGAATATCGGAACTGTCATCATATGCTTGTAAAGTTCCTTATCCTCGTTGACCTTGCGGACCTTGTTCAGAAGATTCTCATAGTCATAGTTATCCAAGTATATGAACGCTTCCTTGTTGAAATCCCTGAATATCTTATCAGTTCCTATATAAATCGGAATGCTGCGCGCTGCAAACGCATCCATTATCTTCTCGGTGACATAGTCATCAACGAACGAGTTCTCTCCTGCTATGTTGAACTTGTACTGGGAAATGAACTCGTGCTTGTCTTTAACACCGGATGTTCCGATATTGTTGAAAGCCATGCCGCCTGAATCAACCTTGCTATACTCATTATTGAGCATCTGGAACACGTTGAACCTTGCCGGGTTAGAAAGATTATAATTGCTAACAACAAAAGAACAGAATTTCCTGTCAAACAGGCTGTCATCCCATGTTCGTTCCGGTAGTTCCTTATTATAATATGACATTGCATAATAAGGCAACCTGAAATGACGATTGCCGAACGTTATATCATTGCAAGTCATAGCAAAGTCACAAATGTTAAAGTTCGGACTCTCGTTCTCACCGGATATGAACAACTTCTTCACATCAGCATAATGATCCTCTATGAGATTCCTGTTCTCCAATGTATAAAAACTTGAATATATTAGCAAGTCTATATCTTCAGGACTCTTTGTCTTGTATGAACAAATACAAATATTGAAATAGTTGCTCAACAAGTCTGTGAATATGTTATTCGTAACATCAAAGTCATCATACAAATGCTCGAATGCCAAGTTTATCGTTCTCATTCGCTGTCAGTGTCTGTTTTAATGATTGAAGCCTTGCAACTTGTTATTGAGTTTTGGTGATAGTCGGTAATCTGTCTTTCTATCCAAGATGCAAGAGTATTCTCATATGAGTTCTCTTTAACTTTCTTCAATGCCTCATCATCATTATTGCAAGAGTCCATAAAGAAACCGAGCATTCCTGTATTCCACTTGTCAAGAAATGCATCTGAAATCTCTATGTCCAATTGAATAGTTGTCTTCATTATTGAATGTGCATATTTAAATGCAAAAAATTCTACTCTCGATTAAACAAATAGTTTAAAAAAGAGTAGAATTTTATTAAAATATTTTTTAGTTAAACGTCATTACAAGAATCACGATAGCAAGCCGGGCATAACCAGCGCATACAACGCTTTCCGTACATTTCGTAGTAGTATGGATCTTCTACATATTCTGCCGGTTCTCCGCAAACATCACAGAACCCTGGAGTTGCTTTTCTTTCTTCAAGTTCTTCAGCAGCTTTTCTACGTTCTTCATCTATTGCAGCGAACTTACGCTCAAACTCTGCTTTTTCTTCATCAGACATGTCCCAAGATTGCGACAGGTCTATCGGCTCAAGATTCCAAAGATATTCGCTGATTTCCGGCCTGAATTGAACCTCTTTGAAACTTTCCAGACGTGCAATCTCCGGCAATATTTCATAATAATTGAATGAAGAACCCGAACATACAAGATATTGCTGTCCTTTCTTGAATGAATAACCTGTTATATCACATGGAGGAATGAACTCCGGCTGATACTCACAAAATGGTTTGATCCACTCTTTATAGAACTTGTTGCGCGTCTTGCAATATTTCGTGACTCGTTCTGGTGCAGAATCACCTTTCTTATAGAAAACAGTTCTGAGATTCTTGTCAAAACATAACATATAATCACCAGATGCAACATAATCTTGACGGGATTCAAGTTCAAACGACTCTCCGAAGAAGAACTTGCCAACTCTAAATCTTTCATCTGATGTATTTGCATGAATCATGTAACCCTGCTTTACTGGATACGATGGCGCATATCCTTTGTATGTAGAAATCGGATCTACATCAAACTCATAAGGGTCGAGACCTTTCTTCGTTTCTTTGTCATAACCGCCTCTGAAGAATAGGAAGAAACCCATCGAAGCGTCATATAAAATTGTCTGTGCCATAATTTTGTTGCTTTACGTTATTGACTTTGAATGTTTGATGCAAATATACACAACATTTTATACACAGCAAAGAAAATAAAAAGAAAAATAATCATTTTTAACATTATTTAACAAACAAAGACTAAATCAATCATCTTTGTTTTGTCAAATGAACATAAAAACAAAAAAAATCTACTCTTGACAGAAAGAGTAGATTTTATTTGAAAATGATTGTATTTGTTACTTCTTCAAGAAACCGAGTTCATATACCATAGGTCTCATCTTATTTGCAAGATTGTTGAACAAAGTTCTGAACTTTGCAAGTTCTTCCGGCATATATGCCTTCCAGAGAGCCTTGAGTTGATAGTAACCACAGTCCCAGTTATTGATTTGATAATCTGGATAGTCATCATCGAACATCTGTCTGAACTCGAACGACTGATAGACAAGTTTTGTTGCATAGTCAAGAACTGCTTGCGCTTCTTTTGACAGAGTTATGTTTTGAAGATACTTATAAACGAATCTTTCATCTGATGTCAATGCGTCATCATAGCAATCATCATTGTCAAAATTCTCTGCAAGTTTCTGCATAGCGCTTGTAGAAAGCCAGAAGAATTCGTTCTTGATATCCCAAGACTTGTCTTTATATTCGACAGAACGGAGAGATGATTGGTTTGACTTGGATTCAAATAATGAGAATACAACCGAATCATTCACAAACTCTTTATAATCCGGATGGGATTCATCCGGAGCAAGATATTCATCAGTCCAATTTGTCCAATCTGCTATAATAAGTCTTCTTGCAGAGAATGACACAACTACTCTATCAAAATTGTCTTTGTTGATGCCAAAACCAGAACCCATTGAAACTGGTGTAGTAAACAAACTTACACTCTGAGCATTTTTTTCTATATTATTTGAATTAGAAAGAAAATAACCAAATGCACCTTTGAAATTTCTTCCACGATTATTTACAGAATCTTTAACTGTTATTCCGCTTGAAACATTTGGCATATCAAATGTTTTCAATTTCTTCACTGGTTCGATTGTCCATTCTCTTAACGTCTGTGAATAATCAAGATTATACAAACATTTCTGGTCTTTTATTTCAACATCTCCTGTATAACTACTTTTATCAACATCACAAATATCAAGTTCGAAGTTCTCTTTATCTAATGTTTTTCCAGATTTCCAAATCGTAAAACCAATTCCCCAATTTGATGCAACGTCAGCAAATTGACTGGCTTGAAACTGAAATCCACTAACATAATCAAAATCATTAAAAAAGAATTTTCTAAATTTATCAAAAGAACCACCAGTCATAAACAACGTTGGACAAAATATACAAATATACAAATTTGTTAAATCGTATTCTTGTTTAATCTTTTCAATTCTATATAAAAACTGTGTATAAAGATTCTGTGCAGATTTTCCATAGCCATCCGCAATCATATTTCTATTTGTTGCATTGATTGCTGTTCCGGTTTTAGTTTCTTGTCCACGAGCACTATCAACACCCGATGCATATGGCGGATTTATCAAGAACATAATCTTCTTGTTCTGTTCAAAAGCATCCAGCAAACCATCAGGCAACTTGCAATCACTCTTGACAAGTTCTCCCGGCATCGGAATAAAGTCATTCAAGAAATCAAACTGGAAATGCACTGCTTCTCTGTTGAACTTCTTTCCCATCTGCAGTTCGCTGTCAAACAAAGTCGAAATATACAATTCCTTGAACTTATAGTCTCTTGTCAAGTTACATGTTCCAGCACAGTTATCCCAGACAACAAACTCATTCTTCCAGTTATCACCAACAACTTCGCTGATTCTCTGATGTGCATAGTCAACCCACTTTGTCGGAGTCCAGAAATCACCGCTCTTTCTTCTATCTGCATCTTCAATCAATCTATCAGCAATTCCGCTGAATACTCGTCTCTCTGCAACTGAATAGTTCTCTGTAAAGTAACTGAAGAATGCATCCAAAGCATCGTTCTTGACACCAACTTCCATATTCAACGGAGCCGCAACAAGAGTATTCTTCTTTCTTGGATGCATATAATACTCTTCCTTGTCTGTTAAGACACCGATAAAAATAGCAACAGAATCTTTCGTAGAAATCTTGTTCTTGTCTATAAGAACTCTATCACAGAAATACTCATAAATGGAACCGATATTGTGAGAAGTAATATGAATATGTCTCTGAACGTTCTCTGCCAAATCAGAAACACAGTCAATAACATCAGACAACTTGAACTTCTCGTCAATCCAGAATACAAACGGATTGATATCTTTGTCTGCTGCAATCTTGCTAACAAGCGTGCCATTCGTGAACTTTGCATGTGATGGGGCAGAATTCCAATCAACCGGTTCATCGAGGTACTTGTTAAGCACATCAGTGTGCATAACAAAGCACTCGTTTATATCACCAATAAAACAAATATTAGGTAACGGCTGACCGTTGTTCTCGAATTTCTTTAAGTAATAAACAACTTGTACAAGTACTTCTGCAATATCTTTCTTCTTCTTAAAATCTAAATCATACTTGTACTCGAATATGATCTTTAACTTCTTTCCAGATGCTGTTTCTGTGTTGATGAGACCGTCACACTTAAACGGATGAGTTATCTGCTCTTTGAAGAACTTCTGAAGATACTTTCCATATATGAAGTCAACTTCACGTTCTTCTTTTGCTAATCTTAACTCTTCATAAAATTTACTACCACGGGCTGAAGAACCTCCTCCCCATGAATATCTGCTTCCATCAGGGTCGAAAGGACTCATCAGTTGCACGTTTCTGTCAAAAAACAAATCGGCTTCATTTAAAAACATATCATCATTGTTTGACTGCATATATTCATCTATATGCTTTCTTATGATTGAATCTACTTCTCTTTCGAGACCTATATCTATTTTCATCAACACAAAATTGTAATTTATTGTATTTATTTTTTTAACTACAAAAGACCGAGTTTCTTCAACGTATGCTCTGTCACTTTCATAAACTTGCATCCATGTTCTTCACAGAACTGTTCCATAGCAAGCCATTTCTGCTGATTGACAAGATACGTCTTCATCTGCTCGTTGTACTTCTTATAGTCAGCAACTTTCGCGCCATCCTTTGGCGGCTTCGGCTCTATCGTCTGCGCATACGGCTTCACTTCTATGAAATACTTCGTCACTACATTGTTCGTGTCTATCATCTCTGCCCAGAAGTCGATGTTATAATTCATCTTCTTCCAGTATCTCGGATTCTTCGGATCCAAACCGTGGCTCACACAATAGTTGAAATTTGCGATAGGATTCAAGTACGGCACCGAAATAGGCTCCGAACCCCAGCGCACCACGCTCGGCGACCTGTCAAACCAGTCCATCAGCCTGCGTTCCCAATCGCTTCTATACACGTTCTCTCCCAACGTAACGCATTTCTCCGGATGCAACTTCGGCACATAGTAACCCTGGTGATATCTTCCGACACCTTCTTTCAGCGGCTTGTGCTTCTTCTTATAATCGCTATTCAGACTCATTATCTTGTATGAATAATTTAATTTTGCTATCTTTGCAAAATCATTTTGATATATTTATAAAGATGAAAATAAATACCGTATAATAGTTCATATGCCATTATACAATATGTTGATAAACGACGAATTATACATAAACGAAAGTGACAATATCCTCTCTACCATAGACCCGGACGAAGTTACTGATGACACAATTTCATATCCGTATAACATACAGATTGAATTCACGTCGAATACGGTAAGCGTCTGGAGTATCATGACATCTATCACAGAAAAAATCAACTCGGTTCTATCGAACGAGCAAGAATGCAATCGAATAGAAGCATTCGTCAAACCGGAAATCAATGTAACGGAAAACAGCAAAAGCGTCGGATTATCTTTCACATCATCAACATATGGCATCGACAATCTGAATGACACACTGGTCAAGACAATCCGTGCAATCATTAAAAAGACAGCAGTATCCAAGTTTATAATAACAAACGATACCGGAAAGATAGTCTGCTATCTTCACCGCACAGCAAAGCATCAAGAAATGTCGCACTCGCTTGAACTGAATGATGAATTCTATAATTTCTACAGCAACTACGACTATTCGGTTTCAAATGAAGACATTCTCAAATCCATGCTTCATTCCCTCATCAAGTACAACCTGCTATTCTGCCTGAACAAGAGCACACCGCTTTATTCGTTGTACTCAAAAGAAACTTCCGATGACGAGTTCAATAATATGTTTACAGAAAGAATCGTCAAGAAAGACGGAAGTTTCCTCACAAAAGACAAGTTCAACAACGGTTTAATAAACTTCACGTCAAGCGGTTACTCGCTTGTCGGACGCTTGGGAAAATACAACTACATCGACACAAGCGGAAACTACCTACTTGACAAGTGGTACACAGACGCTACATACTTCAATAACGGAATCGCTGTAATATCAGACACATATAACAGAAATATAGTCATAGACACTTCCGGAAAACCTATAACAGAAAAAACTTTCTCTGCTTGTGAACATGATAAAATATCAGAGGGGTTCATGGTCGTGGCAGACCAAGATGATGAAAATAAGAAAAACTATCTGAACCTGAAAACCGGAAAACTCTTATGTACAGAATATTTCAACTCCGCATTCGAATTCAAGAACGGTTATGCAACAGTGTTTAAGAAGTATGGCAGTGAAATCGGCTTCATCGACACTACTGGAAAATATACACAACTTCCAGAAACAATCTATAGACTTGATGACTTCTCAGAAGATATAGCATCTGTCATGCTCAGGAACCAGTATCACTCGTACATCAAGTCAGATGGCACTTTCTTGATAAATAACAACTTGGCACTGATAGATTGCAAGCCATTCCATGAAGGATTCGGGCTTGTTTGCAGAACAAACAGGCATAGCATATCAAACGGATACAACTTCATAGGAAAAGATGGAAAACTGCTATATGATAACAACGAATGGTTCCAAACCGCAAGTTCATTCAGTTGCGGTTTCGCGCATGTCCGTTTTAATAATGGGACATTCAATTACATAAAACAGGATGGCACTTTCCTGTATCCATTAGATGATTCAAAAAGCTTAAACAATGATTTCAACAGTTGCTGGCCTTTTGTGAACGGTTTTGCGAAAGTGTATTTAAAAACATATTATAAATATGCATTCATAGACACTCAAGGCAATCTGATTTCCAATGAATACTTCGACTCCGTTTCCGAGTTCTCGAAAGACGGAATCGCATCCGTGTTCAAATCAAACAGTTCGAATATCTTGAAATCAGACGGTTCGTTGATGTCAGAAGAATGGTTTCAAAACTTGGGAATATTAAGGAACGGTTTCATAAACGTACAGAAAAAAAGCAACAAGAAATGGAACTACATAGACATTGACGGAAACTTTCTGCTGAAAAACGACATGGACTACTGCTATGAGTTCAACGAAAGAGGAACAGCGGAGGTCGTATTAGACAACCAGTCATTCGAAATCGACAATAAAGGAAACATCATCTCATACATATAGACGAAGAGAGCCGTCCTGCAACCTTGCAGAACGGCTCTCTTTCTTATTCGCCATCTTCTTCATCACATTCAGGTTCATCTTCATCAATCGGAACATAACTACCGGCATTGTGTTCTTTTATGCACTCCTCGCAGTACGGTAGAACCCAACCGGTCGTCTTGTACTTCGCATCTTTTCCACAATTTATGCATATGCCAAATGACATGCTCCCGTACTTATCGATAATGCTATACACTTCCTTTGACGCACATTCCACATAGAAACGAAGTCCGCCGAACTTCTCCTTGATTTGCGTAATCCTGAACTTGTACAAATAGTTCTCTTTGGAGAGTTGCTTCCTGAGTTCTTTCATCATGTCCATTCCGAACCTGCGTCTCCATCCTTCTTCCATCGCGTCAAGTTCGTTATACTTCGGAATCGAGAAAATCGTGTTCAGAACATACTTGTGGAACCATTCAATCCTGTCCGCTTTCCTTGAAAGTTTCTTGTTAATGACAACCCTATAATAACTTGACTCTTTTGGTTCACCATCTTTTGATTTAAATAACGGCTTCTCGTCCGTAATGTCAATCCATATTCCGCCATTGATTTCAGTCCACACAAGCATTCTCGGCTGCTCGTTCTTGTCAAGAATCTTGAACCTGTACTTGATGTTCTTATATGTTCTCATGACAGGGATTTCATTGCCATCGCCATCAATGAAATAATACACATATTGGTCATCATGCCTGATGCCGTCAAACATCTTCTCGTATTCATCATCGAGTTTCTTCTGGACTTCTATGCCGGACAGATAACCTTGAATCTCATAAGGCTCTATAGTCTCAGATACATTGAAAGATACAACACTCTCTTTTCTCAACTCCTTTATCTTATCAAGCATCTTCCA
>AUXO015495452.1_pt1 | contig 11829 bp, 6 predicted proteins | sample 768731 | NCBI WGS metagenome assembly AUXO01 (sample SAMN02715735, study PRJNA202380) | gut metagenome | biome: sheep rumen | host: Ovis aries | place: New Zealand: Palmerston North | reverse complement strand
TTGCCATGTTGTAAAGGGCAAACGCAAAGACGGCATCGTCTATCCCGAACAACTCGCCGCTTGGGTCTGTGTATTTCAACGGGTTGTTCAAGCAGTAACTATAGCGGTTAAAGCTCTGCGCCGAGGTGGGCATCTGCACGTAGTTGTCGGGGGAGAGAAACCTGCCCAGCACGGGGTCGTACATACGCCCGTTCATGTTGATTAAATGGAAATCATTCAGCATTTCGTGACCGCAGTAGCCACGGACAAAGTTGATGTTATTCTTGCTAACCAACTGCACTCCCCATGGGTCATACTGCGCACGGAACTTCTCCATACCCGTTTCCGTGTAAAGGCGGGTGACGTTGCCGAGGTTGTCTGTGAAGGCGTACAACGGGGTGACCGTATTGTTAACCTTCCTCAAGATGACTCCATGGCCAAGGTAATAGAAACGGCACACCTCCGACGGTCCGCTTGACACGATTTCCATGTCCCCCACGTAGCGGCGCACCGTGTCGGGACATTGAGAATAAATACATATTATACCTTTAGTTATCTCTGCAATCATTTTATTACAAACACTTATTTAATACCCAAATGTTTTTTTACTATTAACAATTCCACCAGTCCCCGAGATATAATAAACTCTTTTAGTTGTTTTTCTGAAATTATTTTTCCAAACACTTCATTTATTGTGTCCTTAAGAATCGACAGTAATTCTTTTTCTCGTTTTTCATCTGGCATCGTGTTCTCTAAATCCAACAAGGTACAATATGCATCATATTTTTGTTTATTGGATATGGCATTAGTCATCGTATGGGGTTTAAGTTTTGAATTATTTAACGTATTGATTATATAATCATAATGAAAATAATATTTATCTGCATACGTTGATTTTTGCAAATAAATCAATTCTGAAATTTCATTACCTTTATAAATCCAAATCATGCCTCTCCGTTTTCTAAATCCGAAAGGGATTAATACATCATTGAATATTCTAATTAATTCTGTCTTCTCCATAATTGTTCAATGTAAATCTAACATCGTATTCCAAGTCCCGCCAAAATAAGATTCATATACTTCTTTATATTTAGCAAGTTGTTTTATTCCTGTTTTAATTCCACGAGGATTGAAAGGCTTCAGCTCATAAATTGTCTTTGAATTAAAATCCACGAAATCTGGCCTAATTCTTGATATCCGAGTACACTCTTTTATTTTCATAATTCCATCAGCTTCTTTTGCACGATACAAAGAATGTATCTCCCTCCCATATTTTAAACTTGATTTAGTATATAAAATAGCTGCTTTTGCCGCATATTTCCCTCCTGTTGCGAAGTTTCCGACAAAAGGAATCATTGCTGCCGCACTTAATCCCGCATTTATCATGTCGCCCTGAAAAGCATATATGGCAGCATTTGTGCCATCGGCAAACTCTCCTATAACAGGAAACATCCACAATATGTCAAGACCTGCATGGATTGCGGAAATGACACCGCCATTTCCCATCCGTGGGGCAGAACAAACAACTTCGTCAAGCACATAGACATTCTCACCATTAATGTTTTGCCACTCATGGTTTAATGCCCCTATCATCAGACCGTTTAATGCGCCTCCAACCCATGAGCCTCCTGCCAGCTCGGAAGACAATGCCCCTCTTATCGTTGACAATCCAATGGATGCCCATAGGGATGTCCCCAACGCCTTTGAGGCAGAGCCACCCCATGAGGAAATGGCACCTGAGACAAAACCGGAACTAAAGCTACCACCATTTATGCAATTAGCGGTTCCGCTTACTATACCATGGGCAAAGCCACGTGCAAGTTCTTTGCTTAATGAGCCTAACCCGTGTCCAAACCATTCACCTACGCCATAAGAGCCTATAGACGACAATAACGATGAGCCTACGCCTCTAAATGCGCCCCCAAACGCATTCTCACCATTCATGGAGGCATTAAAAGCACCACAAACAGCAGAAATATATGCGCTCGTCGCAATATTGAATATCAAAAGATCGTCAATCCCGAACAACTCGCCACTTGTGTCTGTGTATTTCAATGGGTTGTTCAGGCAATAAGAATATCGGTTGAAACTCTGCGCCGAGGTGGGCATCTGCACGTAGTTGTCTGGGCTAAGGAACCTGCCCAGCACGGGGTCGTACATCCGACCGTTCATGTTGATGAGCTGGAAGTCGTTCAGCATCTCGTGTCCGCAGTAGCCACGGGTGAAGTTGACATCGTTCCTGCTGACGACCTGCACTCCCCACGGGTCATACTGCGCACGGAACTTCTCCGTGCCGGCCTCGGTGTAAAGGCGGGTGACGCTGCCGAGGTTGTCCGTGAAGGCATACAACGGGGTGACGGCATTGTTCACCTTGCGCAGCACCACGCCATGGCCGAGGTAGTAGAAGCGGCACACCTCCGACGGCCCGCTTGACACGATTTCCATGTCCCCCACGTAGCGGCGCACTGTGTCGGGCCATTGGTAGCCGGTCTTGTAGAGCGACGACTCCCACCGCCCGCCGTCGGGTCCGTACACGATGTCGTAGCGGATGCCCGCATGGCTCTCCTCGATGCGCGAAGCTTTCCCGAGGTCGTTGTAGGTCACGTAGTTGTCGTCGGTATGCATCTTATTGATGTATATAATTAAACTGGACATCAAATAATTATAGGACGAAATGATGTATGACACTTGTCAAAAAAACTCTGCTAATTAAATTGTAATTATTAACACTTCTTTTGCTATTATTTTTATTATGCTACCTGTCGAGTTAGTCTCTATCTCATAATAGTTTAAATCCACATCATTTATCATTCCTTTCCATTTAGCATATAGCTCTTTTACATAAATACAGTCTCTTCCCTTTGAAATAGCTTTTACTATACTTTCAGTAGCTACCACCCCAAAATTCATATTCAAATCAGCCCAATACACATTATTGAAACGTAGATTTCGTTTTGTATTATCAGCACAAATAATGAAAATAACAATAGAGTCATTGATGCCAGGATTGTTCCTGTCAATCATTATTTTTTCAATGATTGCATCATGCCAATCTATTTCACAAAAATTATATAATATTATCTTTTCCATGGTCATCTATTAATATCAAATATATGTTCCTTATTACCATTTAAATGGAAATGACTATTATTGGGTCCTTTAAAACCGGTAAACGTTCCATTGTCTATTCTTAAAATCTCTATGTATTTACCATCTATTATTTTACCAAAACTACCTATTCTATATGGATTTTCAACTAATTCTTGTGGAATATAAATATTCTTGGGTAATACAATTCCATTAGGAGTTACGGTAAACGCATTATTGTTTAAAAGTGTTTCTCCATTTCCAACACATTCATATACTACATTATCGAGAGTCTGATGCCCTTCATTTAAAGGAGTCTGTACCTATTCTGGCATGGGCGTTTCTGGCAAATCATGCCATTGGGGTTCGAATGTCTGTGTACCTCTCATTGGCTCAGGGATGACATCAGGATCCCAATTCACCTCTGGCTTAATGATTGCCTGCTTGGCGGCACCCGTCCAAAAATTGTTCCCTTTCGCTACCGAACACACGCCGCCAATAATCCCGCCACCTATCCCACCAATGATCCCGCCATATATGACTCCATGACCAAATCCCTGCCAAAAGTGGGCATCACCAAAATAGGCATTTCCACCACCAAGGATACCGCCAGAGACCGCACCACCTACAAAACCAGAGACCGCACCACCAATGGCACCGCCAATACCAATAGCACTAGCAACCACCCCACCTACGTAAGCACCAGCTGCACCTGATGCAAAACCGACACCAAAGTATTTGAGGGCATCCCAGCTAGAGTTTATATTATTTGAATTCGCAATGACATTCATCATTCCACCGAGAAAGGCCAAGATAGGAATCCAAGCGAATTCCCCATCAGTGTCAATATACTTCAGCGGGTTGTTCAAACAATATGAATACCGATTGAAGCTCTGCGCCGAGGTGGGCATCTGCACGTAGTTGTCTGGGCTAAGGAACCTGCCAAGCACGGGATCATACATTCGTCCGTTCATGTTGATGAGCTGGAAGTCATTCAGCATCTCGTGACCGCAGTAGCCACGGGCGAAGTTGACATCATTCCTTTTTATCTCTTGCACTCCCCACGGATCGTACTGCGCACGGAACTTCTCCGTGCCATTCTCGGTATACAGGCGGGTGACGCTGCCGAGGTTGTCCGTGAAGGCGTACAGGGGTGTGACGGCGTTGTTCACCTTGTGGAGGATATTCCCATGTGACATTCTTTCGTAATCTTCGTGAGTTATGAAAAAGTACAACACCATAACATTTCAACTTCTCTTGTTGCGTCATTTCTTTGTCTTTTAGATATATGACGATGTCATCTTTCTTATATAACCTCTAATTGTCGTTTTTTTTCATATATTCTTTCCACGCTTCTTTCGAATTCCACATCCATCTACTCTTTTTATATCTCATAGAAGATGATGGCAATGAGTCTGCTTTCACATAATGAAGTCTGATTGGCTTTTCGAGAACTCCCCATTGTAACTCTTCATCATATAAATCCTTATTACCCAACATTTCTGCAGAAAAAAACAATTCAATGGTTTCATCATTGATTATGTGAAATTTATATTTGTGCATCCACCAGTAGAAATACAGAGGTCTTACAATAAAGTAGTGCGGTTCATATTGATTTGCCTCTATGGTATCGCCGTGTATCTTATAAACCCCAAAATCCCAATCCCATCGAGATGTCTTCTTGCTATATCCATGTAATGAATGGAGTTTATCCAAATTAATAACTTTCTGACTACTATTTCCTTGGACAAAACACGATGAAGTTGATGCCAAAAAATTACCATCATCAAAAAGGAACACAATGTCAATAAGACAATCTGTTATGCTGTCAGCGATGAAGACACCATCTGTTCTTATCCAATTTTGCTGAAAATGATACGCGTCTGTATACTTTATATCAGAAATGGATTTTATGAATCTTCCAAAAGAGCAAGAGAAAATGCTCATTGATGCACTAAAAGCCATCACAAAACGAAAAATAGCCATTATCTTTTTTAATAATTCCATAACGTAAAGGGATTATTATATCCATAATATGAAAAAACACCGACATGCATCTTATCATAATCGGTAAAAAAGGGAGTTGGGGTAATATATTTATGAACTGCGTTTTGAGTAAGAGTCTGGACATATCTACTGCTGTATCCAATTCGGAATATTTGAGAATCCTTACCCAGACCAATCCAAAATGGTGCACTATATACATTTCCTTTTTCCCAAGCCTTCTTTGGTCCTCTTCCCAATAAGGGTGCTTTGACATCCTTGAGCTTACTATCGCTTTCTTTTTCCCCCCAATTTGTCAGGACATAGGAACCTATGGCAAAATTACCAATTTTCAATTCAGCAGCACTCGTACGCCACCTATCAACATGGTTTTCCGCAAACAAGTCATTGGACAATGCGAATGACACATCTCCCATCCCGACAAATCCCGAACCGACTTTTTGCTTCCCTAGATCATAGTCTCCGTAATGTGTCGCATTATAATATGTGATGCCGTATCCCAATGAAAAAGCACCAATGCTAATATCAGCTCGCCAACCATGGTAATTATTTCCCATGCCCAACTGAGACCCAATTGAAAAGTCACCACTGGAATATGTGATTCCATGGCTTATACCGAGACTCAAGCCTTGGTCTCCATATCCGAATCCTAAAGAAAAGCCAATATTGATGTTATTATTTATCGGAATGCTTATGGTTGGCAGAAAAGTATTGGATATGCTGTTAATCCCAATGTTTGCTAATTGATTCCATGTGGATGAAGTTATGCCATTTCCAGTTGGGATTCCACATGTATTATAGCCTAACCATGCTGAAAATGCAGTAGTCGCACCATTTCCAATGGATTTCCATCCCCAATCTCCAGTCTTAATGCAATTTGATGTATACCCTATGACAAAACTAACTCCAGCAACCAACAAATCGTCAATTCCAAACCATTCGCCATCTGGATCCAAATACTTCAATGGGTTATTCAAACAATAACTGTAACGGTTGAAGCTCTGCGCCGAGGTGGGCAGCTGCACGTAGTTGTCGGGGGAGAGGAACCTGCCAAGCACGGGATCATACATTCGTCCGTTCATGTTGATCATTTGGAAGGAACTCAACATCTCATGACCGCAATAGCCCCTGTTCATTCCAACATGGTTCATTAACATAGACATCTCGCCCCATGGCTTGTAATATGCCTTGAACTTCTCTGTCCCGTTTACGGTATAGAGACGGACGATACTGCCGAGGTTGTCCGTAAACGCATACAGCGGCGTGATGGTATTCCCAGCCTTGCGCAAAATAACGCCGTGACCGATATAATAGAACGTGCAGTTAGCCTGACTACCGCTGAGTATCTCCATTTCCCGTACATATCGGTTCTGTTGCTGTGGCGAGCCGCCTGCAAAGCGTAATGTTGTCTCCCATCTCTCCCCGTCAGGACCATAGACAAGTTCGTACTCCATCGCTGAGGAGGTGGCATCCTCGTTGATAAATGATGCCTTGCCCATGTCGTTGTATGCCACATTGGCCCGACATGTCGGAACTTTACCATTCATGTTGTCAACCCTTCTTACTGCATGAGGTCTTGGGCTTGAAGAGGATGGGTAATCATAGTATCCGATACCTGTCCTAAAATTTATGTTACCGTCGTGAGTGTACTGGTATATTTCATCCCATGCATTATATTCACTTTGCCATCGTATTAACCTGTCCTCGTCGTCATACGTAAACGTTTCGCTTCCATTGGGAAGCATTCCTGACCGGGACAACAGATTGCCTGTTAATGAGTCATGATGGAACGTCATGGCATGGAGTGTGGAATTCTGGCGAGTCATGACAATCGTCGAAAGGTTACCGAACTCGTCGAAACGAGTCGTCTTTACCAAGGGGAACAGCCCCTCACCGTACTCCTCCGTCATGAGCAAGTCATTACTGTTTGGGGCAAGGTTATAGTCTGCCCAATACCACACCCTTTCGCCATTCACCTTCATCTCCTCACAGTTACCTGACCCTTCATAGAGGTAATCCACAGTAACATTTCCAGGGTAAACAATCCGAGAGAGGTTACCGAGACTGTCATACGTATTCGTGAAAACATATTGCGTAGATCCGAAATTGCGCGTTTCAGTGGAAACACGACCAAACGAATCGTAAGTGTAATAGATTCCATGAGTAGGCGTTGATACACCAGTCAATCTCTGAGATGCGTTACCTGTCGTCCCGTATGTGAAGTTTACCACAGTATTTCCTGTCGTGGTTCTTTTGACGCGGTTCAATGAGTCAAGTGTATGCGAGGTGGTAATTCCCCTTGCATCCGTCTGGGATATAATTTGCCCGGCAGCATTATAAGAATAAGTCATCATTCCAGCATCAGGATCCACAAGGCTTACTTGGTTTCCACAGTCATCGTAATTCATAGATACGATACCGTTTCCTGTACTGGCGGTGGCGGGCTTGCCATTACTATTATATGTATAAGTCACTGAACCATAAGGCTCTTGTACCTTCTTGACATTTCCCCATGCGTCATACCAGGTCGTCCTTGTCTTCCCGTCAGTTGTCGAAGTTACCTTCCGGTTGTCGTAAGAATAATTGGTCACGCTTCCCGTGGAAAGACTGTCCTTGACAATCCTCCCCCTATCGTCATATTCCAAATCCTCCTTCTCAAGTGTTATAAATAGTTCGGATTCCTTATGGATGATGTTACCCCTTGCATCATAATACGCATGCTTAATTAATGGCGTGTTTATGAAATCAATCTTATTAGTTCTCGTCTCTGTCACACGACTCTTGGTGTCATACCATGTTTCTACCCATGGTCTTCCTGGCGTTTCCTCATGCACGCAATAGCGTTTCTGGCCGTCATTCCACGTTCGGGTGATATTCGTGATAATGCCTTCCTGTGAAATGGATTCCGTCAGATTGCTGAATCCGTCGTAACTATTCTTCGTCGTCAATGGGTTTGATGGATCCGTCCTGTCCGTTACCGTCGTATCATTGCCCCACGCATCATGCGTGTATTCCGTAACTGTAGAAGAGGGTGTCGTATATTTCTTCGTTAAGAAACGATGGGAGTAGTCATACTCATAATGAGTCGTGACAGTCTCCAATCCACTGCCGTTGACCGTCTCTGAGATTGGATTGCCCCATTGGTCGTATCTATACACCGTGGTCAGCGGAAGTGATGTCCCTGCATTGACAGTTACCGTATCGGGAAGTCCACGGTTATTGTATGAAACTGTTTTTTCGGACTTAAAGGCAACGGAATCGTCCTTGTGCTTTTGATATTGCGTTATTATTCGTGGAAGCCAGCGACCCGCAATGCAAACAATACTGTCATTGTCCGTCTCGGTATACATGTCTGCTGCATAGCCGTCTTTCAGCCAGTCTGTAGCCACCATACCGCTCGTCAGATCAAAAGTCTTTATCTCCTCCGCCGCATTTCCGTCAAAATCAACGGAACATGTACGGATGCGATGAATGGTGAAGTTACTGCCAATACGTGACAACTCAGTTACATTCCTGACGGAAGATGTCTGCCCCCCTACAATCACCGTATCTGTAATTTCTGTCGGTATCCAGCTCAACGTGTCCAAAGTTGACACAGTCTTTTTGCCAAAGGTACCCATTATGTCATTGGAGACAGTCGTTTCCATGAAACCGATTAGACCGCGTCCTGCAATATGTGCCAAAAGGTGGCTATATGAGTACGTGTCGTTCATGACAGACGAAAAACCTTGGCTTGCTGCTGTTGGAGACAGCACGGTGCGAACCACGGATAATGGAGCCATCACATCCACAAGCGGATATGAGGCAGTCGTTTCATGCTCATAGACTCCCGGGGTTGTCAGACAGCCATATCCTATTGACGACAAATTGCCAAGTCCGTCGGTTATGTCTGTTACCTTTCCACTTGACGGAGACATGCCAACCGTCAGGTACACACCTAAATTTGGATTGCTGCCGTCATGGTATCCGCCAGAGCAGTCATAACCGTAATTCATCAAGTCCTCGTAACCGTCGCCATTGAAATCACCAACGGAAAAATTCTGTGGACGGGCATCAAAATCTTCATACGATCGGGAACGCCTTGCTACAATAAGGGAGTCGCCAGTAGAACGGAGCCAAAGCGTATTAGTAGGCCAGAACTGACCTACACCGTACATGGCCTTCGTAAAAACCACGTCAGATTTCCCGTCATGGTCAAAGTCAAGTACGGTACAGCCGTACTTGTCATTATCGTAATCTGTAGGCTGGTCATAAATGTCAAGCGTCGCCGCCTTTTTTTGCGTAAACGTACCGTCACCGTTGTTAAAGGCGAAATTCCAGCTCCTGTCAGTCTGCCTGTTGATGACAAAATCAACAAGACCGTCACCATTGAAGTCACCTTGTCGCATGGTTAATGCCTTGGAAACCGTCGTGCCGTCAATGTGCGTTCCACCGAAAAAGGAAATCGTGGGCGTGTCACCCACCCTGTTTGGGAATATGCGATAACCATTTTCAAGAATGACCATCAAATCCAACATGCCATCATTGTCAAAGTCACCCGTACAGAGCGACTGGGGCTTTCCACTAAGCGGAAAAAGAAGACCATCGTCATTCCAGATTGAATTATCTGAGACAACATGCCCATAATAGTTGCCATAACCGTCATCCTCGCACTCTATGACCACGATGCTGCTTTTGCCACTACCGTCAAAATCGCCTGTTGTAAACAAGGGTACATCCTCAGACGGCTCATTAAGCCATATCGTTGTGAGTATATTCCCCATTAACGACTCTTCCATGGAAGTACTTTTCTCATACACAAATTTCTGAAACTTCATGGCATGCACGTTTCCGTCCATGTTTATATGATAATAAGGAACCATCAAGATCGGTAGTCCATTGCCATAAAAGTCAAATGAAAAAGTGGATGAGATGCCCGGTCCTCCGTACAGATACATGCCATCCAGTCCTGTATGGAAGTCATTGTCAAAGAATATGTTTCCTTGGGAATCCCTTCTCGACAAATGTGCATATATATCAGTGAACCTTTCACTCGTCTGCCTTTGTACACAAGGAGCGATCTCAACAATATCGCTAATACCGTCACAGTTGATGTCTACACTCGTAAAGACATTGTCTTCATAGTCAAGAAAGGTGCTGTCATCATGTTTCACTATGTTACTGTAAATTACACGAGAAACATTCTCAGAAGGCATGTAATTCCATCCCAGATTCAGAGGCCTTAGCTCCTGTCCGTTTCCGTCAGATACGGTTACTTCTGTCAGTCTTGGCAATTTTACAGCCGTTCCGTCGGATGTCGTGTCATACGTCAAGTTATATTGCCTTAAAATTGTATCACCAGACTTGCATGTTATACCCGTCAGCAGTTTATCCATCTTTCCCGCCACGTTCTTTAACCTGAACGGTTGTGCTGCATCTCCGAGTGAAGTGTAGTAAAACATTATACAGCAATTTCCGTATGATACTTGCGTGGGATAAATGAAATGTTGGTCTTGGGAATAATACCAACTCACTTTATTTCCCAAAGCATCCGTTATGGAACTTAAATACCATGAGGCAATCCTCTGCTTGTAATCATAGTAAAAACTCTGGCTAGATCTAAAAGAGGTTCCGTATGTTGCAACTAATCCGTCAGGTGTCCTCACTTCAAAACTTCGGTTATCGAATCCGTTTGAATAAGACCCCATCACCTTGACGGTTGTGTAAGGGTTACCCTCGGGATTATAGATGCAACCGGGCATCCCCTCCGTTCCCGAAGAAAGGACCAGTCTCTTCCCGTCAAGGTAATAGGCATCGTCCTCCCCGTATCTCATGCCCCGTGCCACACCGTCGTGGAACTTGTCCTTGGGACGTCGCATAATTGAGGAATACCCTGCAAGGTTGCAACCCCACCCAGCCAGCCCCATTCCCGACTGGCTGTTATACGCTATCGTCAATTGAGGCTGCATTCCATTAATGCCGGGTGGAACGTCAATGGGTACGGTATATGTCGCGGCACCGGTGGGTGACACGGCGAAGTTACCCTGTACGGCTCCATGATATGTTTCCTGGCCATATATAAATGGCATGTTTGTCGTCAAGATGACCAAAAAGGCGATTGTGCGTGCGACATGCCCTTTCAACATGATGAAATGATTCGTCGTTTCCATGTCACGTCCCTTTCTCATTTTTCCTTGATGATTTTCACGGCAGCCACGGTGCCGTCGATGTCGGCACGAAGCAGGTAGAGACCGTCTGCGAGGGCGGTCATGTCAAGGGTGGTAAGAGTTTGGGAAGTGTTGACGGTGAGGACGATCCTGCCCATAGAGTCTGCCAGCGTGAGCGTGCATTGCCCAAACTCGCGCAAGCTGCGGATGAGTACCTGCACCAGTCCGTGAGTGGGATTGGGAGCTGCTATCACTTTCCAATCGCTTGTCATTCTATTGTTTGTATTATTTTGCTCATCCTCAGATTCATCCATCTCACGTAACATAAGGTTAAAAATTGAACGCCCAGTACGATTTCCAGTATCATCATAGGTGTAGTGAATACTTTGCTGGGCAAGTGCAGTGCTTGCCCAGCACATAATTAATAATGTCAACAAAAATGTTCTCATGGCAACAATAACGGTTACAAAGTTAGTCTTTTTTCTTAAACTCCTATTTCGCCCAAATATGATTTGTATCAAAAAAATCACCACCTTGAATCGTGAAAGTGGTGATTTTGGTAGGGACGATCGGGCTCGAACCGATGACCTCTGCAATGTGACTGCAGCGCTCT
>AUXO014435810.1_pt1 | contig 11829 bp, 7 predicted proteins | sample 768731 | NCBI WGS metagenome assembly AUXO01 (sample SAMN02715735, study PRJNA202380) | gut metagenome | biome: sheep rumen | host: Ovis aries | place: New Zealand: Palmerston North | reverse complement strand
GGCGACGGACCAAAGGCCACGAGGTTAACACCCGATTTGTTATATGGATTGGTATCCAGATTATCCTCAGAGCACCCTGTCAGTGATAGCCCGAGCAGGGCTACCATCGACAATGTGAAATATCTATATATCTTATTCATAATACTCTACTATTTATTTGTTAGGAACTACGCGGATGTTATCAATCTTGATAAGTGGGTTACAAGCCACACCAGTAGGCAGCACGCTCTTATCGTTATAGCCACCCTTTACAACAAAGATGTTGAAGTTGGCAAAGTCGGCCTCGCTCAGGTAAGTGCTGGTAATCTTGTTGCCGTCCCAATCATAGATAAAGTCAGAGATGGGGATAGTAACTGTAATCCACTTGCCACCTGTGTGGAAGAGCAGGTTGTCGTTATCCTTCCAAGGCATATACAGTGCACGACTCAGCTTGCCCTGCTCGTGGAAGAAGGTGTTGTTGGCACCTGCACAAGTGTGACCGTAGATATCAGGACCTGCTGACAGGGATACCTGCTCAACCGAACCGAAGTAGATCTGCATAGGAGCAGCCGACCATGCATTGCTCTCAGGGATGTTCAGCTCGAACTTCAAACTCTTGTTGGCAAAGTCGGTAAAGTCGGCAACGTCGAAGATACGTGGGTGCTGTGAGTAAGCCTGTGGCTCTTCCCAGTCACCGCACCAATACTCGAACGAGAAGTTACCATCGTTCCAACCACCATCATCGCCCATGGCAGCACCACCCAACAAGAGGTAGTTGCCCTTCAGCGAGGTGTCGTCGCTCAGGATGTCGCGGTTGTGCCATCCGTTGTTGCCCAGTACAGTACCAGTGCTGCATGGTGTGTCGAAGTCGAACAGCATACCACGGGTATCCTTATACTTGAATCCACCGGCAGTAGTACCATAGATAGAGGTTACGCTGATTTTCTCCTCTGGCGCATCGGCTGGCATGGTGAACACAATCTTTGTTTTGCTAATGCTTGAGATAGCAGAACGTGGCAATGTGTAGTTGTCGCCGAAGTTCACGGTTACGGGGAAGTCTGCATAGTCCAGGAAGTAGTCACCTACGATGGTTACCTCTTCGCCAGCTTCGGCCCACTCGTTTGACATCGAGCTTACCACAGGTCCAGGTATTACAACGTGGAAATCGTATGAAACAGTATCCTTATCTCTGGTAGCAAAATAGATCTTGTCTGTTACTTTGCCTGGAATCTCGTTAGGCACTGTTACGATAAGCGTGTTGTCTGTGATATAACTGGTGTTCAGCACGGCCTGCTGGTCGTTGAACAACAGTCCCGTCACACTTCTTAGGTTCTCACCTACGATGCAGATGGTAGACTGCATAGAGGCAGCGGTGATGATTGAGTCTCTTGAGCTTGCACTAACAGGACGGATGAAGCTGATAGTAGGCTTGCCTCCCTGTATTTGGTAAGCATCGGGCTCGTCCTTGCACGATGTGGTGGCCAATGCAGCAAAGGCTACCAAAGCAAGACTCAGACCTTTGAATATATTTTTTGTTTTCATTGTTAGTCTCATTTATAGATTAATATGGATATTCTGTTCTCACATCTACGTGGATAGCCTCTGCATTGCTGCCTAGGTTGGGGTTCAAGGCTACGTCCTCAGTAGGATAAGGAAGATTGAAACTGCTGGCAGTTACATTGGGGACAGGTGTTGTCTCGTCATACTCTATGTTTGTAGGATCCCAAGTAGCACCATCGCTTTCAAAGTATGTCTTATAAACCTCACTACAGTTCCAGATAGCATTACGACGCTGACTGGTGAGCTCGGCGATACAAGAATTTACATCGTAGTATGCACGACGTACAAAATCGTACCAACGGTCGCCCTCGCCGGCCAGCTCCAGGCGGCGCTCCTTCCAGATGTCATCAAAGCTGAGCTGTGTCTTATCAACTGCTGATGGAACAGAACGGCCACGAACGGCATTAAAGGCAGCCAGTGCGGTAGCGCTGGTGGTCTTGCCCTGCAGAACCTCGGCTTCGGCATGTACCAGATATACATCAGCAAGGCGGAGAATATGAGTGGCTACAGCGTACGACATACGAGCTGCAGACATACCACACTCTGCTTCGTGATCGGCATTGTCGCCATAAGCATGCTTAACATTCTGAACACCGCATGGGCCCTGGAACTGGCCAGTTGCTGCAGCGTTGTAATTCTTATCGAAGTAGAACTTCAGAATATCAAAACCCTTCTTTCCGTTGCCCAGATCCTTGTCGCGCCAGAAGTAGTCATAAACATCGCCAGGACCCATAATGGTTGCCTTACGGCGAGAATCTACATCAAGACGGTTCTTGGGATTCTCGGTTACATCATAGCCGAAAGCATCCTGCAGGTCGGCAGATGGGCCACCCCAGCCGCCCCAGCAGTCACCAAACTCGTCGAAGCCCTCGGGCATCAGGTCGCTCTGCAGAGTATTCTGACAGGTCCAGTGTGCACCAACTGTCCAGCGCCATGCAAAGAGGCTCTCGTCGCTTGTGTTGTTTGAACCACGGAAGATGTCCTCGTAGTTAGCCACCAGCTTACGACCAGAGTTGTTGATTACATCGAGCGAAGCTTCAGAAGCCTTTTGCAACAGGCTGTTGTCGAGTTGGCCCGATACACCAGCGGCTGTCAGTGCAACCTTAGCATACAAGCCCTCAGCACAGTAATAGTCGATACGACCTGTTGAGCTCTTAGTCTTAGGCAGCAGTTCCATTGCTTTCTCAAGAGTCATCATAATATACTCGTAAACGTCGGCCTTCTGTATCTTGTGCAGGGTGTTATAGTCGCCGGCTGCCAGGTTAACAGAGTTATCGTGTACGATGGGCACATCGCCAAACGAACGTACCAGGAAGAAGTAGGCCATTGCTTTCCATGCCAGACACTCGCCCATGCACTGGTTCTTTACGCTTTCAGAGGCCGATGAACCCTTGATAGAGTTATAAACGGTGTTGGCGTGTCCAATCTCAGCCCAGAGAGAGTACGACATGTTAACCAAATCCTGATCGGTACCATTTACCGAGAAATTCATATAAGGAGAACTACCCCAGAACATATTGCCCGACATAACTTCACCAATCTTGATGAAACCGCGCTGGAAGTCATACCATGGAGAGTTGTACAGATAGTTTACACCCGCAATACACGAGTTGTCGTCGGTGTAGTAGTTCTCGGTGTTGTAGTTGTCTTCCACGGGCTTATCCAGGAAGTCGTCGCACGAGGTCATGCTCACTCCCAGAAGCATGGCTGCTGCTACATATTTTAAATTCTTGATATTCATAATTCAATGATTTTAATACAGTTTTACCTTATACCCTTTTTAGAAAGATACGTTAACGCCCAATGTAACAGATGTTGGCGAAGGATAGCGTCCGTTATCCAGTCCATACACATTGTTTGAGGCTGTAGACACACCAATTTCAGGATCATAACCATCGTAGCCTGTGATGGTCAGTAGATTGGTGGCATTGAGGGTAAGGCGCAGGTTTGTCAAACCAATCTTCTTAATCAGTTTCGCGTCGAATGTGTAGCCCAGTGTGATAGCCTTCAGGCGTACATAACTGCCATCTTCGATGTAGCGTGAACTCCAAGCGTCGTTGTCGTTCGGGTCGTTGATTGCAGCGCGTGGCATACTGCTTACACCTGTGGTGACAACGTTTGCGATATCATTGTACCACCATTCAGAGTAGTTACCGTCCTTAGGCTGCAAACGTGTACGATTCTGAACGTCGGTAAGCTGGTTAGCCCAAGGAGAGTTCATGTGGGTAAGCTTCATCTTCATGTAGTTTCCAACCTTGTTGCCTACCGAACCATTAATAAAGATGTTAAGGTCGAAGTTCTTATATACGAATGTGTTGTTCCAACCAAATGTGAACTTAGGCAGTGGCGAACCGATATTGGTCTTATCGTTCTCGTCGATCACGCCGTCGCCATTAACATCCTTATATTTGATATCACCAACGTAGGTGGTGTTCTTAGGATTGTACTTGGTAGGATCGGTGCTCCACGACTTGGTGCCGTCGGCATTTGTGATAATTGGGTTGTTCTGCTGCAGAGTGTTTACTGGCGAGTTCAGAATATCCTCAAAGCTCTGGTAAACACCTTCTACTTCATAACCATAGAAGTTATAGAGGCTCTCGCCTGGTACAGAGCGGCTAACCACGTCGGTCCACTGACCATATCCAGGCAGTGCGGTAGAGCCGCTGAGGCTCTTCAGCTTGTTCTTGTTGAACGAAATCTGGAAATCGCTCTCCCAGCTGAAGTTCTTGGTCTCTATGGGACGAGCCTTGATTTCAAACTCGAAACCTGTGTTCTCAATGTCGCCATAGTTTCCATAAGGTGCTGCAAGGGCAGAAGAACCGTTACCCGATGTACCCATGATTGAAGGCAAGGTGAGCTGCATCAGCATGTCCTTTGAAACCTTCTTATACCAGTCGGCTGTTACGTTGATGCGACCGTTGAAGAAACCAAGGTCGAGACCAACGTTAATCTGCTCCTGAGTTTCCCACTTGATATCCAGATTCTTCAGGTTGGCAGGGCGATAGCTCAGTCCAAGACCAGTTTCCATGGTCGACATGGCTGAACCCCACTTGTAACCTCCGATGTTAGAGTTACCTGTCTGACCCCAACCGAGACGGAGCTTACCATTGCTGAGCCACTTAACATCCTTCATGAATGCCTCGTTGTTAAAACGCCATGCACCTGCAACTGAGTGGAAACCTGCCCAACGCTTGTTAGGACCGAAGTTTGAGCTACCGTCGTAACGGTATGTATATGTAACCAGATAACGGTCGGCATAATTATAGGTTTCGCGCGTGAAGAACGAAGCCATTGATGACGAACCAAAGCCACTGCCTACCTTTGGCTCACCAGCACCGAGTGCAGGATTGTGAACCTCGTCGTTAGGCAGATTGTTGTTCTGCAGTGAAATATAGTCGTATTTCGACTCCCAAGCCTCTTGTCCCACCATGGCTGTGATAGAGTGCTTGCCGAATGTGTTGGCGTAGGTTACATAGTTCTTCAGAGCCCAGAATGTGTTTGAGTTCTTCTGCATACGGCTCTCGTTAGATGAGCGGTTCCATGTTCCAAGGTTCACCATTGGCTCGTAGGTCTCACCCTTTGAGCTACCTATGTCGAAACCAAGTTCGGCATGCCATGTCAGATGATTGATAGGCGTGATATCAGCAAATACGCTACCATTCAGTTTCTTACGTGCCAGCAGAATCTCGTCAAGCATAGCCAAAGCGATTGGGTTAGGACTGGTGAATCCTTCTTTTGAAACGTGTGAATAGCCACCGTTGATATCGTAAATCTGGATATCAGGAGGTGTGGTGAGCGAGTAGTTGATGATACCCTCATCAGAGTCGGCCAGTTTCAGGTTCTCATCAGTTGATGTGAACGATGCGTTCAAACCGAGTTTCAACCACTTCTTTAGCTGCGCGTCGAGGTTTACACGGGTTGAGAAACGCTTAAAGTTAGAACCGATGATGGTACCCTGCTGGTTCATCAAACCACCCGAGATAAAGTACTTAACGGCATCGGTACCACCCTGTGCGCTTACTTGGTGCTGGTGCTGCCAGGCTGTGCGGAATACGGCATCCTGCCAGTTTGTACCCTTACCAAGGATAGATGGGTCGCTGTAAGTCTCGTCGGGCTTTGAAATCTCACCCTGCTGAGCCATGTCGTTATAGAACTCGGCAAACTCGCGCAGGTTCAGCATGTCGAGACGCTTGGTCTGGCGCTGAACGGTTACGCTACCATCGTAGGTAAACTTAGCCTCGCCGGCCTTACCTCGCTTGGTGGTAATCAGAACAACACCGTTAGCACCCTGTGCACCGTAGATAGCGGTGGCAGAGGCATCCTTCAGAATCTCCATGCTTACGATATCAGATGGGTTGATGGTTGACAGTGGTGATACGGTAGAAACCGAACCGTTACCCAGAGCGTCGCCCAAACCGAAGTCGGCACCTGAGTTTCCGCCGCCCTGCATAATTACACCGTCAACAACGTACAATGGCTCAGCACCGGCATTGATAGTTGCCTGACCACGTACACGGATAGATGAAGACGAACCAGGAGCACCTGATGTCTGCACGGCAGTGACACCAGTAACACGTCCCTGGAAACTCTGGTCGATGTTTGTGATGTTCGAGCCCTTGATGGCCTTCTCGTCCATGGTGGCCGAAGCACCTGCAAGGTCGCTCTTCTTCATGGTACCATAACCTACTACTACCACCTCGTCGAGCATCTGCTTGTCTTCTTCGATTGTAATCTTGTAGTTAGTTTGGTTAGCTGTAATCTTTACCTCTTTGTTAAGGTAACCGATGTAAGAAATTACCAGGGTCTGACCTGGATTTGCGTTCAGAGTAAAGTTTCCGTCGAAATCGGTTGCAACACCATTTGACGTGCCCTTTACCACAACACTGGCTCCGATGACGGGGCCTGAAGCGTCGACTACAGTTCCTGTAATCTTCTTCGCAGCCTGCTGAATCTCCTGTGGAGCTCCAGCGGCATAAGCGTTTGTGGAGTGTCCAAGTCCCAAGAGAGCCATGGCACCCATCAGTAGCGCTGTCTTTCTAAAGTTTTGATTCATATTTAAGTTTTATAATTAGGAAATAGAGTTATATCGTGTAGAATTCGCTTGCAAAAGTAAAACAGTTTACTGGAATGGCACAACTCAATTTTAACCAATACTGACACTTTTCTTAAAATTGATAATTTTTGTTCTATGTTAAATAAATATAGTAGTAAACTTTGATAAGAAAGTATAAGGCTATTTATTAAATAATTACTATCTTTGCAGCGGAAAATAAAACAATTGTGAAAAATGAAAAAACTTTATTCCCTTTTATTGGCCTTTCTGGTCATTTTGCCTATTGGGGCGCAAATCAGGGGCAACAATATTGTTGTAACCGTTGAGCCCGATCACCAGGACTGGAATTATCGTGTAGGCGAGACGGCCAGATTCGTGGTCGAAGTACGCCGCTCTGGCACACTTATCAGCGATGTTGCTATTGACTATGCAGCTGGTCCTGAGATGTATCAGGGCACCAAGAAGACCGCCCAACTGAAAGACGGCACGCTTAAGCTTACAGGAAAAATGACTTCGCCTGGATTCTATCGTGTTGATGTAACGGCACACGTAGATGGTAAGGACTATCGCGGAGCCTGTGCTGCAGCCTTCTCGCCTGAGAAGTTGCAACCCTCAACCGTCATGCCTGCTGACTTTGCCAACTTCTGGCAGCAGTCGATAGCCGAGGCTCGTAAGACTGACCTCGACCCTACAAAGCGCCTTTTGCCCGAGCGTTGCACTAAGGACGTGAATGTTTATGAGGTAAGTTTCCAGAACGAGCAGTGGGGCTCGCGTACATATGGTATTTTATGCGTGCCCGTGAAGGAGGGTCGATATCCCGCACTACTTAGAGTACCCGGTGCAGGTGTGCGCCCCTATGGAGGCGATGTGTACACAGCATCGCAGGGCGTTATCACACTCGAAATAGGTATTCACGGTATACCCGTAACAATGGAGCAGGGTGTTTATGACAATCTGCACAATGGTGCGCTGAGAGGCTATTGGGAGTTTAATATGGATTCGCGCGAGAAACACTACTATCATCATGTAATCATGGGCTGTATCCGTGCGATGGACTATATAGAGCAGTACACCCCGTGGAACGGAAAGAATGCTGGTGTTACGGGCTCGAGTCAGGGAGGATTCCTCACGCTGGCTACAGCAGGACTCGACAAGCGTATAACTTGCTACGCCCCCGTGCATGCAGCTCTTTGCGACCATACTAACTCGCTGCGTGGCATTGCCTGTGGATGGCCCCATTATTTTTACTGGAATAAGGGCAAGGGACAGGAGAAGCAGATAGAGGTGTCGCGCTATTACGACGGTGTGAATTTCGCACGCCTGATTACCAACAGTCAGCATGGCTGGTTCTCTTTTGGCTATTGCGACGACGTTGTTCCTCCTACCACAGCATGGGCTACCTATAACACCGTTACTGGCCCTAAAGAGATTTCGCCTTATCAAGCTACATGGCACTTCTGGTTCCAGGAGCAGTGGGACGAGTGGGAGAGCTGGCTTTTAAAGAAGTTGTTATAATGTTTAATGATTAATGTTTAATATAATATGAAACCATATAAATTCCAACCGTATCTGAAGACCACCATCTGGGGTGGCTATCAGATTGCACCATTCAAAGGCATCTTTAATGCCCAGCCCAATGTGGGCGAGAGTTGGGAAATAAGCGGTGTGCCTGGCCATGAAAGTGTGGCCATCAACCGTGGACTTATAGACGATGTAGACGAAGGTCTGACACTTGTCGAACTTATTGACAAATACAAAGGCCTGCTCGTAGGTCAAAAGGTCTATAAGAAGTACGGCAATCAGTTCCCGCTCTTGGTAAAATTCATCGATTCACGCCAGGACCTCAGCGTTCAGGTACATCCTGACGACAAGCTGGCTATGCAGCGCCATGGCTGTCAGGGCAAAACAGAGATGTGGTATATCATCAAGAGCGATGTAGGCTCAAAAATATATGCAGGGCTCTCTAAGAGTATTACCCCTGATGAATACGAGCAGCTGGCCACTGCCGAGCCCCAAAACGGGCGCTCACCCATGCAGGATGTCATTGCTACCCACGAGGCTCATGAGGGCGACCTGTATTTCCTGCCTGCAGGCCGACTGCACGCTATAGGTGCAGGTAACTTCCTAGCAGAAATACAGCAGACCAGCGACATCACTTATCGCGTATATGATTTCGGGCGCAAAGACGAGCATGGTATCCCTCGCGAACTGCATATCGATCAGGCCAAAGATGCCATCGACTATCAGGTATGGCCTGCTTATCGCACGTCATACGACAGTACGAAACCCATTTCGCAGCTCATCCACTGTCCGCACTTTGTTGTGCATCGTATTGTAGTACAGGTTGCCCAGCAGGTAGACTTCCATTGCGACTCTTTCGTTATTGTTGTATGTCTATGGGGTCAGGCAAATATCAACGGCATCGACATCCGTCAGGGAGAGACAATCCTCGTCCCTGCCAGCGAAAACATCCTATACATCTTTGGCAACGCCACTTTCTTAACAGCAACGATGCCATAAAAATAATCCCCGCCGAAACGGTGGGGATTTCTTTTTTTTATACTTTCATGCAAAACTATTTTGCCAACTCATTCCGCATTTCCTGGCCCAGTTTGTTCCAATAGGGTAGGTGTTTCAGGGTGGAGCGTACGGGTTGTACGTGCCACAGCATCAGGAGCAACAAAAACAGGCAGCCTATTAGACAGGTGACACCATAAAGATACTTTACGGCCTGCATGATGCTCTGTATGGCGTCTATCGGCACACCGCGAGCCAGGTTGTCGGCTATGTGATAGCGCATCAGATAACTATAAATACCACCGCTGATACTATCTACCACGCCGTTACGGATAAATGCGGCTATCGTCAGACTCATGAAGAAATGCTGGAATGGCATCAACTCCTCAAGATAAATGGTTAGCACACAGAAGAAAATGGCATAGCCGAAGGTGCGCACAAACGTAGGCGCATAGAGTCGTTCGATGTTCAGTTCGGGTGTGATGTAGAAGTACATCATCACCTGATAAGCCAGCATCAGCGCAAAACCGATGGTGAGCAGCGGTGTGTACTTCAGTCTCAGCATCTTCATCCACCACAGACAGAACAGACAGCCGCTTACGGAACCTATCCAGCCCACGATGTTGAATCGCGACGAGGTAAGCATGCCGTAGTGCAGTATGCTACCTGTAAACACTCCTTCCAACGCATTGTGAGTGGAGTTCATCCATTCTTCTACCACGAAGAAGAACAGAATGGCGGCCAGTGTCTTATAGCCGAAGGCACGAGGGTCGATATACGGATGATGAATATGCATCATACGTCCACAGGCGAAGAATACCGTGATGGGCAGTGCACAGAGCACCATACACCACACACGCGAGTCGCTCCAATTGTAGTACTCTCCGTAGGTAAACAGCCAGATCACTTCGAGCACCGAGGCCGACCAGAGTAGGCATCCCAGCCAGTCGATAGCCAGGAACGGCATGGGGCGCATAAAGCGGAAGTGCTGCGTGCAGGTATAGATAAAGATAAGTGCCACAAGCAGCAGACTTACGATGAAATACTGCATGGCGTGATAGCTGCCGCAGTAGTAGCTAAGCTGTTGCGACAGCCAGCCGCTGGCACTCATATCACCTAGCACCACGATGTAAAGCAAGGGGAAAAATATCTCAAAGTCGCGCTTAGGTGTCATCCACAACTGTATGTTGCTGAAACACTCGAAGGTAGCCATCAGTTTCATAAAACAGCAAGCGTACGACAGCACGCAGAGTACAGGAATCGACTCTGTAAGCAGCGACAGCAGAATGCACACAATCATGCCCGATACTGAGAACAACAGCAACGAGCGATTTGTGAAACGGAACTTCAGTCGGAACAGGATGGGGAAGGGCATAGCCACGCCCACCACGCCGCAGAGGAAAATAAAGGTGGAATCCTCGCGCATGATGCTCATCGCCCCCATCATCTCATGCATATTACCCATGTAGGTAACGTTTACCAGCTGGAAGATGACTGCCATCAGCAGGTATGTCCAGGGTTGCATTGCCTTGGGGATGAAGGGCTTTAGCATGGGCATCGCAAACGGGCGCCCTATCATTGGATCTGCCATATTAATAGTCTACTTCGCACTCTACGTTGAGGCCTGAGAGCAGGCGCTTCACGTCGTCCTTATTGTTATCCTCAGTCAGTTCAATGCGCACTGGCACGCGCTGTTCTACCTTTACAAAGTTACCCGTGGCATTGTCAACAGGCATATTGCTGTAGGCCGAACCGCTGGCAGCCGAGATGCTTTTTACCACACCCTTGAATGTGACGCCTGGAATGGCATCGGCCTCAAACTCTACAGGGGCACCGATGGCGATGTGATGCATCTGACTCTCGCGATAGTTGGCAATCACCCATACCGAGTTCTGGTCGATCACGTTCACCAGCAACTGTCCGGGCTGAACCAACTGTCCCACGTGGATATCCTTACGGCCGATGTAGCCGTCGCAAGGTGCTGTAATCACAGTGTAGCTCAAGTTCAGACGGGCCAGATTCAACTGAGCCTCGGCTACGCTCTCGCCGGCAGCCGACTGCCCCAATCGCTGCTGCTGCTCGCCCAGAACCATGCTGGTGGCCTGCTGTCGGCTGCGTGCTGCCTCGTAGCGTGCACGTGCAGCCTCGTACTGCGCCTTCACATTATCGTACTGCTGGCGTGTCACAGCCTCCTTCTGCAGCAACTGCTCAAAACGCAGATAGTCCTTCTGGGCATTCTCCATTTGTATACGAGCCTCGTCGATGCCAGCCGATGCCACGCGTACGTTGCTATGGGTGGTGCTCATACCTGCACTCACGGCCGATGTACTGCTTTTCTGACCTTTTACGCCAGCCTCGGCTTGCGCCAGTGCCAAGCGGAACTCAGCATCTTCGATCACTACCAGTGTGTCACCTTTGTGTACAAACTGGAACTCGTCAAATCTGATCTCCTTAATAAATCCTGGCACGCGTGTGTTTATTGGCGACAGGTGGCGATGCACCATCGCATTGTCGGTATATTCCGTGCTACCCAGATGCACAAAGCGGCTCAGGGCATAGCATACACCCAGCACTAAAAAGGTTACTACTACAATATTATATGCTCTCAGTATTTGTTTTCTTTTGTTCATAACTTCTGTTTTTTAAAGATTTCCTGCGATGAATTTCATTTTGTAATAGGCGTAGGCGATGTTGATACGTGCATCGGCCTCGCTCAGTTC
>AUXO017806580.1_pt1 | contig 11833 bp, 6 predicted proteins | sample 768731 | NCBI WGS metagenome assembly AUXO01 (sample SAMN02715735, study PRJNA202380) | gut metagenome | biome: sheep rumen | host: Ovis aries | place: New Zealand: Palmerston North | reverse complement strand
TCTGTTCCGACAATTCTATATTGAACAACTGGGTCTTTTTGTCCATAACCTTGAAGTCCAATTCCATTTTTAAGCTCATCCATTGCATCAATGTGGTCCATCCATTTTTGGTCAACTACTTTAAGCATAACAATTCTTTCTATTTCACGCATTTGTTCTGAAGTAATTTCTTCTTCTTTTTGAGCATATTTTTCATGAGCTTGTTTTTTCAAGCTTTCTGCAATTGCTGTTGGTGCTTCTTGTTTTTCTTTTATCTCATCAAACATCTGTATACCAAATGTATTTTGAATTTCTGTAGCTAATGCTGTAACATTTAAATGTAAATTTCCTTTTTCGTCCATTTCATTGTATGTATCAACAGTCGCATCTGCTACCCAATCTATCATTTTGCTAATATTTGAACTTAAATCTAATCCATCAAGCACTTCTCTTCTTTGAGAATAAATTTCTTCTCTTTGAACATTCATAACATCATCGTATTTTAATACATTTTTACGGATTGTGAAGTTTCTGCCTTCTACTTTCTTTTGAGCATTTTCAACAGCTCTTGAGATAAATCCTACTTGAATTGGCATGTTTTCATCAACATTTAATGTATTGTATAATTTTGTTACTCTGTCTCCTCCGAAAATCTTCATTAAATTGTCATCTAGACCAATATAAAATTGTGAAGCTCCTGGATCTCCTTGACGGCCTGAACGTCCTCTTAACTGGTTATCAATACGACGAGATTCATGTCTCTCTGTTCCTATTATTCTTAGCCCACCAGCTTCTATTACCATTTTCTTTTCTTTGTCTATTTCTTTATCAAATTTTTCTTTTAATTTATTGAACTTTTCCCTTGCCCTTAATATATCTTGATCATCTGTCTCATAATATGTGTTTGCCTCTTCTACAAGATTTTCTGGAACTTTGTCTTTTAACATTTGCTCTCTTGCTAAAAATTCACTATTTCCACCAAGCATAATATCTGTACCACGGCCTGCCATATTTGTTGCTATTGTAACTGCTCCAAGTTTTCCTGCTTGTGCAACAATTGCAGCCTCTTGCTCATGATATTTAGCATTTAATACAACATGTTTTATTCCTTCTTTTTTAAGCAATTTGCTTAATTTTTCTGATTTTTCTACAGATACTGTACCAATTAGAACTGGTTGTCCTGTTGCATGAGCTTTTTTTACATCTTCTATTACTGCATTAAATTTCGCTTTTTCGTTTTTATAAATAATATCATGTGCATCTTTTCTTATCATTGGCTTGTTTGTAGGAATCTCTACAACATCCAAATTATATATTTCTTCGAATTCCTGTGCTTCTGTACTTGCAGTACCAGTCATTCCTGATAATTTTTTGTACATTCTAAAATAGTTTTGGAATGTAATTGTTGCAAGTGTTTTTGATTCATCTGCAATTTTTACCTTTTCTTTTGCTTCAATTGCTTGATGCAATCCATCATTATATCTTCTTCCATACATAATACGTCCTGTGAATTCATCTACAATTAAAACTTGTCCATCTTTTACTATATAGTCAACTTCATTTTGCATAACACCATGTGCTCTTAAAGCTTGATGTACATGATGTACAATATCTGAATTTTCTATATCATTAAAGTTTTCAAGATTGAAGAATTTTTCTGCCTTTTCAATACCTTTTTGTGTAAGAGAAGCAGATTTTGCTTTTAAATCTACAATATAATCATATTTTTCATTATCTTCTTCTTGCTCTAAGTCTTTCTCATCTTCTTCAATTATAACTTTCTTTTCTAGACTTCTAACAAATGTGTCTGCTCTTTTATACAAATCTGATGATGAATTTGCTCTACCAGAAATAATAAGTGGTGTACGAGCTTCATCAATTAAAATACTATCGATTTCGTCTACTATTGCATAATGTAATTCTCTTTGCACTAATTGGTTTTTGTATATAACCATGTTATCTCTTAAATAGTCAAATCCAAATTCGTTATTTGTACCATAAGTAATATCAGCATTATATGCTTCTTGTTTCTTTTTAGGATCAAGACCAGGAATAACAAGTCCTACAGACAATCCTAGGAATTTATATAATTTTCCCATCCATTCACTATCACGTTTAGCTAAGTAATCATTAACTGTAATTACATGGACTCCTTTGCCTTCTAATGCATTTAAATAAACTGGTAGTGTAGCAACTAAAGTTTTTCCTTCTCCAGTTTTCATCTCTGCAATTCTACCCTGGTGAAGTATAATTCCACCTATTAATTGAACATCAAAATGTCTCATTCCTAAAACTCTTCTTGATGCTTCTCTTACAACTGCAAATGCTTCTGGTAATAAGTCATCTAATGTTTCACCATTTGCTAATCTATTTTTAAATTCTCCTGTTTTGGCTACCAATTCATGATCTTTTAGTTTTTTCATTTCATCTTCTAAACTATTAATCTTATTAACAATTGGCATTACTTTTTTTACTTCTCTCTCACTGTATGATTTAAATAAACCCATTTTTTCTATCATCCTCTCAAGTCATATTTTTATACATGTTATACTATATCACTAACTTTAATTTTTAGCAAGTATTTTTTTAATTTTTGCGTCATTCTTTGAGTTCTTCACTTAACTTCCATATAGCCTTAGTCTCTATTCTAGAAACATAAGATCTAGATATTCCCATAGACTCTGCAATTTCATGTTGAGTTTTTGGTTTTTCTCCATTTAACCCAAATCTAAGCTCTATAATCGTTCTTTCTCTATCTTTTAATACTTCTTTCATTTTTTTATAAAGCTTTTTTATTTTCATTTTTAAATCTACAATATCCTCTATACTTCTTTCATCATTTTCCAATACTTCTTCTAATGTAACAACATTATCATCTTTATCTTTCCCTATCGTATCATTTAAATATACCTCTGAATTAAGTTTTTTCGTTGATCTTAAATACATCAAAATCTCATTATCTATGCATCTTGAAACATAAGTTGAAAGTCTTGCACCTTTTTCTGGTTTAAAACTATTTATTCCTTTTATTAATCCAATTGTACCTATTGATAATAGGTCATCTTGATCAACATTTGTGTTAGCATATTTCTTACAAACATGTGCAACTAATCTTAAATTTTTTTCAATAAGTAAATTTCTCGCTTCATCATCTCCTTGTTGTATTCTTTCCAATGCTTTTCTTTCTTCTTCCGAGTTTAATGGTTCAGGAAAAAGTGTACTTCCTGAAATATATCCAACAACAAAAATCGCTGTTTTTAAAAAACTTAAAAACCCTGATAGACAAATACTTGAAAACATAAATGCACCTCCATTTTTCTCATAACACATTATATGTTTTAGAAAAATAAAAGTGCATGACCATTAATTATTTGTTATATTATTGGTATTGTCCTCTTCTACATTACTATTATTCTCATCAGTTGCATTTTCTGTATTTGTAGTATTAGTTGTATTTTTTTCTTTTTTCTTTTCTTCATTTTCTTGTTTTTCAAGTTCGTTTATTAATTCTTGTAAAGTTTTAACATCTGTTCCCATAAGCTCCCAATCATTTGCATTCATTGATTGTGTAAGGTTTTTATTAGCTTTTATTATTGATTGGATTAAACCATCTATGTCCTCATCTGTATATGTATCAATACTTGTAGCTTCTTGTGATACTATATTTTCTAAAGCTTCTTTTAAATTATTTCCAATTGCTATTTTGTTACCTGAAGCAACTATTACTTTCTTTAAATATGGCATACCAGACTCATTTATTTTTGTTTGATATATTTGCTCAATATATAAAATAGTATTATCTATTGGAACTACCATAATTTGTTTTGTAACTCTTGCACCTGTAACATTTAAGCTTTGAATTTCTTGATTTATGCCATCATTTTCTAATATTTTGCTATCTAATTGTGTCAAACCTAAAATGCTTTGATCAGAAGATAATTTTGAAATTTTCAATTTATTTGTTCCATTTTCCACAACTCCAACTAAGTAACTTGTCAAATTTTGTTTTTCACTTGGAGTGTACATCTGAATAAGTCCTATTTCTTCAAGATTATTATTTTTAACCATAGTATAATAAGACTCTAATTTTGTAGTTACAGATTTTCCATTTTGGTTTGTAACATAAGTTGCTGTACTCCAACTGTCATCTCCTCTATATAATATTTCTGACTTTGTATTATGGTATTCTTCAAGCATTGATGACTGAATATCATATAAAAATTGTGGATAAACAAACTGACTTGATATATCTTCTGGTATTTGTGAATCCAAACCTTGGAATACATCTGGGTACATTTTTCTATAAGCCATTGCAATAGGATCTGTAGAATCTGTTATATAAAATCTCATGTTTCCATCATAACAATTAATAATTACTTTTATTGAATTTCTTATATAATTTATAGTTCTCTTTTCTCCAGAATATTTTATTGACGCACGTGTTGAATATGGATAATTATTTGAAACTGTATAACCATCTAATACCCAATACATATCTCCATTCTTATCAGCAACTACATAAGGATTTTCATCAAATAATACATCTGGTAAAACAAGTTCTGCTCTTCTAATAATGTTTCTATTAATCAAAATTCTATTATCTTTACTTATATCTGAAGAAAATGCCAATTTTACATTATTAATCTTAACACCAAGATTAAATCTATCTAAAAATCCTAATTTTAATCCAGAATTTCCATTATATGTTGATGTGTATTCATTTCCTTTACTATCTGTATAATCATATTCATTCTTACTATTTTCATCAATTACTATTGCATTATTTGTCTCTAATCCATAATAAATTTGTTTAGTTTTAATATAATCATTATTTTCTATATAAGCTATATCTCCATCATTTGTAGTTGATGTAGCAGATATTCCAATTGCACCATAACCATGTGTATATTCAAAAGTTTTTCCATTATATGTTCTTTTACTACTTACAATCTCTCTTGGAGATAAATAAATTAATCTTGTATTATTATTTTTGTCTTGAGATTTAATAAGTCCTAGAGTATTGTATTTATAATAGCCTTTTTCTGTTTGCTCTTCATTTAATTTATTTAATGCCATTTCTTTATTTATAATAACTGCATTATCTAAAATATTTTGATTATTATTAATCTGATCTGTTGTAATAGTACCAGAATAATCAATTGTTTCTGTATCACAATCTATACCATAAGCTTCTTTTGTATATGAAATATTTCTTTCTATATATTTCTTTTGTTTGTCATATTCATTAGTTTTTACATATAATAAGTCAAAACAAATCATAACAACAAACATACTTACTAAATATGCTGGAATTATTATAATATCTCTTATAATCTTGCTTCTTTCAAATTTCTTCAAATTTGATGATACCAAGAAAGCTGTAATTATTATAACAATAGATAAAATTACATTTCCCCATAATTTTATTATTACATCAGTCTTACCTGCACCAATTAATTCTAGCCCTCCATCAGTTGTAACAAAATTACTAAATACTATATCTAAAGTTCCTACTAAATTGAAAACAGCAAATACAATTGCCAAACTTTTTATGTATTTTATTAAATGTTTAATTAAATTACTCTTTTTTAATGTTTCTCTATCTATTCCATCAAAATACCTGTTAAATATAAATATGTAATATAAAACAGAGTAGAATATCAAAGCTATATATATTATCATAAAATACCTTAATAACATTTTAATTAAAGGCTCTGCAAACATATAAAAAGAAATATCTAAATTAAATATTAAATCAGTCCTTCCAAAAGACACATTACTTGCAAACAAAATAACTTTTGGTGTAAAAATAAACCCAACAACAAAGCTTGAAATCGCTGCCACAACTAAAGAAATAGACTTATTCAAAAAATGAGGTTGCTCCTTTTTCTCCTGGTCAAAAAAAACTTTTAGCCCATTTTTGATTCCTTTATTTTCTATGTACATAATAACATAAATTAACACAAAATTAATTGCCATAATTGCATATTTGTAAAGCAAATTCGTTTTAAAAATAGGCAAATAATTCTCTCCCAATTCCTTATATTCTAGATAAATTCCTCGATCTGAAATATACATACAAATTGCCACAATTACAACAAACAATATCACCAAAACTCTTCTAACACTTTTTTTCATAAATTTTGCTCCTTTCATTTGGGGACGGTTCTTTTTCAAAAAGGGACGGTTCTCTTTCAAAAAGGGACGGTTCTTTTTCAAAAGGGGACGGTTCTTTTTTTGAAGTGGAACGGCTCTTCTTTTACGGCTCTTCTTTTATAAAAGCTCTTTTTAAATAATTGCTTTTACAAATTCTTCACTATTAAATATTTCCATATCGTCAATCTGTTCCCCAACTCCAATAAATTTAATTGGTATTTTGTTTTCTTCTACTATTCCTACAACAACTCCACCTTTAGCTGTTCCATCAAGTTTTGTAAGTATTAAGCCAGTAACATTAGTTTCTTCTTTAAATGCTTTAACTTGTGAAATTGCATTTTGTCCTGTTGTACCATCGATTACAAGTAAAACTTCTTGAGAACAATCTGCCATTTCTCTATCTATAACTTTTTTGATTTTTCTAAGCTCATCCATTAAATATTGTTTATTATGTAATCTTCCTGCTGTATCTACTATTAATACATCAGCATCAATTTCTTTTGTCTTTTTTATAGCATCAAAAACTACAGAAGCTGGGTCTCTTCCTTCCTCTCTTTTTACAAGCTCTGCTCCTGATCTATTTGACCATATTTCTAGTTGCTCTACTGCAGCTGCTCTAAAAGTGTCTGCCGCAGCAATAACTACCTTTTTCCCATCTTTTCTTAATCTGTTTGCAATTTTTCCAATTGATGTAGTTTTTCCAACCCCATTAACACCTACTACTAAAATAACAGATGGCTTGGTTTCAAGTTTTAATGAATTATCAACCTGATCTAGTATATTTTGCATTTCTGTTCTCAATGCATTTTTTACATCTTCTTCATCTTTCAAATTTTCTTTTTTTATTGTTTTTCTAAGATTATTAATTATCTTACTTGAAGTCTCTACTCCAATATCTGACATTATTAAAATTTCTTCTAATTCCTCTAAAAAATCTTCATCTACTTTTCTAAAATTGCTAAACATATCATTTATTTTTTCATTAAATGATGTTTTAGTTTTACCTAGTCCATTTTTTAATTTATCAAAAAATCCCATATTTTTTCCTCTCTTTTCACAGGTATTATACGATATTTTTCTGAAAATATCAAGTATTTGCACTTAATTCATGTTATTTTATTGTTTTTTAATTTTAGGTTTAGCAATCAGGGATGCAATATATCCAAAAAAGACAGCTGCTGCAATTCCTCCACTACTTGCTTTTAGTCCCCCAGTAAAAGCTCCTATTAAACCATCTTCTTTTGCTGCCTGTATAGTTCCATTTGCTAAATTATATCCAAATCCAGTAAGTGGCACTGTAGCACCAGCTCCAGCAAATTTAACTAAATATTGATAAATACCTAGCCCTCCTAAAATAACCCCTGTTGTAACATATATTACCAAAATTCTTGCCGGAGTTAGTTTAGTTTTATCTATTAAAATTTGTCCAATTACACAAAGCACTCCACTAACCAAAAAACACTTCAATAATTCAATCCAATTAAGGTTACACAAAAATTCCATAAATCCTCCTTTTAGAACAGATCTGTTTTACTATATTTCTATACTTATTGCATGTGCTATTCCTGGAATTGACTCTCCTTGCTGTGAACTCATTGAATTCATCAAAGCTCCAGTTGCCATAAGCAAAATTTTCTTCAACTTTTTTTCTTTCAATTGCTTAAATAAATAGCCAGAAAATACGCTTGCACAGCATCCACATCCACTTCCTCCTGAATGTGTATCTTGCTTTTCTTTGTCAAATATTAATACCCCACAATCATTATAAACTGATTTTATATTATATCCAGCTTTTTCTGATAATTCTATCAAAATATCTTTTCCAACATATCCTAAATCACCAGTTAATATTGCATCATAGTAATTTGGACTTCTTCCTGTATCTCTAAAATGAGTCATCATTGTGTCAAATGCTGCAGGTGCCATTGCCGCTCCCATATTATTCGCATCTTTAATTCCCATATCTACAATTTTTCCAGATGTTATACTTGTAATATAAGGACCTTGTCCAGAATTTGACAAAATTGTTGCTCCTGCTCCAGTAACTGTCCATTGCGATGTTTGAGGTCTTTGGTTTCCTAATTCCAATGGAAATCTAAACTGTTTTTCCGAACTGCAAAAATGACTTGAAGCTGTTGAAATTGTATGTTTTATACCATTTTCTACAAATATTGATGCTAATGAAAGACCTTCTACAAATGTAGAACATGCTCCAAATATTCCAAAAAAAGGTATATTTAATTCTCTAAGTCCAAAACTTGATGAAATACATTGATTCAATAAATCTCCTGCAAAACAATATTCAATCTCATTAGCTGGAATTCCAGACTTAGCTATAACTAAATTTGCCGTTTCTTTTACAATTTTACTTTCAGCTTTTTCCCAAGTCTTTTCTCCCCACATTTCATTTTCTAAACATCTATCAAAATACTTTGCCAATGGTCCATCCGCTTCTTTTGGTCCAACAATTGTAGCACATTCTAGTATTGTTGGCGGATTATTAAATTTTATTGTTTGTTTTCCAATTTTCTTCATAATTCTCTATTAAATAACAATTCCTTATATAATTATTTAGGTTTTTAAAGGATACCCATAAACCCCGTTTTTCGTTTAATTTTACACATTTCTTGATAAACTATAGTATATCTTTTATTAAACTGCTGCATTTATAAGCAGATATAAAATTCCGACTATTATAGAAGTAGATATTCCATAAACTAAAACTGGTCCAGCAACTGTAAACATCTTAGCTCCAACTCCCATAATATAGCCTTCTGATTTATATTCCATAGATGGAGCAACAATAGAATTCGCAAATCCTGTAATTGGAATCAATGATCCAGCTCCAGCAAACTTACCTATTTTATTAAAAATATTTAATCCTGTTAAAATTGCACTAATTGCAATTAATACAATAGATACAATTGTCCCTGATATATCTTTATCAATTCCTTTATATAAACAAAAATCCATAATAATTTGTCCTATTGAACAAATTAATCCACCAACCCAGAATGCATTAAAGCAATTTTTTAATATCGGTGAATTAGGAGATTTTTGATTTACATATTCTTGATATTCTTTTTGAGTATTTAATGGGTTATCCATGATCATATTCTCCTTTGATAATTTATAAATTTAATATTATTATTTTCAAAAAAATAATTTTTATTCAAAAATCTAATAATTATATTTTTAAAAAATCTTGCTCTCTTTGAAAAAAGAACTGTCTCTTTTAAAATAGGGACAGTTCTTTAATTATTTATTTATATTTTTATATTTAATATATGAAACAACTGCACTTAAAGCAAATGCAAATGCTATAATTATTATAAATGTTTTTGCACCAGTATATGGTAATGACTTAATACTACTAAAACTGGAATTTGCATTAATAGATTTTGATGAATTACTTGATGTATCACTTGATGAATTATTATTAATTGATGATGAATTATTATTTGATGATTTATTTTCTATATAAATGTCATCATCTCCAGAAACTACTGTAACTTTACATGTATCTGTATAATTTCCATCTGAAGTTCTAACAGTGATTGTTGCTGTTCCTTCTGATATTGCTGTTATCTTTCCAGTTGATGATACTCTAGCTACAGTCTCATTTGAACTTGACCATGTTACATTTTTATTTGTTGCATTTGTTGGTGTTATTACTGCTGTTATTGTTTCACTTTTTCCTTTATTTAATTTCAATTCTGCTTTACTTAACGTAACTTTTGTAACACTAATAGCAGAGTTATCTAAATTTCCTGAGCTATTTGAATTGTTTGAGCTATTAGTATTATCTTTATTTTCTGATCCATTTGAATTGTTTGAACTATTAGTATTATCTTTATTTTCTGATGAATTTTCTGTAACATTTACAGTACAACTAGCTGTATATTCTCCTTCTTTAGTTATAACAGTTATTATAGCTGTTCCTTTTGATATCGCAGTCACTTTTCCATCAGAAGATACTGTAGCAACAGATTCGTTTGAACTTGACCATGTTACATTCTTATTTGTTGCATTTGTTGGTGAAATTATTGCTGTCAAACTTTCTGTATTTCCTGTTTTCATATCTAAATTAGTCTTGTCTAATGTAACTCCTGTTACAAAGTTCCATATCGTTTGACTTGTCGTTTCCGTAGTATATGCCTTTATACATGTACTTGTATTCTTTAGTGTATAATTTCCTATTTTATAATTATCAGATAAATCTTTCCAAGTCGTTCCATTATCAAATGATACAAAACTTTCTCCTATGCTTGCGGTAGCTGTATTGTATTGATCACTTGAATTAGTCAGTCCACTTTCTAAACTATTTAGTTCTATTGGTATATGAGCTCCACTTTCACTATTTGTATATTTTACTGCCACAACAAACTTATTTCCTGTAAGTTCTATTGGATTTCTTAATTTTATAATATGATATCCTGGTGTAATGTTATTTAGTTCTGTTGCAACTAATTTTAAATCCGACTTATCATCACTTTTAGGATTAACATATATTTGTAAACCCTCAGTATCTAATAAATTAATTCCAATTTCATTTAAATATTCACTTTTAGATGCATCATTTCTTGTGTAGACATCAGCTGCTATAGCAGAGGTATTTGAAGTCGTAGTATAAATTGAATTATTTGCACCTAATTCATCATGTTGATACAAATTGTTATAAGGTATTTCACTTGAACTTGAAAATTCTTCAATTTCGTTTATACCTAACATTGTTTTTTCAATATCTACATCATCATAAGAAATATACATATATCCATTTTTTCCACCTACAGATGTTCCATAAGAATTTTGTACTATATATGCACCTTTATTTTTTGGTTGCTGACCATTTGTAAAATTGGTTGTCTCATAGTTGTCATCCCAACCAACAATGGTAATTGCATGATTTACTGTCTTTGTAGAATCATTACAATAATATGCATAAGTTTTTGGATTATAATATCCATTTTTACTCTTTATTGCTGTATTTGTTGAAGAATCTATTGTAAAACCATCCATATAAATAAGAGATTCAACTGGTCCTTTATTTTTTATATGTTCTTTTATTAAAGTTCTTATTGCTTCTACTTCATCTGGTATTCCATTGTTATCATCATCTTTACTATATGTAGTTCCTGTTCCACTTGAATATGTTATGTTCCCTGATGAATCTATATTTTTATCTACAGTTGCATAAATATTAGCATCATCTACTCTAGCATCTATACTTTGGTTTAATAAATCGTTATTAACACTTGATATAGGTGTTAAATAATATGTACTACTTGTATTATTTTTTTCATCATATACACTTGAAAAGGGAAATTTGTTTTCCAATACTGGAGCATTACCACTTGACATAATCGCTAATGACATTAAAATAGACCCTTCTGTACCTTGCTTTCTATTATACATTTTAGACGCTTTATAATCAAAAAATGCAGGAGAATAAACTCTTCCACTACCAGTTCCTTCCAACATCGTAGATAAAGAAAAAGCCCAACATAAACTAGTCTGTTTTTGATCTTTTAGTGTTAATCCAGTAACTTTATAAGTAGAAGGTAAATTGTTTTCTCCTACTAATTTCATTAATTCATTATATTTTGATTTTTTTACCGAATCCTCTAATGTAGTACTATAAGTAGTTGTAATTTTTGTTGAATTTTCTGTTGTTTCATTTAAATCTTTCGCATTACTA
>AUXO011085320.1_pt1 | contig 11833 bp, 17 predicted proteins | sample 768731 | NCBI WGS metagenome assembly AUXO01 (sample SAMN02715735, study PRJNA202380) | gut metagenome | biome: sheep rumen | host: Ovis aries | place: New Zealand: Palmerston North | reverse complement strand
TGTGATGATACAGTAACAAGAACAAATACTTGGAATGGAAAAGTAGGATTAATAAGTGTAAGTGACTATGGATATAGTGCTGATTTATCACAGTGTAATCAAACACTAGATAGTTACTCAAGTTGTACAAGTTCAAATTGGCTATCTATTGGAAGATATGAGTGGACGCTGTCTTCGCGCGCTAATTCTTACGGTGCTGACGGTGTGTTCAATGTGGGTCCCGGTGGTCTTCTCAGCATTGGCCTTGCTAGCGATGGCAATGCGGTCCGTCCTGCAGTCTTCCTTAAATCAGGCGTATCCATTTCCTCTGGAAATGGTAGTGAGTCTAGTCCATTCGTTTTGGAATAGAGATGAGAAGATAAAGACGGAGATAGAAGAATAATTAAGACTTTTTAAAGGAAGATTACTTTCTTTGAAAACTAGTTATTTAAAGATATAAAGGATTCTTCTAATACAAGGTAAGGGAGGATTAACTTGTTAATCCGGGTAGCGATAGCGGTTATATAAATAAATATAAAAGATTATGAATTAAGTGTAAATTCATAATCTTTTTAAATAATTCTCTTTAAAAAAATAATAAAATAATATATAATGTAGATAAGAGGTGTTAGAAATGAAAATAAGTATTGGAGTAATATTTGGAGGAAGAAGTTTAGAACATGATTTATCAGTATTAACTGCTATTCAAGCTATGGATAATATTGATAAAGAAAGATATGAAGTAGTTCCTATATATATAACTAAAGATTTACAAATGTATACGGGTGGTATGCTAAGATATATCGATAGTTATAAAGATTTTAATTTAATTAGAAGATATGCTAAGAAAGTATATTTAATAAATAAAAATGGTAAGTTTATTTTAGAAAGTACTGGATTAATAAAGAAAGAAATAAAAGAAATCCATTTGGCTTTTCCTATGGTACATGGTAAGAAAGCAGAAGATGGAAGTATTATTGGATTTTTAGAGACTCTTGGTATACCGTTTGTAGGTAGTGATATCTATGCATCTAGTATATGTCAAGATAAGATATTTACGAAAGAAGTACTAGAAAATAATAATATCCCAGTAGTAGATTATACATCTTTTACTTATACTGATTATAGATTAGATAAAGAAGAAATATTTAAGAAAATTGATAAATTATCTTATCCATTATTAATAAAACCTGCGAGACTTGGTAGTGGAATAGGTATTGAAGTAGTAAATAGGAAAGAAGAGTTAGAGTCTTCGATTGAAAAGGTAATGGAAAAAGATGATAGGGTACTAGTAGAAGAATATCTAGCAGACAGAAGTGAATATAATGTTGCGGTACTTCTAAGTAAAGGAAAACTAATAGATTCAGTAGTAGAGGAAATAATTAAGGATTCTCCTTGTAATTATTATGATAAATATCGTAAGGAAAATGATAATGATGAAACATATAAAAGAATATATCCTGCTAATATATCTAAAATTCTTACTAGTGAAATAGGAAAGACTGCTAAAGAAGTATATAAAGTACTTGCTTTAAGTGGAGTAGCTAGAATTGATTTTATATATGATAATAAGAATAAAAAATTATATGTTAATGAAGTTAATACTATACCTAATTTCTTTTCTCATCATTTATTTGATGATAAAAATATTGATTATAGAGAAATGCTTGGTATTATGATTAAAGAAGCTATAGATAAAATAAATAGAGAAAGTACAATGCTAAAAGAAATCGATGATAATATGTTTAAAAATGTAACTAGTAAAGATGTAAGGAATATGAAATAATGTACGGTTATATAAGCGGTACAATAAAAGAAATAAATTCTAGTTATGTTATTATCGATAATCATGGAATAGGATATCAAATATATGTTCCTAATCCTTATTCATATATGTTAGAAAAAGAATATACTATTTATACTTATGCTAATGTAAGAGAAGATGAATATACTTTATATGGATTTAAAAATAAAGAAGAGAAAGAACTATTCTTAAAACTAATATCCGTTAAAGGACTTGGCCCTAAGATGGCTCTTCCGATGCTTGCAACAGGTAATATTAGTTTGCTGGAAGAGGCTATTGAAGGAGAAAATATTAATTACTTGAAGAAATTTCCTAAGATAGGGGATAAAGTAGCAAGACAAGTAATATTAGACTTAAAAGGAAAACTAAGTGTAATTAATACCGGTATCTTTAAGAAAGAAGATCATAGTGAGGAGCTAGTATCTGCTTTAACAAGTTTAGGATATAAAACAGTAGATATTAATAAAGTAATTAAAAAAGTAGATACTAGTAAAGAATTAGATAGTCAAATAAAAGAAGCTCTTAAGTTATTACTTAAGTAGCTTCTTTTTCTTATTAAAACTTTCTATATAAACCTACTGCCTTACCAAGAATAGTAGCTTCTTTTAATATAATAGGAAGCATATAATCATTTTCTGGCTGTAATCTAATATAATCTTTTTCTCTAAAATATCTTTTAATAGTAACTTGATTTTCTTCATCCATAGCTACAACGATATCACCATTTTTAGCATTACTTGTTCTTTCAACAATGACAATGTCTTTATCATAGATGCCAGCATTAATCATTGAATCTCCTTCGACTTTAATAGTAAATACTTCTTTCTTTTTAGGGAGTAAATAAGCTGGAAGACTAATAACCTCATTTGGTACTTCAATAGCCTCAATAGGGTTACCTGCAGTTACTTTACCTAGTAGTGGAACTGTTATTACATCATCATTTTTGTTTTCAAATTCATTTGGTACTTGTAATTCTAGTAAATGGTTACTAGTTTTTCCTCTTTTTAAATATCCTTTTTCAATTAATTTTTTTACATGAACGTGTGCGGTAGCAGGAGAACTAAGCTCAAAGTTAGCAGCTATCTCTCTTATTGATGGAGGATATTTCTTACTTGCAGAAAATTTCTTTATATATTCAAGTATTTCTTTTTGTCTTTTAGTTAATCTATCTTCTTTCTTTGTTTTATTCATAATAGATTTCTCCTTTCACTAATATCTTAACATATTAAGTGTCAATTGTCAAACAAATATTCGTAATTTTATAATTTATATATTGACACGAACAATAGTATGTGTTATTATAATGGTGTAAGGAGATGATAGATATGAAAATGTTAAAGAAAAATAAAGGAGTAATAGTATTCTATATTTTATTAATAGTTTCAACACTTGTAATTATTAATGTAAATGAAAATAAAATGGATATTACAGGTAATTATGTCTATCTCGAACGATAGACTTTTTTATTTACATTTCGTAATTTTTATACTATAATATATTTAGAAAAGAGGTTATTATGAGTGATAAAAAGGCTAAGTTTTTAGTAATTGGTGGAGCATTTTTTTTAATATTGATGGGAATATTTCTATATAAATTATTTGAATATCAAGGATATAAAGAAGTTAAAGAAAAGAATACTTATATAAATTATGAAGTTAATGATTATATAACGGTGTCTTCAGTTACTTTAGATAATTATAATGACGTGTTTAGTAATATAAACGTAGATAGAGTATCCTTTAAAAATATTAATGATAGTTTAACTAAGGAATTTTTAAATGAGCAGGAGGAATTAATTAATTATATTAAAAGATATTATAATGAAATAGTAAAAGAAGAGCATACTAATTTAAATATTGTTAACAGTAAAATTAAAACTATGGTAAACGATACAATACTTAGTGTTTATTATGAAATTGAATTTATTTTTGATGAAAATATTTATAATGATAATATTAGAAATTATATCATTACTTACAATATTGATTTAAAAACTATGAAAGTATTAAATACTGATGATTTATTAAACAAATATAATTATACTAAAAATTATATATCTGAAAAAATATTTAATGATGATGTATTAATTAATGAAAATGAGGCAGTAATCGACAAAAATACTAATATTTCATTTACTAAAAAAGATATTGAAAGAAAGAAAATGGAATATATAAATAGAATAGTTACGGATTTTGATAATATAATTAAAATGTATATTGAAAGAGGAAGCTTAGTTTTAGTATATGATTCTAAAGAAATAAAAAATATTTTCTTTGAAGGAGATTTTGATAATAATATAAAATTAAGATATTTGAAATAAAATGTTTTTGTGATATAATAAAAGTGTTTTCAGGGAGGTGAAAAATATGGAAAGTAAAAAAACAAATAAAGTATTGGTTATCCCATTTGTTAAGTATGACGAAGTAATTATTAATGGTGAAAAACATCATGAATCGAAGAATAACCTATCAAAAAGTGATATTGATTATCTTGAAATTGCAGGATATAAACCAGTTTTTATGACTTGTAATGACGGTATATTTACAAAATCAGATTTGCCTAACTACTTCAATAGAGGAACAAGCATTAAAGGCTTTATATATTATCTTTTTGATGATTTAACTGATGAAGATAAAATATTATTTGCTGATAAGACTCAAGAAATTGATTTATACGAAGAGGAAAAAAGGGAAGTTAAGACTGAAAACAAAGAAGAATTAGTAAAATTAAAAAAACCATGTAGAAGAAGATTTTTTAGAAGAAGTTAAATATTTCTTCTTTTTTTTGTTATGTAGCATATACTTTACTGGTGATAATAATGAATGAAATTGATCCTAGTAAGTATGAAAATATTATTAATAGGAATAAGCCTATAATTAAAAAGAATTATTTTAAGAACCTTTTAATTAGAATTTTGATTGTAGCTACTTTATTTTTATCGATTGCAATTGCATATAGGACAAATGAAAAATTTAAAAGTTATATTGATAAATATTTGTATAGTGATAGTATATCTTTTACTAAAATAAAGAAAATTTATAATAAATATTTAGGGGGAGTACTTCCGAAAATTAAAGAGGATAATACGTCACTTGTTTTTAATGAGAAAATTAATTATTTATCTAAAGAAAAATATTTTGATGGTGTCCATTTAAAGGTGGATAATTCTTATCTTGTACCGGTATTAGAAGAGGGAATGGTAGTATTTATTGGTTATAAAGAACATTATGGAAATACTATTATAATAGAATCATTAGAGGGTATTTATTATTGGTATGGAAATATTTCTAATATATCTTTAAAATTATATGATTATGTAGAAAAGGGTTCGTTTGTAGGAGAAGCTTCTAATGACTTATATTTGATTTTTAGTAAGGATGATATATTTCTGGATTATGAAGAATTTATTAGTTAAATTTAATTTTCATTATACTTATTTAATAATGGCATTAGGACTTGTAATTACTGGCCATTTTTCTAACCTTATAGTATTTACTTCACTTATAATTATTCATGAATTAGGTCATGTAATGACTTCTTTAGCTTTTAAATATAAAATAGATAAAATTATTATATATCCATATGGTGGGTTAACGAAAGTAGATAAAAAAATTAATACCAATATAAATAATGATATAGTTGTTGCAATTACAGGTCTTTTATTTCAAACATTATATTTTTTGGTAGTTCTTTTTTTATATAAAAATAATATTATAAGAGATTATATCTATAATTTATTTTATTTATATCACAAAAGTATGCTTATATTTAATCTTTTTCCTATTATTCCTTTAGATGGTTCAAAACTAATTAATTTGATATTGTCTAAGTATTTTAGTTTTAATATAGCTAACAAGTTAACAATAATAATTTCTTTTATATCAATTATTCTTTTTTTATTTTGTAATATATTTGATAAGAATTATAGTATGATTATGGTAATAGGAATACTTCTTAATAATATATATAAGTTTTATAAAGAGTTATCTTACATATATAATAGATTTTTATTAGAGAGGTATCTATATAATTTTAATTATAGTAAGTATAAGGTTGTTGATAATAAGGATAAAATGTATAAAAATAGGATGCATTATTTTAGAAAAAAGAGTAAAATAATAGAAGAAAAGGAGTATTTAAAGAGTTTTTTTCAAAAAAAGTATTAATTTGTTTGACTAGTTCTTCTTTTTATGGTAAACTATTATTGTTTTGAAGACCTCGAGTTGATTACTCAACCACATTGAAAAGGTAAGTAAGACTACTTATGTAGCACCTTAAGAGTGAGTCTTAAAAATATATGTAAGGAGGTAAGAGAATGAAAGCAATTATTGAAACTGGTGGAAAGCAATATTATGTATCTGAAGGATCTGTTATCTTTGTTGAAAAACTAGAAGGGGCTGAAGGAGACAAAGTTGTTTTTGATAAAGTTCTAATGGCTAACGGAGTTGTAGGAAATCCTTATGTTTCATCTAAAGTTGAAGGTGTTATCGTTAAACAGGGTAAACAGAAAAAAATTAAAATCTTTAGATATAAACCTAACAAGAGATCTACAAGAGTTAAGAAGGGTCATAGACAACCATATACAAAAGTAGAGATTAAGAAAATTAAGTAGGAGAGTTTTATGATTAAAGTAAAACTAACAAAAAAAGGTGGTATTATTAAAAATATCACAGTTAAGGGACATGCTTTATATGATGATTTTGGTAAAGATATTGTATGTGCTGCCGTAAGTAGTACAATTATAACTTCAGTTAATGCATCTCTTTTAATAGATGAAAATAGTCTTTCTTATGAAGAAAATAGTGGACTAGATATTGAAGTATTAAAAGAAGATGAGGTAACTACTAAAATTATTAATAATATGATATCTAATTTATTAGAATTAGAAAAAGCATATCCTGAGAACATACAAATTAAGGAGGAAAATAATGAATAAATTAATGTTATTTAATATACAATTATTTGCTCATAAAAAAGGACAATCATCTACTAGTAATGGAAGAGACTCTGCTGGTAGAAGATTAGGTGCTAAAGCATCTGATGGCGAATATGTAACTGCTGGTTCTATTATTTATCGTCAAAGAGGAACTAAAATTCATCCTGGAACTAATGTAGGAAGAGGTACTGATGATACTTTATATTCTACTATTTCTGGATATGTAAAGTACTCTAGACTTGGTAAAGATAGAAAGCAAGTTAGTGTATATGAAACTAAACAAAACTAATTAAAAAGTATTGACATCAATATAAATTATTGTTATAATTTATATTGTTCTGGGGAATTAGCTCAGTTGGCTAGAGCATCTGCCTTGCACGCAGAGGGTCAAGGGTTCGAGTCCCTCATTCTCCACCATTTTTTTTCGGGAAGTAGCTTAGCTTGGTAGAGCGCTACGCTTGGGACGTAGAGGTCGCAGGTTCAAATCCTGTCTTCCCGACCATTTAGATTATAAAGTCTTGTAAATCAAGGCTTTTATAATATATTGATATTCATAACCCTTATAAAACACTTAAAAACCTGCAATACTAACATTAAAAGGATTTGAAAAATATCTAGATCTAGATTTCAAAGAATTAGCCCAAGCAGTAGGATATGCACCAGAAGCAATAGAATATGGAGATAACAATGTAATAGTATCATTTGAAAGATATGATAAAAAAATACAAGAATTTGAAACAAAAAAAAGAACTAAATGATGACCTACTAATAAAAAAACATCTAGGAGTAGATATAAAAGAATATTATGATTTAGTATTTGATTACTTAAAATCACAAAAAATATAGATGAAAAACTAATGAAAAAAGCAGAATACATATATGTTCTATTAGATAACCTAATGGAAGAGTATGCTAAGAAAAATAATTTATAAAAAAATGTAAAATATATATGTAAAATCTATTTAAAGTTATTGAATTAATATATTAAAAAATTATTTATGTGTTATCCTATGGATAGGAGGTACTATGGGATTATTTGATATGTTTAAAAGTAAAGGAATATATTCATCATTGACTAGTGAACAAAAACAGGAAATGATAAAAAATGGGGAATTAAAACCTTTATATTTAATTGGATTAAGATTTGGTGGCTCTGATAAAATTGATAATATGGTTTATGCTCCATCACAAGCAGTTGAACAAAAAAATAAGATAGATGATGAATTAGAAAACTATATGAAACAAGGTAGAACCGTTAAAGGTTATATGTGTATTCCTTCATATAAAGGAAAATGTAGTATTCCATTCAAATTAAAAATACAAGCATTTATTGATGGAACAGAACAATTTGTTAGAAATATAGATATATGGTAGAGGTGCTTTATGAAAAAAATAGGAAAAATTATTTTTTGGATTATATGGATAGGAATACTTGTATTTTTACATATAGGAATAGCAGCAGGTTCTGAGTATAATGATTCATCAACAAAAAATGTTGGAATAGTTGGAATTGTTATCTGGTGGTTATTGACTATTGGAATAACTGCAATAGTTTTGAGAATTAAAGATAAGAAAGAAGAAAAAAAGAAAATCGAATATAAAGAAAAATATATTGAAACAATTGAGTATGAAGATGACAGATATGGAAAAGTTAGTTTTAAACACAATTTAGAGAAACATATTTTATCAGCTGATGTAAAAAATGTAAATTTTGCTGGAAAAAATCTAGAGGCTAGTATTTTAAATATTGACGATAAGACTGATTTAAAAACTGTCTTTGATAATTTAAAGAAATATAGTGATAATTCAAAATCAATAAAAGAAAGAATTTATCCTGAGCTTAGTGCTACTTTAAAAAAAGTCGATACTTATGATAAAGATGGAAATTTATTTGAACCAAGTGAACAATTTTTAAGAGATAATTTTGAATTTAGTACAATAGTGATTCAAGATTCGAAGACTATAAGCTTGTGGGGAAGTTGGGCTTCTCCTTATGAACAAGATTATTCAATTAATTACAATTCTAGCGATGATACAATTGAAGTTGAAAGTTTATAATGCGAATGAGGTTAAAAGATGGGATTATTTGATATGTTTAAGAAAAATAAAACAAATAATAATAAAGAAGTACAAAACATTTTTTATTGATTTTACTATAATTTTTGACATCAATATATCACTTTGATTATAATGTTAATATAAGATATAATTGTTTTGTCAATTTTTTTTAATAATTGGAAGGAGGTTACAATGTCTCGTTTTAATGGAAAGTCTTGCTATGGCCAAGATGAATATGAAATACCGGAATCAACAAAAGAGAGATATGCTGCTTTTGTACGCGAACAATTAGCTACGGTGGAAGCTAGACCTAGAAGTTGGCATGAAGATGATAAAATATCATATTTTGCAAATATTAATCAGAGGAGTGCCCCAGTGGTAAATTCTGGTTATTCGCCTTCCCGATTTAATGGAAACTCTCGCTATGGTCAAGATGAATTATTTGAAGAAATACCGGAATCAACAAAAGAGAGATATACTGCTTTTGTACGCAAACAACTAAAGAGAGATTGACGATGTCTCCTATGATTTATGCGTAAAATAAAATGTTTTTTGGTATATTATAATAAATAGAACTCTTTATTTGAGAGTTCTATTTATTATAATATTTTCCTTGATATGTATCTCTTTTAGCCATTTCTTTATCAATATCGTTCAAGACACAGAATTTTTTAAGTAACCATTCTGGGGCTATTAAAGAGTTTTTATCTGGATCTGATGTTATTCGATGGACTACTATTTTGGGATTTAATATTTCTAATTGTTTTATCACAATATCAATATATTCTTCTTTAGATAATAATTTAAACTTATTATCTAGATACATTCTTTCAATAGGAGTACCATGAGTTATATTTAGCATATGTATTTTTATTCCTTGTATATCTAATGTATTTAGGTGTCTTATGGTATCTAACATCATTTTTTCTGTTTCAAATGGTAGAGAGTTGATAATGTGTACTACGACATTAATATTTCTCTTTCTTAATTTTTTTACCATGTCATCAAATTCTTTTAATGAATGTCCACGATTAATTATTTTAGAAGTTGAATCATGGATTGATTGAAGACCTAATTCGATAGTTAAAAAAGTTCTTTTATTTAGTTCTTCTAGGTAATCTAAAGTTTCGTCTGATATGGAATCACATCTTGTAGCTATAAATAATCCAATAACATTATTTATTTTTAATACTTCTTCGTATTTTTCTTTTAATATGTGTAGTGGTGCATAAGTGTTGGTTCTTGCTTGAAAATAAGCGATATACTTACTATTGGGCCATTTTTTATCGATTACTTCTTTTACATCGTAGAACTGTGTAGTTAAATCTTTATTTGGATTACCGCCATGTTCTCCTGAACCTGTTTTAGAACAATATATGCATCCGCCATATCCTTTAGTACCATCTATATTTGGACAAGTAAATCCAGCATTTAAACTTACTTTAAATACTTTTGAATTAAATTTATTTTTAAAATAATAATTAAGGGTATGATACCTTTTATTATCTAAACTATATTTAAACATATTCACCTCGGATATATTGTATCATAAAATCTAAAAAATACATAATATTAATGGTGATAATATGGATAATAATAAAAGATACAATTTATTTGTTCTGATATCTACTTTAGCTAGAAATATTACTGAAGTATTTTCTTCAGTACTTTTATATAAGATGGGATATAGTATTAGAGATATTCTAATATTTTTTTGTATTTTATATTTTATAGGTAGTATTGTATGTAGTATTACTTTATTTTTACTTGGAAAAGTTAATGTTAAATATCTTTTAATTATATCTAGTATTATTTTTAGTATAAGTTTTTATTATATGAGTATTATGAATAAGACAGTAATTAATTTGACTATATTTAGTGTTTTATTTAGTGCTAGTTCTTATAGTTATCACAGTATAAGGCATTATTTGGCTATTAAGTTAGTAAATAAAAATAAAAGAAATAATGTTGGTTATATTATTATATATATGAATATTGCTGTTATCATATCTTCATTTATCTCTGGTTATGTGGAGAGTATTACAAGTACGGTGGCTCTTTCGATAATAGTAGTTATTATATCTATTATAAGTATTATTCCAATAATTAGACTAGATATAACAGAAGAAGATAATAGAATTATTAATAATAAAATAAATAAAAGAAAACAAATTTTTTTTATATTTGAACAAGGTAAAACTATATTTTTATCTTTAGAACCTTTATTTATATATTTATTTATTGAGGAGAGTATTAGGTATGTTGGTATTATTTCTTCAATAATTGGAGTGGCTTCGTGTATATTTACATATTTTTTTGCAAAAAAGGTTGATGATAAGAAATATTTTAAATTTTTTAATTTGTTTTTTTGCTTTGTACTAATATTAAAACTTAATATATTTAACAAATATATAATGCTTATTATAGTATTTATGGAAGGATTATTAATTAAGATGTATGATGTTGTATCGATGAATAATTTGTATGATATAAAAAAAGATACTAATATAAAAGGCTATTTAATTAAATGTGAAATTATTTTTTGTTTTGTTAGAGGTATTTTGTGTCTTATTTTTATTTTTATTGGTGATATTAAAATTATGATGTATATTCTTATTGGTTTTATTGCTATATCTGGTATTGTTAAAAGATAATTGTTAACTGATGGTGACCCTTTGAGTAAATAGTTTTAGGTTATTTTAGTATAAGAAAATTGTTAAAATGTAAGTTTTAATTTTTATAGTTTAATATTATAGTTTAAAGTATTATCTAGGTATATTCCTGGATGATAATTAATTGGTATTAATTTATTGTCTAATTTATATTTATTAGATTTATCAAAAATACTGTAATTAAGATATTCTGCATTTATTGTTAGGATATCTTTTTTATTATAATTATTTAAATATAATAGTTTGATATTATTCTTGTTTCTATATAGTAATCTTAATTTTAGTATTTTCTTTAACATTTTCTTTGAATAAGCTTTTGGCCTTGACGAAAATAAATATGCTAATGTATGGGATATTTGTGATTCCATTGGACATTTTAATTTG
>AUXO015084737.1_pt1 | contig 11835 bp, 6 predicted proteins | sample 768731 | NCBI WGS metagenome assembly AUXO01 (sample SAMN02715735, study PRJNA202380) | gut metagenome | biome: sheep rumen | host: Ovis aries | place: New Zealand: Palmerston North | reverse complement strand
GTGATGACTGCCGAGCGCTTGCCGGCACGGTTGAGGTCGGCCACCATCTCGCCAATGGCTCCGCAGGCATAGAGATCGCCCAGCCAGATGGGGATGTCGGTGTTGGGATAGTCGGGAGCCAGTTTCTTCTGGAGGTTGACGATGACGACGGGTACGTCAAGGTCGCGCACAGCGGGCAGCATATTATACGAGGTACAATACGTCAGCATCTGCAGGATGACCAGGTCGACGTCGGCGGCACGGAACTTGTCGCCGGCCAACATGGACTGCTCCTTGGTGGTCACCATGCCGCCGTCGATGATCTCGATGGTGTCGGGAAGCGTCTTCTTGAAGTCCTCATACTGAGCCTCAAAGTTAGGAACGAGTTGTGGGAACTGTGGCAGGTAAGCCTGCAGGGCGATACTGAACACGCCCACCTTTGCTTTGGTTTCTACTAATGGTTTTGCCATAAGATTTGTTTTTTTATGAATTGTTTTTAAATAATGTTTCTGCCTTACTGCTTATTTACTTAATTCCAGGAAGCGCTCGTAAGCGGCATCCCAGGCGGCCGTGTCCTGAGTGGGATGGTAAGCCACCATGTCGACACTGTTGGCAATGATGCGACGCATCTCCCAGATGTCGCTGACATCGCCGCAGGCCTTGGCCTGGAGCATGATGTTGCCGATGGCGGTACACTCCTGCGGACCGGCCATCACCTCGACGCCGCAGGCATCGGCCGTAAACTGGGTGAGATACTTGTTGAGCGAGCCGCCACCGATGACGTGCAACACGTCGATGTCGAACGATGCAAACTCCTTGAGCCAGCCGAACACCTGGCGATAGCGCAGTGCCAGCGAGTCGAAGATGCAACGGCACGTCTCGGCGGGCGTCTCGGGCACGGGCTGGCCGCTCTCGCGACAATACTGCTGGATGGCGCCGATCATCGATGACGGATTGGCAAACAGCTTGTCGTCAGGATTGATGATGCTGCGGAAAGCCTCGACCTGCATGGCCGCGCCCTGCAGTTCGGGGTGTGACAGCTGGCGGACCTCCTCGGGCCAATCCTTACGGCAGCGCTCGTAGAGCCACATGCCGCAGATGTTCTTCAGGAATCGCGTCGTGCCCTCGATACCGCCCTCGTTGGTGAAGTTCAGCTCGTAGGAGCGGTCGCTGATGATGGCCTCCTTGGTCTCGATGCCCATCAGGCTCCACGTGCCGCTGCTGAGGTATGCGAAATGCTCGTCCCTGGCCGGCACGGCGGCCACGGCGGCACCCGTGTCATGACCGGCCACGGCAATGACCGGCACGGGGCCAAGGCCCGTCATGTTCTGGATTTCCTCGCTCAGCACGCCAATCCGGGTGCCCGGCTGCACCATGCGCCCGAACTGGCTGCGCTTCATGCCGACGCTCTCGATGAGCCGGTTGCTGAGGTCGCCAGTACGCGGGTCGAGCATCTGCGATGTCGAGGCTATCGTGTACTCACACACGGCCTCGCCCGTCAGCATCCACGACAAGGCATCGGGCACGAACAGCACCTTGTCGGCCATCTGCATGGCCACGTTGCCGTCCTGCTGCATGGCGTAGAACTGGAACAGCGAGTTGAAGTTCATGAACTGGATGCCGGTGATGTCGTAGACCTCACGCTGCGTGACGACGTTGCGCAGGTATTCCTCCATACGTCCGAAGGTGTGGGGGTCGCGATAGGCCATGGGGTTGCGCAGGATGGCACCGTCACGGCCAATGAACACGAAGTCGACGCCCCAGGTATCGATGCCGATGCTGGTCAGCGGAAGGCCCCGTCGGGTCACCTCCTTCAGGCCGCGTATCATCTCGAAGTAGAGCGCATAGATGTCCCAATAGAAATGGCCGCCGGTCTCAATCAGGTTGTTTGGGAAACGGGTCAGTTCTTCCTGTTCCAGGCGTCCCTCGGCCAGGGTACCCAGGATGGTACGTCCGCTGGTGGCACCGAGGTCGACAGCAAAAAAGTATTTCTTCATATCATTTTTCATTTTTCATTTATCATTTAGCGAAGCGCCGTTAATCTTCACGTTCTTGACGGTAGTAGCCTCGATGATGGCAGGATCGAATGCGTTCTTCTGGTCCTGCACGTCAATGTTCTTGTAGTTGAAGCGGACGAGTTTGTACTTATCCGACTGGCCCACGTCAAAGAAATTCTTGCACGTCATCTTGATGCCACGCATGGTGATGTCGTTACACGTCGACAGCGGCATGTCATCACGCTGCTGGGGCTTGAAGAACTGGGTCCACGGGCGCACGACGAGGAACGAACCCGTCTGGCCCGTCATGTCCTCGACGGTCACAAACTCGTAGTGCTGCGGCGTGTCGGGCCGCATCTTCAGCCACAGTACGCGGGTGGCATTGACCACGTGGCAACGGCGCAGGATGACGTTACGGTCGTGAAGCGACTCGGAGCCTAAGGTCAGACAGCCGTGAACCTTGCCATACGTGCAGTCCTCAATTAGGATGCGCTGGCAGTCGCCGTTGGTCGAATCTTTGTCGGCCCAGGTGCCCTTGCCGCCCTTCAGTACGACGGCATCGTCGTTGACATGCATATAGCAGCCCTTGACCAGCACGTCGGTACAGACGTCAATGTCGATGGCGTCGGACGATGGTGCACCGCGCTTCGGGTCGCCGGTCCACACGTTCTCCGTCGGTGCAAAGATATAGCAGTCCAGGTAACGCACATGGTCACTCTTGTAGACATGGTTGGTCCAGAAGGGCGAATTGACCAGACGGACATCCTGAACGGTGACATTCTTAGAGTTGGAGATGTAGGTCAGTCGCGGGCGCTGGGCGTCCTTGTTCGTACACTGGGGGTTCCACTTGCGGCGAATCCAGAACTCCTGCCAATAGGAAAGTCCGTTGCCGTCGATGGTGCCGTGGCCGGTGATGGTAAACCCGTCCAGTCCGTCGGCATTCACCAGCGCACAGAAGTAAGTGCAAGTCTCACCCTCGATACGCGTCTTGGTATAAGGGAAGTCGATGATGCGGTCAGAGCCCTTCAGCTTGCCGACGACATGCAGATGCGTGCCCTGCCTGAAGAACAAGGCTCCCGACAGGTAGGTGCCTTCGGGAATGACTACCACGCCGCCGCCCTCTTGCGCACAGCGGTCAATGACGGCCTGAATGCGTTGCGTCTGCATGACGGTGGAGTCCTTGACCACGCCATAGTCCGTAATGACATACTGACGCCCCAGCGTCTGGACGTCGACTTTCGCGGCATTCTGGAACCATGCGTCCATCGGGGTGCCGTCAGGCCACAGTTGCTGCTGGCTGACGGCCGGCTTCTGTTTCTTCTTTTTCGCTGACTCGGCAGGCGTAGTGACCATCAGCCCAGCCAGGGCCAATGTCAGTGTCATCAGAATTGTTTTTTTCATCATGTTTGTTTTAGTAGCTACTAATTAATCTTTTTGATTTGCTTCGTGGATGCAAAGATAGAGAATATTTTTCAAACAGCACGCAAAAGCACCCACAAAAATCACGTTTTTAAAGAAAAATTGCATTTTCAGAGTTGCACACTCACCTGCTGGCCGTCGTAAACGACCAGTTTTCCTTCAGGTTTTTCCAGGTTGAGGGCCTGCGGTGCATCACTCGTGACGAGCACGATGTTGAAACGCCGCTGCCGCAGCATGCCCTGGAACTGGCCGTGGCGCCGTCCAAGGGTAACGGTACGGGTGGCATCGTCGTAGGCAATGTCGATCGTGGCATACTGACCGCGCTCGTAATTGTAATTGGTACCCTCGTCCTCGTAGAGCTGGAACTGCCCGTCGCGCCCGGCATAGACGTAGAGGTGGATGAGTTCAGCGGGATGCTCGTCGGTATACTGTATCTCAGGGCCGAAGGGAATGATGCTACCCGTACGGACAAAGACGGGTATGCGCTCATAAGGAGCATCGACAGTGAATTGACGATTTGACAATTTACTATCTACAATTTGACGTCCCGTATAGAGGTCGTACCACCCACAGCCCTTGGGAAAGTAGACGCTGCGGCTACGGGCTTTGTAATAGCCTACAGGGCAGGCCATGAGCGCGGGGCCGAACATCCACTGGTCCTTGATGTCGACGACGTCGCAATCGTCGTTGAAGTCCATCACGAGGCCGCGCATCATCGTATAGTCCTTGAGATGAACCCAACCGGCCATAGAATAGAGGTAGGGCATGAGCCGATAGCGCAACTGGTCGTAGAAGACGAATGAGCGATAGGCCGGATGATGCTCAGGGGCGATGTTCCAGATTTCGCGCGTAGGCCACTGACCATGCACACGGAACAGGGGTATGAAACAGCCGAACTGGCTCCAGCGTGCCTGCAACTCGCGCCACTCGGCAAGGTCTTCATTTTCGGTGCCCGTCTTGTCAAACAACTGCTGGGCCTTGACGTAGCGGTTCTCGACACAGAATCCGCCCTGGTCCATGCCCCAGAAGGGCAAGCCAGACATCGAGTAGTTCAGACCGGCCGTCATCTGGGCACGCATGTCCTCCCACCGCGTGCCTATGTCGCCACTCCACGTGGCCGTAGAATAACGCTGCAAACCGGCAAAACCGCTGCGCGTCAGCAGGAATACGCGCTGGTCTGGATTGGTGGAGCGTTGCCCCTCGTAGATGGCCTGGGCATTGACCAGCGAATAGGCATTGAAATACTCCGTCGACGTGCCGAGAGCCGTCGGGCCGCACAGTGCCTTGCGATACCACATCGGCGTGCAGTCACGCACGTTAGGCTCCGAGGCGTCCATCCACCAAGCATCGATGAATTTACAATTTGACAATTTACCATTTGACAATTTTTCTTCCGACTGCTTATTTCCCGACGGTTTCCGCGACAGCCCGGTATAGAGGCTGGCATCCAACTGTTGCCAGAACATCTTTCGGGCACCCTCAGAATAGGCATCGTAGAATGACCCACGGAATCCAAGCCAGTCGTGAATGTCATCGGCTATGGCCTGATGGTACATCCACCCGCGGGCATCGAGTTGTCTGTAGTTGTCGACCGTATCGTAAAACTTGGGCCATACCGAAATCATGAAGCGGCCGCCCATGGCATGGATGCTGTCAATCATGCCCTGCGGGTCAGGATAGCGCGAAGCCTCGAACGTATGGTCGCCCCAGGAGTCGAGTTTCCAGTAGTTCCAGTCCTGTACGATATTGTCGCAGGGAATACGCCGACGGCGAAACTCACGGAGCGTCTGCGTAACTTCATCGGCAGTCTTATAGCGCTCACGGCTCTGCCAGAAGCCCAGCACCCACTTCGGGTAGACAGGAGCCTTGCCCGTCAGCGTGCGATAACCGCTGATGACCTCGTCGGCATTGCTACCGGCTATGAAGTAATAATCCATGTCACGAGCCATCTCGCTCCAGATGCTGAGTCGGTCCTGAGCACCATTAGGCCGCGCCACGCGCAGGCCGCAGTAACTGGTGCCACCGTCGGGCTGCCACTCAATACGCAACGCATAACGGTGACGGGCATGCAGGAGCTTCCGAAACTTATAGGTGTTAGGATTCCAGGCCGTGCGCCATCGCTCGGCCACCACCTCTTCGCCACCGACAAACACCTTGATATAACCAGCATAGTAGAGCATGAAGTGGTAGAAATAATCAGCATGATGACTGCTCTTTTCCTGCGGTTCGATGAATCCCTCATAGACCACGCGCGAGCCATTCAGATTGAAGCCTGCAGGCAGGTTCTTGATACCTCCGGGCTCAGTTCGTCGGGCCAGTTCGGAGGTGGCCGGACAGTCGAACTCGTAGTAGATGGAATCCTCGTCGCGAACGATGGTCTTGCCCTGACGGTCGGTATAGGTGCCGGTCAGGTGGCCTTCCCTACCCTGCTTGTCATAGAGCTTGAAGATGTGTCCCAATTGCTGGTATTCCTCAGGATTGCCCCAGCGACAATAGCTGTAGCTGTCCCACAGCAGACCATAATTTCTGTTTGACAATACGAACGGGACGCTGACCTTGGTGTTATACTGGAAGAGTTCTTCGTTCAATCCTTTCATATTCAGCTCTTCCGACTGGTGTTGTCCCAAACCATAGAAAGCCTCATCGGCAGGACTGTCAAACTGCAGGTGCCAGGTCAGTCCCTGACGCTGCCGCTCGGACACCTTGGCCGAATCGGTACCTATCTCCCTGGCTGGTACGAGGAAGGGCTTGAAGGTCTTGCCGTCCGGCGATTCCCGCAGGAGCTTTTTGCCATGGCCGTCATAGAAGGTGATGCGTCCCGTGGCTTTGTCTACACGTGCCTCCACCGCCCGGGCCTTGACCGACACCTGCCGGCCGTCGGTCACCGAAAACCAGGGCTTAGCAGTCTGGCTGACAACCGTCAGGCTCTGCTTGTCAGGCAGTTGAGCCTCAGAGGTGGCCTGCACACGGATGATATTGTCGCTGACGACTTGCAGCCGGACAACCTGCGGACGGCCAGCGGCTGTCTGTCTGACAGGAATGGTTACATACTGCCCCCGAACCGTATAGTCAGAGGCCCACAGAGCCAGCGAGGCCATACAGCTCAGTGCCGAAACAAGCAATCGCAAGCGTCTCATGGCTTTACCTTGGCTGAGGTGTCACGTATGACCAACTGCTGGGGAACAATCTCCTTATATACCATAGAGTCGCCATTGATGCTGCGCAACAGCAGTTCACAGGCTTTCACGCCCATCTTGTAAGACTGGTCCTGAATGGCGGACATGCGCGGCGTGACGTAGGCCGCATGCACATCGTCGGTGAAGCCTATCAGCGCCACGTCGTCAGGAATGCGCAGTCCACTCTCCTTGATGGCGGTAAAGGCCGCAAAAGTGATGATGTCGTTGAAAGCCAGGATGGCATCGGGACGTTTGTCGCTCTTCAGCAGCTGTAAGGTACGTTCCAGTGCCACCTGATAGTCTATCTTGTCACAAATGACAATGTCACGGTCAATGGGCAGATGATTGTCGCGCAAGGCTTCCAGATAGCCATGCTTACGCCGCCGGACCATGTCAAGATGGTTGGGCCCGCCGACAAAGGCTATGCGGCGACTGCCGGTATCTATCAGGTGCTGGGTGGCCTGACGGGCGGCTTCGTCACCGTTGGCCGTCACGCTGGAGAAGCGCTCTGTCAGACAGGTGCGCCCGAAGAAGACCAGCGGAATGCCCATTTCGGCTATTTCCTCAAAATGGTGATAGTCGGTAGTGGTCTGGGACAGGCAGGCCACGATGCCCTCAACGTGCATAGAGATGAAATTGTCGACGGCATGTGCCTCGTCCTCGTAGTTCTCGTGACTGTTGGCACTGATGACGCTATAGCCCTCGCGGCGAGCGCGGTCCTCGATACCGTCAAGCACGGCGGAATAGTAATGAGTCACCAGATTGGGCACTACGACACCGATAATTTTCGGCGCCTCGCGACGCAGGCTCTGAGCAAACGGATTGGGACGATAGTTTAGTTTCTTCGCCAACTCCTTGACGCGCTGCTGCATCTCCTTGCCAATCTCGGGCGAGTTGCGAAGCGCACGGCTCACGGTGGCAATGCTTACGCCTAACTCCAGAGCCAAATCTTTGAGCGATGTCCTATGCTGTTTTTTGTTGTTCATCATACTTTATAAAATGCTGGCGCAAAGTTACGCATTTCCCCGAAAATCGCAAACGTTTACGTGAGTTTTTTAAGCAATTTTGCACCAAAATGGAGAAAAAGTGCGTACCTTTGCACCAGAAAATCAGAATGAGTAATGAATAGTTGATAATAAGTTAGTTAGAAAACCGGTTAAAGGCTGTCGTGAGACAGCCTTTTTCTTTGCTTCATATACCACCCGAAACTCAGCCTGACTCCCCCACTGGTCAGAACATGAGGGTAACGCCAAACCTGACGCTATTCTTATGACCGTGCGAATGGTCGTTGTAGTTCATGCGCCGCACGTATTCTACCTGGAAGAAGCGGAAAATGCTGCGGATGCCTAAGGAGATTTCCCAGTAGGGAACCTTTGGGTCGAGCATATACGAGCCTTCCGGAAATGCCCAAAGCATGGTATTCTGAGCGTTGCGCGCCAGGTAGGGATTATTCTTGTCGGACAAGGCTCCCCACAACATTTTCACGCCAATGTACTCACGCCAGCGCAACCGCTTAATCAGCGGTATGCGGTTGAAGATCTTGCCCTGCATATCCCAGTTCATATCGACACTGACAAACCGGTCGTTCATAAACTCCATAGCCGTCAACAGGTTGAAGGCTTGCTTATGGCTGATATACGACATGTTGGCCGCCGGCATGCAAAGCAACGGGAATGGCACCTGGCTCCACTGCACGCCACCACGCGTATAGAGGTCGACACGCCCCCAACTGTTCAGCCAGAAACGCTTGAAGATGCTGGCCTCTGTATAGTGGTAGCCGTAGTCGCCGCCAAGCAATCCCTTGACACCCATCGTGTGACTGAGCGTGAAGATTGGGGCCTCGCGGTTCACCTTCAGTCGGCGCTGCTTGGAATTGGTATAGAGGGCATTGGGCGAATATTCTATCTCAGCGCGCAGCTCGGTAGTTCTGAACTTGTCAAACTGCATGTTGCCGGCAGCCTCGTTCTGCTCTGTCTTGACGCTCAGCAGGGTGCGCAGGCCGTACATCTGCTCGTACTCGAAGGTCAGTTGCTGACGGTTGTAGAACATCATCTTGTCGACCTTGGCCCACTTGAAGGCCGTAAAGACGTTATCCTTATCGGTAGACAGGAACTTGTCGGAAGGTGACATCACGTCGTAGGTTGAAAGGAACGACAGGTTGCGCTTGGGAAACTCGTCGGGAAGATATTTCTTCCTGTTCAACGACCACGTCAGCGTTGAACTGTAGTAGGTATTCTTGCTGCGCCAGCCCCGGGCAATGTAGCCCTTCCAGAAGAGGTGCGGAAACAGGTTGGCCGTGGTCTGGAGCGAGATACGGGTGCGCAGACCGTCAATGAAATTGGTGCTCACCATCGAGTTGACCGGTCCGATATCCACCTTGCTGGGCGTTCCCGTTTCTATATAGTTTTCAGCCAACAGCTTAAAGGCCATCAGTATGTATCTGAAGCCGCCGACGGTCTTCATGCCTTTCAGGAAATCATCCATGCCGGCCTCGCTGCGCGTCAGTGCCACCTTGCGGTGCAACTGCCAGAAGCTGTCGTCGACGAGGGCGACATCCGGCTCAGTGTAAGTCTTGGCCTTGCCTCGGAAGAGTTTTGCAGGAATCTCCGTAAACTGGTAGTCGGAGAGGCGCGTCGTACGTATGGCTACGCCTTTCTGGATGAAGTCGAACAGCACCAGCTCTACGATCATATCGTCGACGCTGAGTACCCATTCGCCCGATGGCAGTCGCGTAAATTCCTGCGTCACCCGCAGACTCTCCACAAAGTTGACGTCGGTCTGGTTGGGCAGTATCAGTTCGCAGCGCTTCACCTGATGGGGGGCTTCCTTCAGCACATACAGGTCGCCTCTGAATCCGAAGTCCTGCTGATTGTTGGGCAGGAAGTGCAGATGGATGCACGAGTCGCGCTCGACGAGCAGCGTGTCCTCGATGTAATAGCGGTAGAACGAGATGGCACCGTCACCGATGGGCGATGTGAACGGGTGCTGCAGCAGGCGCACCTGGTCGTCGTAGATATTGACATCGGTAAAGACGTCCTTCGACACGGTATTCAGGATGTCGCCCGTCTGAAAGAAGTCGTTGATGCCGGCCGAGCGCTGCCCCTTCACGATTTCCTTCTCGTCGTGGGGCGAACGGCGATAGACTTTCTGCGTCACCGTCTCCTCGACGCTGGCGGGCAGTATCATCTTGCCCGTCTGCTGGCATTTCTCCACCTGGTTGGTCAGCCACTTATACTTGCTGAACTTAGGCTGCGACAGGGTTTCCATATTCATGTCGTTGAGCGCCAGGGTCAACTTCTGATACTTGGTGTATTGGTAGAAGTCGCGCTTCGAGAGGTCGGTAGCTTTCTTGTTGGCTATCACCTTCTTCATCAGTTCCACGGCAGGATTGTTATTCCGGCTATACCGGCTACGCTTGGAGCGCACGGTTACTTCCTTCAGCGAACGGCTGTCCTCACGCAGCGAGACAAAGAGTTTCCGCATGCTGTCGTCGATGATGTAGGTGCGCGTCTTGTAGCCCACCGCACTCACCGTCAGCTTCCAACCCTTGTGATAGGTTATCGCGAAACGTCCGTTCTGGTCGGTCATCGTGGCTATGTGGTGACCCTTATACTGGACACTGGCAAAACTAATACTCTGACCTGTAGCCTCGTCCACGACGTGGCCAACTATGGTTTGTGCATGCAGTGACATCGGCAGGAGAGCCAGCAGAAAGACAAGCAACAGATATTGCACACGCTTTCCTACCTTATTATCTATATAGCGTATTTGAAACATACCTGAAAAAAACAATCTTCATAGGGCTATCTCGACCCAGAATAGCGAACCCACACCAACTTTCGACTCCACACCGACCTTGCCACCGATACCGAGTGCCAGACTGCGACAGATACTCAAGCCCAGACCCGTGCCCGGTACGAACTCGTCGACCTTGACGAAGCGTTCGAAGAGGTGCTCATTGCAGTGGCTGGCAGGAATACCCTTTCCCGTGTCACGAACCCACACGCGCAGGTGGTTGTTGGCTACCTGATAGCCCAAGGTCACGACGCCCTTGTCGGTAAACTTCATGGCATTGTCCATATACTGGTTCAGTATCTCGAACAGCCGGTCGCGGTCGGTCGTGGGTTGTATGGAGTTGGCCAGAGCCTCAACAGCTATCTTGACACCCGTCTGCTGGCTTCTTTCGGCAAACTTGTCGGCCACTTCGGTCAGCAACTGGTTGAGGTCGAAGCGGGTCATCTTGACCGTATCTCCGCCAGCTTCCAGTTTTGACACGACGGCCATATCGTCGAACAGGCGCAGCAAGTGGGTCGTGTTCTGCTTAATCAGATGAACCAGCTCGTTGCGCTCTTCGTCACTCTGTGCCATCGGCAACACGTCGCCAAATCCGACGACGGCATTCAGCGGGGTACGTATCTCGTGCGACATATTGGCCAAGAAGGCAGACTTCAACCGGTCGCTCTCCTCGGCATGGTTGCGGGCTTCTATCAGCGACTCCTCCAACTCCTTCTGGTTGTCTATCAGGCTCAGCGTACCGACTATCACCAGGGCCTGGCCGTCGGCACCGCGCTTTTCGACGGCACAGTAAGCTTCCTCCCAATGTATCTGGTCGGAATGGGGCAAACGCGTCTTATACTGTTCGTGAGACTCGTCCAGCTTGCCCTCCATCATCTCCTCTAAAGTACGCCTAAGGGCATGACGGTATTCGGGCAGCACCATGTCGTAAAAGGCGTCAAGAGGCGTATTGGGCGGGAAGTGGAAGGAACCCATGGTATCGCGGAAGTCACTTTCAAAGGTAAAGGTGCGCGTGGCTACGTCAATGCGCCAAATGGCTAACTTCATGACCTTCAGGACCAAGTCGTACTCCACCGAGTGGCGCTGCATGCCGGCCAACAGGCTCTGTTCAAACTTCATCTGCCTGTTCTGGCGCAACTGATAAAGGAGCCACATCAAGGCAAGCAACAGCACCGGAAGACCTATTATCCATACCAGAATATCGAGTCTCCAGAGGTCACGCATAGCGAACAGTATCATCATGCTTGCCATTACCATTCACGTATTTTGCCGCAAAATTACACAAAAGAATTGGAAAATAAAAGAAAAACGCTTTATTTTTCTGCTATATGTTTCCACTTTTCACTTTTTTTTGTACCTTTGCAGCATAATAAGTACGTACACATAATGACACAGCAATTCGAAATCATCGCTAAGACCTTTATGGGCCTTGAGCCTGTCTTGGCGAAAGAACTGACGCAGTTGGGCGC
>AUXO010761839.1_pt1 | contig 11838 bp, 11 predicted proteins | sample 768731 | NCBI WGS metagenome assembly AUXO01 (sample SAMN02715735, study PRJNA202380) | gut metagenome | biome: sheep rumen | host: Ovis aries | place: New Zealand: Palmerston North | reverse complement strand
TCAAACGCATCCTGTGGTGTAGCTATCTGCTGAATGATCCCGCTTTTCATGATGACGATACGATCGCCAAGAGTCATAGCTTCTGTCTGATCGTGTGTGACATAGATGATAGTCGTTTGGATTTTCTCATGAAGTTTCAACAATTCAGCACGCATCTGATTCCGCAGTTTTGCATCAAGATTGGATAAAGGTTCGTCCATCAAGAGAACATTTGGTTGCCTAACAATTGCTCTACCAATTGCTACCCTTTGCTTCTGACCTCCGGAAAGCTCTTTTGGCTTACGATCCAGATATTCTGTTATGTCTAAAATCTGAGCTGTTCTTTCGATAATCTCATTCATTTCATTTTTTGTAAGTTTCTGAACTTTCAATGGAAATTCCAGGTTTTCTCTGACTGTCATATGCGGATATAGCGCATATTCCTGAAAGACCATGGCGATGTCTCTGTCCTTGGGTTCAACCTGGTTCATCAGTTTTCCACCAATGTAGAGTTCCCCGCTTGTAATCCCTTCAAGCCCCGCAATCATTCGAAGGGTCGTTGATTTTCCGCAGCCGGAAGGACCGACCAAAACAATGAATTCCTTGTCATTGATATCAATGCTGACGTTATCAACCGCTAAGATGCCCTCTTTGATTCCGGAATCCTTATCTTTTCTGGTTCTCAAGTCCTCCTTGGTATAAACTTTGCTGACATGTTTCAATTGAACAGATGCCATGATCCTCTTGCCTCCTATCTTAAGTAGAGTTCTGCGTATTCTTTTGCATCCTCTATGATTGCATCGACTTTATCTCTTGCTTTTTCCATCGTTCCATCAACGATCGTCACAGTAGGAATCAAACCCTTTCTTAATGGAATACGCCATTCCGGATTGTATCCCTGCTCATGAACGCCGGTGCTTTTTCTGGATGGATCGCCCAGACACAGATGAGCAAATTCTCTGCAGTATTTATCAAACGCCGGAGCATAAGCTTCATCGTGGAAATGAAGTTTGCCATCCGTATGTCCGCTTTGAAGAAGCGGAATGAAATTCATCAGTCCGTCATACCAGCCTTCCCCTGCAACAAGCAGGTTCGGAATCCCCTGATGCAGTCTTTCGACCAGCTGTTTTGCACCTTCGTACACATTAAAGTTAGGATCATTCTGCCAGACGGCGGCAATGTCAAGGAATACCGCATCAAATCCATAGGTATGAGCCAGATCAATGATCTGTGAACTCAGACGGTTCTGCCACTTCGGAGCACCCGGGTTGAGGTTGCGGTTACTGGAATGGTCATAATGCCTTGAACCATCCCAATCGACAGATCCCTGCCTTAAATTTCCGGAAGCGCTCAGCATCTGTGAAGGCTCACCCCATTCGACATAATTGTCCCAATTGTTCCCGGCGATATTGATGCCAAACATCGGCATCAGATGAACGCCAAGTTTCCTTGCTTCGTTGCAAAGTTTTTTGAAGCCTTCTTCGCCGCCCATTCTTTCATCCGGACAGAAATTGCCATACTTCCAGTAGTAACGGCCTTCAAAACCAGGAATGTATACCAGGATCCTATTAGCCTCGATCTTTGATGCGAAGTATCGTGTTGTTTCCAGGATCTGTTCATAATCATTGAATATGTAACCTGTCCAGTGCTGCGCATGTACGGAAACGATCAACGATATATCTCTTGCCCAGTCTGGCACATCTTCTCTGTCTTCCCAACTTTTCAACGCATAGGCCTTTTCGATATTTGCGATATGCGGTTCGTATATCTTGCCGATATTTTCTTCTTTTCCGATCACCCAAAGCGGAACGTCGATATGATTGGACATCTTGCTTGCTTCCTCTTCGAAAACCAGTTCGCCATCCAGATGGTCTCCCGCTTTCTGAAACACAAATGTCTTATCACGCACTTTGCGGTCTTCGCTGCGAAGATACGTATATCCATCTTTGTTTTCCAATATCAGCAAAGGCGTTCCAACGTCTCGCCAGCCTTCCGGATAGCGTAAAATAACACCTTTTTCATCGATCTTTTTTTCTCTTGCGTCGATCAGGTTGACGATTGTCCCGTATTCCAAGCCTTCGATCTTCAGTTTGACACAGCGTATCTCTTCGAAAACATTCTTTACTGATGCGTTGATTTTTACTGTAATCTGAGAACCAAAATCTTCAATTCTTACATGTGCGTTCCCTTGTGCTTTTTCCTGTCCTCCGCAACAAAGCAATCCGCTGTTTTTGATATCGATCGCATTGCCTGCCTTTTCAGTTTCTGTCTTTTCCGGATCCAGAGAATAGGCATTGGAAAAAGTATAGATCATCACAGAAAGCTGATATTTCTCCGTGCAAAAATAAGTATTATTAAACTGATAACTCAGATCCTGCATATCATTTTCTTTCCTTTTCTTCTGTATCAGGGATCTCCCTTTTCGGGATCCTGATCACTACTTTTGTGCCTTCGCCCACGATGGAGTCGATCTTTACACCGTATCTCTTTCCGTAATACAGCTTGATACGGTCGGAGACATTATCGATTCCGATTGAAGAGAATTTATTGTTATCCGGTTTCTTCTCTTTAAGAAGTTTTTTATCAAAACCACCTGCATTATCTTCTATAGAAATAGAAATCTGCTTCCGGTTTTCTCTGACATTTATGTTTATAATCAATCCGTCTTCGTGCGTGCTGTGGATGATACTGTTTTCAACAAACGGCTGAATGCTGAATTTCGGGATCTCACAATTCAGCAGCGTTTTATCTGTGTCTATGTTCAGGCTGATATTCTCCTCTTTTCGGATGCTCATCAGTTTCACATAACTCTCTGTATATTGAAGTTCCTGTGAAATGGATATCCTTTCAGAGCCTTTACTGGCAAGACGGAGAAGATCAATCAATGCGGTCGACATTTCGATCACTTCCTCTTTGCGGCCCTGCTTGGCAAGTATCTTGATCACATTGAGCGTATTATACAGAAAATGAGGGGTAATCTGTGCCTGAAGAAAGCTCATTTCCAGCTGTTGCTTGATCTTCTGCTGATTCACGTTCTCTTCGATCAGCTTCTCGATCTGCCCAGTCATCTGGTTGAAGTTTTCTGCAAGCTTACCGAATTCATCTTGCCTTTCAACCACGACACCGCAGTCTTTTTTGCCCTCTTTAAAATCCAGCATGCCCTTTTCCAATTTCCTGATCGGGTCGTTAATATGCCGGAAGATAAATGTTGCAAAGATCGATGCAAAAACAATGGCAAAAACTGAGGACAAAACAATTGAATAAGCAAAAGACTTTCTCGTATCAATAATCTCGTCTATAGATGCAATATCCACCATCAGCACATTGATATCAGTCAGCCTGCCAGCTGAAATTATATATCCATGGTCTCTATATGTTATAGTCTTCTTTGCATTTTCATTCAAAGCAACGGTATCAGTAATCCTTTTGGCTTCATCCTCGCTCACAGACTGAACATCCGTATGTAGGATTATGCCCTTCTCGATAACAAGGCAACTATACGTGCCCCTGCCTGTATTCATGAGTTTTTTCAGATAATCTGAATTGACTTTGATTATTATCGAACCGATAGCGTTATCCGAGATCGGAGAATAGAGACTTTTGTACAGGTAGACATTGCCCTCTTCAAAAAACCAGGTTGTAGAAGGCGTATTTTTTGTCATCTGCGAGTAAGGCTTTTCTTTCAGTTTGCTTAAAGTCAGAAATGAATCATAGGAGTTATACCGTGCAATTGGCGTGGTTCCGTCTTTCCAGACCAAATTGATACCGTCAATACAAGATCCCTGCTGATAGATATCGGATTCAATCTTTTCTGTAAGCCTAACCAGGTTGATGTAGCTGATTTCGCTGTCTTTATTGTCTTTGGCCAGCAGATATCCTTTAGTCGTTTCTGAGCCAGAGAGATCATCCATCACCCTTTCCAGAGAAGCTATCAGAGAGTTGATTTCATCAACTTTGTGGGCATTTGATGTTTCAAAACTATTTGTCACTTCATTTGTGACCAATGAATTGACAACAGAATAAGAAATAATGCCCGATACCAACAATGGAATGATTGAGGAAAGGATCAAAAGGATAACAAGGGAGCTTTTGATGCTCTTCTGGCTATTGAATATTCTTTTCCACATACGCCTTACGGTATTCTTTGCATGTCATTCCAGTATCTTCCTTGAAGATCCTGCTGAAATAGCGATAATCGCTGATGCCAACAGACAGGGCGATCTCGTTTGTACGAAGCATTGTCTCCCTAAGCATCTTTTTCGCTTCTTCAATGCGGACCTTTCTCAGAAAATCGATATAGTTTAGCCCGGTCTCTTCCTTGAAGACTTTGCTTAAATAACTCGACGAGAGTTTGCAAAGTTCAGACAGAGTCTCCAGCCGGATGTCTTGCGCATAATTGACCATCATGTAATCAACAGCTTTCTGGATCTCTATGCGATAAGCAGGATTATCTTTAAGATTTCTCTTTTCCCTAATCACTTTGATCGCTTTTAGGATCTCTTCTTTCAGATTATCTTCATTTATCTGGTATTTAAGAAGATACTCCAGAGCGCCCAGTTTCATCGCTTCTTTCACATAAATGAAATCATCGAAATTGCTGATAATGATGAATTCTGCTTTTCTTCCCTCTTTTTTTGCTTCTCTGATCAAATCGACGCCATTGATCTTGGGCATGGAGATATCAGTGATGACGATGTCATATTCTTTCTCACACATCTTTTTCAATGCTTCTTCACCGTCTTTTGCACTGTCAGGAGCCAAACAAAAAACAGATTCCCAGTTGATGAGAGAAACAATATCTTCAATGATCAATTTATCGTCGTCTACGATCAGCAGGTTAAACACAGGTACCACCATTATAGCACAGGCGCAATCATCTTCTTTCTGCGCCTGTGCTACCTATTCTATGCTTTAATTCTTCTCTGCTTCTGCTTTGTAATCCAGCATAATCTGTTGAACTTTCTCTGCAAATTCGTCAGAAGTGATCTGGCCCAAGAGCCATTCATCCATTGTATTGTTGACCTTTTCATCAGCTTCCTGATAGTAGCTGTTGTAAGGAACCTTGATGACGTGATCCAACGCGTCTTTGGCAGCCTGTTTACTTACGGCATCAATGTTGCCACCAAGCTGATTTTCAATGAATGCATCAGCGACTGTCTTCTGTACAGGCACACCACCTACGTTCATGGACGAAGAAGCCTCAAAGCCTTCCTGGCTGACCAAAGCCTTGATCGCCTTCCAGGCAGCATCCGGATTCTTGCACCCCTCATAGATAACAAACTGATCAACAAACTGGCTCGAATAAGCCTGACCATTTGCAGCACCCGGTACCGCAGCAAGACCTACGTTGAAGTCTTCAATGCCACCCATAACGCCGAGCATCCACGTACCATCGATTGTCATCGCCAGTTTGCCATTCATAAACATGTCAAATGAGCTCATGATCGTCGTATCTGTAGGCCTTGGCATTGTTCCTGCAGAAAGCATCTGATCGAACCAAGCATATACCTGCTTTGCGGTTGCATCGTTCATTGTCGGATTTCCGTTTGCATCAAAGACATTATTGCCGCCCAATGAAGTTGAGAACATTCCTACCTCTGCCATATATGGGCCTGTATAGAAACCGAACTGCTTGCCGCTGTCAGTATCTTTAGTTAAAGCAGCAGCCATATCAGCGATTTCTTCAAAGCTTGTCGGATTGTTCCAGTCCGCAGAAGGATAAGCAATTCCTGCCTCATCAAACAAATCTTTATTGTAATACAACATGTAGTTGTATAAGCCGGAAGGAACACCATAGTATTTTCCGTCAACATAATTGGAGCCTTCGAATGTTTTCATATAGTACTGTGACTGATCGAAGTCGCTGTTGATGTAACCGGTAATATCCTTGACCTGACCTTTACCAATAACCGTAGGCATATAGGATTCTGCGATTCTGCCAATATCAGCAGAATTGCCGCCAGCCATTAGAGAGACTGCCTTCTGATAATACTCAGGCCAGCCGGTTGCGTTGACTTTCGTGACAACGATCTCAATGTTGTCTGCTTCAAGCTGCTTGTTGGCTTCATCAACCATAGCCATCCAGCCATCAACGGATCCGGCTTCGTTAAGCATCAGATATTCGATTTGAGTCTTTCCGTCTTCAGCTGCTTCTTCTTTCTTACTGCATCCAGCCATTGGCAGCAGCATCAGGAGAGCAAAGAGAATAGTGATTAACTTTTTCATTTTTTCCTCCTTTTAATCACAAATTGATTATTTAAATTGCACTAACCTTTAAGTCCAGACATAGCAATGCCTTCCATAAACTGTTTTTGTGCAAATAAATACAGAATAAACATCGGGATCACCGAAATCGTCGATGCCGCCATCAGCGTCCCCCACTGTACGTAGTACTGGGTACGGAACGCGTTTATCATTAAAGGAAGCGTGAACAGTTCCTCTGAATTCAGATAGATAAGGGCACCAAGGAAATTGTTCCAGTTGCCTACAAAGGTGAAGATTCCAAGAGTGATCAAAGAAGACTTGCTCAAAGGAAGAATGATCTTCCAGAAAATGCCAAAGAAACTATAGCCATCGATCTTTGCGGCCTCAATGTAAGAATCAGGGATGGAGACCATGAACTGTCTTAACAGAAAGACGCCATAACCATTGATCATCACCTGCGGAAGAATCAAAGGAACATAGGTATCGATCAAATGCAGCTTACTGAAGATAACAAACATCGGTATCAGAAGGACTTGCGAAGGGATCAACATTGTACCGTAGATCAGTGCAAACCACAGTCCCGATCTTTTGAACTTCAGTTTTGCGAAAGCAAAGGCTGCCATCGAACTTGTGAGCAATACTCCGGCCGTTGAGATCAAGGCAATTATCAAGCTGTTGAAGATCGACCTCATAAAATACTCTGTATGAACAACATAAACGAAGTTTTCCCAATTCAAAGGCCATGTAAAAAGTTTTGGTGGTATCTGTAAAGTGCCGTTATTGCTGGTGAAAGCTGTTTTTACCATCCAGTAAAACGGAAACAGCATTCCTATTGACACAACCATCAGGATAAAACTTGAGATGATTCTTTTGATCCTTCTTTCCTTATTTATCATAGTTAACCCATTTCTTTGAAATCCAGAACTGCAACGCAGTAACTGTACCGGCAAACAAAGTCAGAACAAGACTCGCAACGGAGGCTTTCCCCAGATTGAAGTAAGAAAATGCCTGTGTGTAGATATATGTGATCAATGTATAAGTCGAATACATCGGACCGCCTCTTGTTAAGACATAAGCTTCCGAAAACATATTGAACACATCGATCATAAGCATTACCAGGACAAAAAAGATAACCGGCGAAAGCTGAGGGATCGTTATACTTTTGAATTTGCGCCACGGGCCTGCTCCATCGATTTCTGCAGCTTCATAATAGATCTGAGGAATAGCTTTCAGACCCGCAAGGAAAATGATAAAGTAATAACCAACTTTCATCCATGAGCTCATGATGATAATTGCCACCCTTGCCCATTTAGGATCCGACAACCAGCCGGGCCCGGAAACAGACATTTTTTCTAACGCAAAATTGATGATGCCCATATCCGGAGCAAACAGCCAATACCACACCATTGCGATAGCTACAGACGACGTGACCATCGGCATAAATAAGGCGCTCTTATAAAAAGGCAGAAAAGGAATATTGTCGTTTGCCAATAAAGCCAAACCCAAGGAAATGATCAGTGTCAGAGGAACGATCCCGGCGATAAAGATGCACGTGTTCTTGATCGTCAGCCAGAAAACATCTCCGTCAAAGCTGAAGACAAGTCTGAAATTATCAAATCCCACATATTTGGGCATATTGATAAAATCCCATTTACAGAAGCACAAATATAACGCAAAAATCAGTGGGATAAGAATGAAAACTACCAGTCCTATAATCTGCGGCAACACAAACAGCATAGCTGTACGTTGTTCTTTTCTATCAATCTTATTATTCATAATATTTCCTACTTATATTTTTTCATCAGATATTCAAAATAAAAACTGCATGACTTTACTAAAATGTGGATTTTTTTGTCTTTTGTGCCGCTATATAATAAAAACACTGTTCAGGTTTTGAACAGTGTTCGGTATCATATGCATTTATAAACTATTCTTTTTGCTCCTACTTGAAAGATATGAACGTTTGAAGCAGCTCCTAAATCACATTCTCTTTATTTTGATGCGTATACTATTTCGGTACCATCATCATATATTTTAATTAGCCTTGGTCTAACAACTTCTGGATCATCTCTAAGATCGTTAAACGCATCCCAAGCATTATCGAAACCAGAAACCTCCCTTGATCCAGGCCCCAAATGAACTATTGCCCATTTTGTACCACGTTCACCATTATCGGTAATAACATCGTCCCATTCAACTCTGTACCTATATGAATCTTCTTCTGATGTTGCTGGTGATTCTAAAAATCTTGATCCTCTTCCCATAAAACCTCCTCAAAAAATATGATTTTCTTTATTCCAGATTCACACCATAATCTAGTTCTTCCAAATACTTATACAAAAAGCTGTGTACTTCTTGATCATCTCCGATCCAAGTTCGATCATATCTGCTATCCGACCAAGAAGTGCTGCCGACCGCCCTGATTTTAAGATAGCCATTTTCTATACGGTAAACTCTTTCTTCTTCAAAGTTCCTGGACTCAAAATGAGTTCTTCTTTCAAAGCCACTATTCTGATTTAGCAATTGTTGTCTAACCCTTTTTGTTAGTCTTGGCATCTTAGTCCAACCTTTCACATACCGCAGCAACACATAAGCTGCCTCATTAGCTTAGCTCACTAGTCTGAACCCTCTGCCTACATTCGTAATCACAGAACAGAGGTAGTCTTTGTTTTGATTGATATAGGATCCGGCAAAAAACCCAATAATCCCCGATACAATCCAACCGCCGTACTTTTCTAGATCGGTTTGTTCTTCTTTGATATAAACCTTTTGAATTACTTTTTTTTCAATTTCAATCGTCTTAACTACTTCCTTTTCTACCTCCTGAACGACAATTTCTTTTTCCACTTCAACAACAGGAATGGGGTTAACATCATGAGCAGCTATACTTCTTTGTAATTCTCCATCATAATCAATCCAGCAGACATATACTCTGTTACTTTTATAAGATCTATGATTGTTAAGCTCATATGCGTCATGAGCAAGGTTACAATCATCTGTAATGAAAACTTGTATTCCGTTTTTCTGATTAAGCGTCAGGGTTTCGATAATGGACCTGTCCGCAAAGGCTTCGTCACATCTGGTCTCTTGATTATATCCTTGAATTTCAAACAGATCCTGATTGTTTTCGATGAGTTTAAATCCAATGAGCGCATTTTCCGCTTTGTTTTCATCTAAACTATCATGGTGTTTAAGAAGTTCCTCATATACAGGTTTAATAACAACAATTCTGATACCCGAATCAAGGAGTAGCTGCTTTCTTTCAATAAATTTGGCTAACTTCCAGTGTTTCATTATCGAGCATGTGTCGATAAGCCATTTGTTTGGCATTCCATTTAAGTTATCAATGTAATACTTGCTACACATTGGCGTAAATCCTCCTTTTGGACAGCAATCCCGGGTAGTTTCTGCTACGCCATTATCTTAGCACGAGAAATTACAAGTGAAAATTGAAATAGGTACATTATATGTACCTATTTAATCCTAAACCGTTTACTCAAAGATTTCCTCGAAAGCATTATGTTTTTTCAAAAAAGAGTTTATTTCCTCAACTGAATTGAATCCCAGCACAAACGCTTCTCTCAGCATCTTTAAAGATATGTCTAATCGATCTCCATTGCTCAAAACAATCGTCGCTTTATCCTTCCGCGGGACATATTCCCAGTATTCAGTCGAATAATCTACAGCACAATCGAATTCACTTTCAACCTTAAAGACTTCGCAAAGAAAGGATTCATCTTGCGAATCAATAATACTTGGGTCTCTAATATTGATTTTTTTATCTTTCAAGTCTTTTTTGTATTGATCAATTTTATTTTTCATTTCGATGAAAGACCTTAATTTTTTTCTGTTTTTATAATATCTTAAGACCGTTATATCTTCTCTTTCTTTAATTTGCTTTTCAAGCAAATCCAAATCATAGTATGTGACTATCTTTTTCTTTCTGATGTCTTCTTTTCTATATAGTTTCATGAATAAGCTTTCATTTGAGACTGTAAAAGAATACGTATCACCTATTTTTTCAACTAGGTAATATTCATTAAACTCTGGATAAGCATAATTAAACGTTTCCATAAAAATGTGCAGTTTGTTGTCTACAATGTTGGCGGAAATTCTTTCTTTATAGTTCTTTGTATCATCTAATGTTTCTTTCATTCTTTTCACATAACTAGAAACACTATTCTTTAAATCTGAAAAATAAGGTGCAAATTCTCCTGTTGATTCTAGCGAATTAAAGGCCTTCCGAGAGAAGTAATCGTATGTTCTATCATTGTTAAAAGCAAATAACTCATAACTATTCTTATAATGAAATCTTAAAAGATAATGTGGTCCATTATTCTTTTTTTTGATTTCCATTTCCCCGTAAAACCTGTCCTCATAAAAATCATATTCCGACTCTATTGAATTATATAAAGGGATTTCATCATTCATATACACACGAGATTGAATGATTTCAAAACTATTTGCTAAGCTTTGGCCGAGTTTACTTTCAGGAATATCCAAGCAATCGAATCCCGACCTTTGAAGAGCCCCATTGATCTCTTTAATCGAAACAGATCTTCTCTCATAATAAGCATTATCTAGCAAATCAAAAAGAACTTTCTCTTTAGTTAGTTCCTCTGTATCTGGTTCACTAATAGAATCAAAATTTTTATTTATTATTTTTATTGCATTATTTGTATCAAGTGGTCCCAACCCTAATCCCGCGCAGATAGCAATAACATAATCACGTTTTGTTATTGGACGGATCTGATAATAAAACTTTCTTAATTTTTGCTCTTTAATGCCAATAGACTTAGATAATTGTTTTATTGTTTGTTTCAACGGCGGGGATATCTGACCGGTTTTTTCAATCTCAGCTTTTTTTAAATCTTTGATAAAGTCTACAAACTTTTTGTCTTGATTTTTATTCATTTTTACCTAGATTTTATTATACTATTCAATTCTAAGTGTTCTGATATCAAAATTAATTAGTCTTTCAATTCGGCAATTAATGTCAAAGAATCAGAAAGAATGAACTTTACAGTACAATTGCAAATATTCTCAATATAGTTATAAGCTCTCCCGGCTGAATAAGTTCCTCTTGCAACAGTGCTTACAGAATTCGCAACATAACCACATTTGTAATTGTTTTCTGTATATGCCGCGATTGCTTCATCGTCATTGAGATTATCTGGCTCCTTTCTCAGCGTAAGGATATCCCCTACTTTTAGGCTCATAATAGGCATAAAATCTTCGAGATGATTTATTGTTATAAAAATGCTTACGTTGTCTTCCATAAGAGAATGCCTCGTTTCTATGCTTTAAAACTAACATCATATATAGTCAAAAAACATGACACCCTATCTAAAGAATGCCATGTTTATGTGTTTTCTTTGGCTATTAAGTTCCGATTTAAGCCTTATAGCCTGGTTCTGTCAGCTCCCAGAATCTTTCTGGAGTCTTATGATAGATATTCATTAGCTCCACGTAGGGAAAAGCCTCTTCTTCCAGGAACTGAAACAGAAGAATATCCGCTTCTTCCGGACTCAATTCTGCAGATGCCAGCAATTCTCTGAGCCTAGCCAGCGCCATTTCCATAATATGGCTTTCAGATGCAAACTAGATACTCTTATCCGGAGCGTATTTCTTCTTTCCTGTTCCCCGGATATATCC
>AUXO012723986.1_pt1 | contig 11839 bp, 8 predicted proteins | sample 768731 | NCBI WGS metagenome assembly AUXO01 (sample SAMN02715735, study PRJNA202380) | gut metagenome | biome: sheep rumen | host: Ovis aries | place: New Zealand: Palmerston North | reverse complement strand
AAGGTGCGGGATATACTTAAACTTCTTAAGGAAAGTATGCACGGCAAGGAGATACTTTTTACTATAAGAACTAAAAAGCAGGGGGGAGAGTTTCCGAATCAGCCTGAGCTCTACGAGATGATAGTAGGCGAAGCGGTAAAAAGCGGTTATGTCGATTATGTAGATATCGAAGATACCACAGAGCAGAACGCTTCAGAGAGGATTATAGGGCTTGCCCGAAAAAACAAGGTCAGAACTATTGCCTCCTTCCATGATTTTGATGCTACTCCGGAAGGCAGTGAGATCATAAGAAAGTTTGAGAAACTTAGGGACATGGGCGCTGATATCATCAAGACTGCATATATGCCGGTTAAGCCTGTTGATGTGGCGGCACTTCTCTATGCTACAGCAAGATTCAAGGAAGAGGATCAGGGAAGGCATGAGCTGATAACCATGTCTATGGGAGATCTCGGCAGAGTCAGTCGTGTGAGCGGCGCCGTATTCGGATCGGATTATACATTTGCCGCAGTTGGTGAAACCAGTGCACCTGGGCAGATGCCTATAGCCACAGTCAGAGAAATCATGAAAGCTTTGGATATGGAGTCAACAGAAGGTGGAATTTCCGGTAATCTCTATCTCATCGGGTTCATGGCATCAGGCAAATCAACAGTTTCTGCAAAGCTTAGTGAACGTACGGGTAAACCGGTCTTTGAGATGGATCAGTATATAGTTGACAAGATGGGCATGAGCATTGCTGAAATCTTTGAGAAGTTCGGAGAAGACAGATTCAGAGAGATAGAGACAGAGACACTTTCGGAAATAAGACCTGACAGCGGAGCTATCATATCGACAGGCGGCGGTGCACCTATGAGAGCAGACAATAGAAAAGCTATGCATGAGCAGGGGAAAGTGTTCTATCTTTCGGTAAGACCGGAAACTGTTATAAAGAGATTGTCAGTCAATCAGACAGAGAGACCTGTTCTCGCAGGTCATGTTGATATAAACTATGTTACAGATCTGCTGGGAAAGAGAGACCCGATATATCGCAAGGCTGCTGATGTGATCCTTGAGACGGATGATATGACAGTGGATGAAATATGTGATGAGATCATAAGAAACATCGAGAGCTGTTCCTGAACATGAAAAAGAAGATGCAGGTGATTATAAGATGCCGGCTTATGAAGTCAGTCAGTTGGTCGAAATAATCTATATACGTTTTTAGGGGAAGGTGTATATAGTGGACAGAACCGGTATCATACATTGGGTAAATAAAATGAAATATCAGGTGGTCAGGATGACCATCATTACTTTAGGTGTGACTGTTTTTACGGTTACACCTCTTTTTGCATCCGAAAATAAAAATGTCAAACGTGTATTTAACGGAACGGCTCAAATGACAGTTGCTGAGCTTAAAAATCTTCAGGCAGAGAAAAAGGAAGCCGGAGCTGACAAAGATGATGGAGAAGTTAAGAGATATCTTAGCGGAGAGGTCACGTATTTTGACAAGAAAGCTAAGATGAATCAGCAAAGGGCTGATGAGGGGCAGACCTTGCAGATAGACCCGGAAGACACCTTGACAAAAGAACAGGAAGAAGAGGTACTTGATACCACAGAAATAGAACGATATGTAAAAACAAACTATTCTGTACTTCAGCAGTTTACTAATGAAAGTGAGTATACAACAAAAGCAAGACAGGCGGTTATCAGCTATGCCATGCAGTTCATAGGAAACCCGTATGTCTGGGGCGGTACATCCCTTACCAACGGTGCAGATTGTTCTGGCTTTGTACAGGAAATCTTCAGACATTTCGGAATAGTTACAGGAAGAACCTCCAGAGACCAGTATGCCAACTGCGTCTATCTGAAAGGCAAAGAAGTAATGCCGGGGGACCTGATATTCTACGCAGATGAAACAGGATACATAAACCACGTTGCTATCTATGCAGGAAACTACATGATAGTACATGCTGCCAACAGAAAAGCCGGAATCAAAGTCAATCGCTATGACTATAAGCAGCCGTACGCATACGGAAGATTCATCGCGAATTAGTACAGCGTTCTAACTGTATGTCAGGGAATGAATACTGATTATTCGATTTAGCAGAAAAAAAATCAATATGTGAGAAAATGCATGGGATGCGTGCCGGGATTGCGAGTTGAAAGAACATCTGGCACAGACATGTACGTATTCGGATGCACTCTGTGCATCCAAAACGAACATGGCAAGCTGGGTGTACTTTCAATCGAGTGATCCGGCGCGCGCCCATGCATTTTCGTACCATTTAGTAACAAAGAGGCTTATATATTTTAATCTCTCTGTCGATAATACAGGTAAGGGCAGACTCTATAAGTCTACCCTGATGGCTAATATAACAATTGTGATAGAGAGGAGACAAGGATGGCACTCGAAATTAACAATTGGACCGGTATGCTGATAAACAATAATACTTCCACAAAGAAGACGGATGGGACAAGGATGTCCACAGAGGCTTCACTTACCAAGTCAGTGACGGGTTCAAATCAGGAAGCGGCAGAACTAAATCTTTCAGTGGACTCATTTGTAAGATCAAAGAGTTCAAGTGAAGATGCAGCAGGAAATGGAACAGCAGATAATGCGTCTGGACAGAATAAAAAATCATTACTTGACGTTTCAAAGGCAGATAAATTCGGAGTGATGAAGCTCTCAGAGTCGGAGCGTACAGAGCTGGTTTCACAGCTGAAAGATCAGCAGGAAGCCATACAGACACAGTTCCTCAGAAAAATGACTCAGGGAACTCTGGGAGAGCAGTTCCGTCAGTGGAGTGCAGCCAACAGTGAGCTCACTCAGGACGGTGACGGAATCTGGAAGTTCATAGCAAGCGGTAATTATACAGTAGATGCCGAAACCAAGGCAGCAGCACAGGAAGCTATTTCCGAGGGAGGATACTACAGCGTTGAAAAGACTTCACAGAGGATTTTTGACTTTGTAGCAGCTATGGCAGGAGATAATCCTGCTATGATGCAGAAGCTTCAGTCGGCTGTTTATGATGGTTATAATCAGGCAACCAAGGCATGGGGCGGAGAACTTCCGGAAATCAGTAAAAAAACTCTGGAAGCAACTGACAAGTTATTTGAGGATTACTACAAAGAAAAAGGGCTTATTACAGAATAAGCAGAGCAGAAATTAAATAGCTGAATTTCCTGATGTGAAAGGATTTTATATGCATACAGAGAGCCGAAAGGGGGAAACTGGCTCTCTGTATTGTGTCTTGAGGACTTGCAAAGAAAAGATTGAGGAAACAAATGATTCAAAAGACATTTATCATCCATGACGAAAGTGAGACATATGAGTTGCTTGCAAGCGTGAAGCTTTACAGCTGGTACAACAATGCCAGGACAACATTTGCGTTTCTCAGTTGCTCCAATGCTCCGCATATACAGATACATCAGGTGGTAAGAGTTCTTAAGAATGCATATCCCGGAATCAAAGTGCTTGCCGGAACACAGTCGGATATTTCCAACACCGAGGGCAGATGTACTGTCAGAATCAGCTTCTTTTATTTTGATGAATCAGATGTTAACACCTGTATACTTGATTATGATTCCATAAGTAAGGATGAAGCAGTTGAAAAAGCAAGAAACTTTCTTAAAGATCAAAAATTCCTGAAAGGCGTATTACTTATGCCTATAGGAGGAGATATCGGGCTTGCTGATTTTGTTGAGGGGATATCAGGACCTTATCTTGATGTGCCATTTTTCGGAGGCATAGCCGGAGATCCTGTAGGTGTAGATAAACCTGAAGATCAAAAAGGCTTCATCATGACAGATGAAATGATTTTCAGAGGCATAGCTATGGTGGCATTTGTCGGTAAAAACCTCCATCTTATCGTCAACCAGCAGGTTCCCTGGAAAGCTGTAGGTCGTGAACTTACGGCAACTGTCAGCACTGAAAACAGGAAGAGTAAATATGCGGATGTATGCATTTCCAGACTGGATGGAGAGAAGCCGGTAGATATATATAAGCATTATCTTGGTGTGGATTTTAATTCCTACTTTCTTAGAAATGTGGCGGAATTCCCATTGATACTTTACAGAAATGATGGCAGGCAGATAGTCAATATCCCATTGGACGTATCAGAGGAAGGAGAGCTATTCTATTACGAAGGCATAAAAAATGGTGATAAGCTGAGGCTTGGTTACGGTAATCCGGAAGATTTTATGCAGAAAGCCGATGCCGGCAGCCAGGTCATAGATTCATTTGGAGCAGAAGGCATGCTCCTGTTTATATGTTACACCCATTTAATGATGTTGAAGAAGCAAAGCAGTGAGGAGATAAAATGCTATCTCCGTAATTGTGTTGGATTAAATTACTTTTATTGTATGGGTGAAATATATAGATATTCCTTCAGCGGTGAGATACAAAGCGGAAGTCTCATCGCTGTTGCCATGCGTGAAGGAGAGAAGAACGAAACCATCGAAAACAAATTGTTCAAGATTCCGATAGATACAGGAAAAAGAGACATCATTCCGCTCACTGAAAGACTTATCAATTTCCTTGAGGTCACTACCAACGAGTACGATGAAATGGCGCATATCGCTGAGCTCGCCAACAAGGCCAAATCAGACTTTTTGTCTAACATGTCTCATGAAATCCGCACTCCAATCAATGCGGTTCTCGGAATGGACGAGATGATACTCAGGGACACAGAAGAACCTAAGACCAGAAAATTTGCAGAAAATATCCATGATGCAGGCAATATCCTTCTGTCACTGGTTAATGATATTCTGGATTTTTCAAAGATAGAAGCAGGGAAAATGGATATAATTCCTGTAGAGTATGATGCAAGGTCAGCGCTTAATGACCTTCTCAATATGGTAAAAAAACGCGCCAAGGATAAAGGTCTGGATCTGAATGTTCAGATAGATCCGAGGATACCATGCATCATGCGAGGAGATGTTATCCGCCTTAAACAGGTCATTCTCAATATAGTGAATAATGCTATAAAGTATACGAATTACGGTTCGATATTTGTTCGTGGAGTGCTTGTTGGACGCGATGATATAAAACAAACTGTAAGCATTAAGTGTCTTGTCATTGACACCGGAATAGGAATTAAAAGGCAGGATATTCCCAGACTTTTCAATGCATTCGACCGCATAGAAGAAGAGAGAAACAGAGCTATCGAGGGGACAGGCCTCGGTATGAACATTACCCAGAGGCTGCTTCAGGCTATGGGCAGTTCTCTTGAAGTTGACAGTATCTACGGTATAGGCTCTACTTTTAGTTTTACCATAACCCAGGAGGTTGTGGACTGGACTCCGGTTGGTGAATTTGCATTCCTCATCAATATGAAGAGAAGGCAGAATGACATCTATAGACCTGGTTTCACTGCTGAAGGCGTCAGAGTGCTTGTGGTTGATGATGCACCTATGAATCTGCAAGTAGTAGAGGGGCTTCTGGAAGGGACGCTCATGGAGCTGGATACAGCTATAAGCGGTGCGGATTGTCTCAGCTGGGTTCAGGAAAACAAGTATGATATCATACTTCTGGACTATCGCATGCCGCAGATGGATGGCATTGAGACACTTCATGCCATAAGGAATCTGGGCGGATGGAGAGATACAGTTCCGATAATCTGCCTTACTGCTAATGCTGTAACCGGAGCAAGAGAACAGTACCTGAAAGCAGGTTTCGATGATTATGTGACAAAGCCGATCAAACCGCAGATACTGGAAAAGGTTCTGCTTCAGTATCTGCCTGAAGAAAAGGTGATCATAAAGGAAAACCTTGCAGAGGATGTGGAATCTGAGGAAATAGCACCAAAGGATGTGGTTATAGACAATAGAGGCCATGTGACCAATTCTCCGGTTCCAGAGTGGCTGTTCCAAAGTGAAGAACTGGACGTTTATTATGGAATACAGGCGTGCGGAGGTCCACAGAGATTTATCGCAAACCTCAAGGAATTCATCAAGCGGCTTGAACCTATGACGGAAGAAATCAGGGAGTTTTATGAGAAAGAGGAGCTTGAAGGGTATACCATAAAGGTACATGCACTCAAGAGTTCTGCAGCTCTGATAGGATTTATGAGACTCAGCAGATTATGCGCGGTTCTCGAAAAAGACGGTGATGCCGGGGATATCCTGGACATCAATGAAAAAACTCCTGAGCTTTTTGCGCTGGTTGATAAGATCATGAGAACCTTGGGGAAGATAAAAGATTATAATCAGGGTTCGGTAAACACAGGAGATAATGCCCAGACTGTAAATATAGAGGTACTGTACAAGGAGCTTAGGCAAGCTGTAAATGATTTTGATTATGATAAGCTTACCGGTTTGCTTGAGTCTATGGAAAGATATTACTTAAGTGATAGTAATAAACAGAAATTGCAAGAGTTATTGAAAGCTGCGGATGAGCTTGACTGGGAGAAGATACAGGAGATATTGGGGGAAGAGTGAGCTTGGGACAATATGAAGAAACGACTAAAAAAACAGCTTTTGGAAATAGTGGAGTTGCTTTATGAAGCACATGATTCCATAGAAAAGAATCTTGAAAATGGAAATACTGATTCTGCACTCAATAGTCTTTTGGAATGTCAGAATACAGCCATAACGGTTGGAGAGAAGATAGAAGCTGCAGAGGGCGAGGGCACAACTTCAGTAAAAGCACTTGAAGATTATTGCGAAACAGTATTTTTGATTTTTGATAAGATTCAAAATGGTGACGGCATTGCACCGTCCAAAATATATAAACAACTAAAAAAAAGTGTAATTGCAGTTATCAATAACATGCGAAATGATATTCCTGAAACCAGAGAAATAGTGTTTTTGCCATATAAGGCATCAATGTGGGATTCTCTTGAATCAGTGTGGAAAAAGTATTCTCAGGATCCTACTGTGGAAACCAAAGTTATACCGATACCATACTACGATAGAAATAGCGATGGTTCTTTTGGGGATAAACATTATGAAGGAGATCAGTTTCCTGATTATGTACCGGTTACATCATATGAAAAATATAATCTGGAAGTAAATCATCCGGATGAGATATACATACACAATCCATATGATGATAGAAATTTTGTGACGAGTGTTCATCCGTTTTTTTACACTATGAACTTAAGGAAATATACGGATAAGCTCGTATATATACCGTACTTTGTTTTGGGTGAGGTTGATCCTTACAATAAGGGTGCGATAGAAGGGATCAGACATTTTATCCTCACACCGGGGGTTCTGAATTCGGATGAGGTGATAGTGCAGTCTGAGAATATGCGTAAAGCATACATAGAGTGTCTCGTGGATTACACAGGCGAAGAGAACAGACAGTTTCTGGAAAATAAAATAAAAGGAACGGGATCTCCGAAGATTGAAAAAATCAAATCCATGACCATAGATGATGTATGTATTCCGGAGGAATGGAAAAAATATATTTATAAAGCAGATGGAAGCCGGAAGAAGATAATCATTTACAACACAAGTGTTACCGCGCTTCTTCAGTACTCAGAGGACATGCTGAAAAAAATAGAGGATGTTTTCAGAGTGTTTCAGGAGCATAAAGAGGATGTGGTGCTTTTATGGAGACCGCATCCGCTTATTAAGGCAACTATTCAGTCCATGAGACCTGAACTTTGGAAAGCCTATGAAAAGATAGTTGAGACATATAAACAAAAGGAAATCGGCATATATGATGACACAGCAGATATGGACAGGGCGCTGATAATTGCGGATGCGTATTATGGGGATCATAGCAGTCTTGTGACACTTTGTCAGGCTATCAATATGCCGATCATGATACAGAATCCATTGGTTATAGAAGAGGGGAAAGACGAGAACTAAGGGGGATGTTATGAAAACAGAATTTAATGCTTCAATGATGTGTGCGGATTTCGGACATTTATGTGATGAGGTAAAGGCTCTTGAAGAGGCAGATATAGATTCCTTCCATATAGATATCATGGATGGAAGATATGTGCCTAATTTTGCCATGTCTTTAAATGATCTTGACTGTATAGCCAAAAGCACTGAAAAGCCGTTGGATGTTCACTTGATGATAGAGCATCCGAGGAATGTTATCCAGATGTTTTTAAGAAAACTCAGAAAAGGGGATACCGTATATATCCATCCGGAAGCAGAGTATCACCCATCGGCTACGATACAGGACATAATTGATGCAGGTATGGTGCCGGGGATTGCATTAAACCCGGGTACCAGTGTTGAAACGGTTATAGAGATGCTTAGAATCGTGGATAAGGTTCTTGTAATGAGTGTTAATCCGGGGAATGCTGGTCAGATGTTTCTGCCGTATGTGGATATAAAAGTCAAGAAGCTTCTTAAGATAAAGGATGAGATGAATATCAAGCTTTATTGGGACGGGGCATGCTCCTGCGATAAAATAAAAACCTATGGACCAATAGGCTTTGATGGATTCATATTGGGAAGTACCATACTTTTCGGTAAGCATAGATCCTATAAAGAAATTATGGATGGTGTAAGACGGGAACTGGATGCTATCGGGTGAAAAGGAAAATATGATTGCTATACTTCTTTCAGGAGGAACCGGGTCAAGGCTTGGGGCGGATACTCCGAAACAATATCTTAGAGTTAATGACAAAATGATCATTGAGTACAGCTTAGCCACATTGCTCGATTGCTGCACAGTGGAAAAAGTTGTCATTGTTGCTGATCCAAAATGGCATGAAGAGATAAGGTCAGTGATTCAGGAACAGAAAAATGCTCATAAGTTTGCCGGATTTGCGCTTCCGGGTGAGACCAGACAATATTCAATATATAACGGACTTCTGGCTTTAAAAGGAAAAATATCAGAAGACGATACTGTGCTTATACATGATGCTGCCAGACCTTGCCTCAAGGAAGCTCTCATTTTAGAGATGCAAAGGTCTCTCGCTGACAATGATGGCGTTCTGCCTGTACTACCTATGAAAGATACGGTGTACAGGATTGATGCTTCAGGGAAGATAGATGCTCTTCTTGAAAGAGAAAGGGTTGTTGCCGGGCAGGCACCTGAGCTGTTTAAATATGGAAAATATCTGGCAGCCAATGAAAAAATGATAACTGATGGCAGGATTTGGAGCATAAACGGTTCGACGGAACCGGCATTTCTTGCGGGGATGAACATAGTGACAGTTCCTGGAGATGAGGGAAACTTCAAGATTACTACCAGGGCGGATCTTGAAAGATTTCGGATCAATTGATAAAGGCTTTTTCATCGGGAGACATATAGATATGAGGGCGTGGAAACTTGAAAAGATAGGACAGATAAGATATTACGAGGATGTAAGAGAACCTGAGCTAAAAGATGGAGAGGTTCTAATAAGGGTAAAGTCAACGGGAATATGTGGTTCTGACATTCCCAGGGTTTATAAAACCGGAGCTCACAACATGCCTCTTGTGATCGGACATGAATTCTCGGGTGTAGTGGAAAAAACAATGTCTTCGGAGGATGCAGAACTTATAGGGAAGCGAATGGGAATATTTCCGCTGATTCCGTGTAAAACGTGTCCAGCCTGTCTTTCTAAGCAATATGAGATGTGCTCTAACTACAGTTATCTTGGGTCGAGGGTTGACGGTGGTTTTGCAGAATACGTGGCAGTGCCTGAATGGAATCTGATTGAGCTTCCGGAAGGTGTTACCTATGAGCAGGCTGCGATGCTGGAACCTATGGCCGTGGCGGTACATGCTATGAGACAGCTGCAGATTCATAAATATGATACGGTTCTTGTATGTGGCGCCGGTACCATAGGACAGTTACTTGTGATGTTTCTGCTTGATGGTGGTATAGAGAATGTCTATGTTATAGGAAATAAGTGTTTCCAAAAGCAGGTGCTTATGGATATGGGACTGCCGGAGGATCATTTCTTTGATGATAAAAGCGGAGATGCAGCCGCCTGGATATCGGAAAAAACCAATGGTCAGGGAGTGAATGCTTATTTTGAGTGTGTGGGCAGAAATAAAACTGCAGGGCAGGCACTGAGTATGGTTTCTGCAGGAGGTCAGGTGTGCTTCGTTGGAAATCCCTCAGGTGATATGACCTTCAGCCAGAATGATTACTGGAAGATCCTGAGAAAACAGTTATATATAAGAGGAACATGGAATTCATCATATCTCGGTGACGATAAAGAAGCAGAAGCTGATGATTGGCATTATGTGATAGCCAGATTAAAGACAGGAAAGATACATCCTGAGAAACTCATCACTCATAAGCTTGGCCTTAATGAACTGGAAAAAGGTCTTACGATCATGAGAGATAAGACGGAAGATTATATTAAAATAATGGTTGTTCAGTGATAAGAAAAATATTTTTGCCGATAATTCTTTTAGAATGGAAGGTAATAATCATGATTTTCGCATTGATACTGGCCGGTGGGATAAATTCTATACCGGGCTATGACAACAAGCCAAGACAGTTTATCAAGGTGGGCGGCAGGATGATCATATCCTGGGGCCTTGAGGCTGCTTTGCGCTGTCGTGACATCGATGCGATACAGGTGGTGGCTCCGACGATGTGGCAGGATGCCATAAAACAGAGCATTTCCGACATCAGCAGGAAGATTTTTCTGGAACAGAATTCTACTTCCTATTCAGGAGCATATGTTTATAAACCTAATATCGTAAATTCTATGATACAAAAGAGTTTCGCCTTTTCATCGCCGGGCCTTACAAAACAGAAATCGATTTTAAACGGACTTAAAGATATAGCTACGGTTGCTTCTGATATCGATATAGTAGTGGTTATGGATGCTGCAAGACCAAACATTACAGCAGAACTCATCAGCGAATGTTTAAGGAGAAGCGAAAATCATGATGGGGCGGTTCCGACCATCCCTGTTGACGATTCCATACTTATAAGTGATGATGGCTGTAAGATTAACATGGTAGTGCCCAGAAAGCGAATGTATCAGAGTCAGACTCCGGTGGCATTTAACCTCGGAAAGTATTACCGGGCCAATATCGCTATAGTGAATAAACTTGTGGGGACAGACATTAACAGTGCGGTTGAGCCGGCAGTTAATTATGGCATGGATATAGTTATGTTTCCGGGAGACAGTAAGAATTACAAGATAACAGGAATAAATGATCTAAAGAGATTCATTGACAGTACGGAACGTGACAAAGCAGCCAAAGGAAATGCTGTTCATATATACAAGCTGAATGGAAATTAATGTTTGATATATATTCTTAAAAAATGTGGAAATATTGCTAATAAAATGATTTGATTATGACGAATAGGTTACTGTAAGTGCATTGATATCAAAATGTTAATGCATGCGTTTTAAATATGATTGTAATAGTAGTATCAGTATTAGGAAGAAAGGCGATAATATGGAAAGCTTCAAGAACATGAAGGTTAAGTCCAAGTTTTCAACCACAGTAGTTATCATAGCTGCTGCGATGGTTTTGCTGGTGGTCATGTCGTTCAGTGCTTTTATTAAGATGAGCAGCATGATGGTGAAATTTTCTACGGTGCAGTATACCAATACGAAGATGCAGCTTGGTATGCGTAAGGATATTCAGACCATAAACAAGAGAGTTCTGCTCGCTATCTATGATACTGAAAACAATCCTGTGGAGGATCAGAAAGCAGATTTTGATGAGCGTTTTGCCGATATGCAGGAAAGTATCGATACTATAGCAGCTACTATAGGTAATGATGATCTGGTTGCAAAGCTGCAGAGCAGATTTGATGAACTGAAAGCAGACTCCTATAAGATATTGGATATTGTTGATTCCGGTGATAAGCAGGCAGCAATAGATTATTACAGAGATGGCTTCAACGCTGTAACATCTGAAAATTTCTCATCAGCACTTGGTTCTGTCGGTGATCTTTCCGATGAGCAGGCCGATGCTCTTATAAAGAGCTCAG
>AUXO011504897.1_pt1 | contig 11840 bp, 9 predicted proteins | sample 768731 | NCBI WGS metagenome assembly AUXO01 (sample SAMN02715735, study PRJNA202380) | gut metagenome | biome: sheep rumen | host: Ovis aries | place: New Zealand: Palmerston North | reverse complement strand
TGAACATGCAGAATCAGATTCAGCAGCTTCAGGATAAGCTGGCTGAGTCTCAGGGACAGATAGAAGAATTAAACCATGAGAAAAATCTGTTAGCAGCTGAAAATGAAAAACTTAAGGTTCAGCTTTCTCAGATGGCAACAAACGCTTCAGCTCCTGCAGCATCTGCTGAGAATACCAAAGTATCTGCTGATGAAAAGAATCAGACTATTGCTATGAAGACTGAGTTAGGCGGTGGAAATGCAACCTTATCTCCAGCAAAGAAAGGAACAGTTGCAAAGGCAACTCTGCCTTCGGTTCCTGCTGACGCTCAGAAACTTTATCAGGAGTCGTACGCCTTACTGAACAAGGGTGATCTGAATGCGGCAGCTAAAGGCTTTAAGAGTTATACCACCAAGTATTCAGGCAATGCGTTAACACCTAATGCCTGGTACTGGTTAGGTCAGATTCAGTATAAGCAGAATAAATTTGAAGATGCCAGAATCAGTTTCCTTAATACAGCTAAATTCAAGGAATCTGATAAAAGAGCTGATGCACTGTATAAGTTAGGTGTTACTTCAAAGGCTTTAGGTGACAAGGAGAAGGCTAAGAAATTCTTTGATGTCCTTATTAAGACTTATCCAAATGCAAGCTCATCAGCTTTAGCTAAAAAAGAACTTCAGTCTTTATAGAACTACTGATTCAAGCAAAGGGAGTCTCCTTTGCTTGAATATATATCATCTAGTATCTATTTTGTTTTCTATTTCTTCTCTCCAACAGCAGTAAAGCGTTTCTGAATAAACTTTGCATTCTTAATTTCATCAACAAGTGCAATTGCGTAGTCTGCATATGATATATAGCTTTCATTTGCCTTATTAACAATAAACTCTTCCCCGCCTAAAGTATAACTCCCGGTTCTTTTTCCTTCTGGATCAAATATAGCAGCAGGACTGAAAAATGTCCATTTTACATCTTTACGTGTTCTCAGATATGCAAGTTCATCTACCTGTGAAGTTGCGATTGTAAGGTATTCTTTTGGAAATTCTGGAGATTGGAATAACTGCAGAGTATGTTCCTTGTTAAGGTAGAGTGAACCTGCACCGCCAACTACGATTAGTATGGTGTTGGTTCCTGAAAGCAGATCACATAAATGCTCTTCATATTTTTTATGGGGAGCATGTCAAAATATGTTAATATTGTGTTTTGTATTTGTGTATAATGTACAAACTTTGTTTTGGATAATAACTTATACTTTTATTAAGAATATTTTGTTTAAGAGGACTGAAAATGGCTAGACCAATTAAAGTAATCCCTACTTTAGAAGGCGAGGCTGCTGCAACCTTCTTAAAAAGAGCAGAAGATGCTGAGCGTCGTTATAGAGAGCGTAAAGAAGCCGGTAAGTTAAGAGATATAACTAAAGATCCTAAATATCAGGCTATGAAGAAATTATTTGCCAACCCTTTGGTTTTGTAAATTATGAGTATATTAGACGGTCTGAGATTCGCAGAATTGACTAAAGAGCTCCTTAATAGGAGCTTTTATTTTTCCTGTGGTGATGATGATTTAGATGATTTTTTTAACAATGAAGCTGTTCTTTACAGAGAAAAGCTTATGGGTAAAACCTATTGTTTGATTGAAATGCTTACACAGGAAGATGTTAAACAATCAGGGAAGGAATATAGAATTATTGCTGCTTTTACTGTCGCAAATGATAGTTTAAGAATTTATGATTTGCCTAACAACAGACGAAAGAAGCTAATTGAATCTACACATAAGCACCTGAAACGATATCCAGGTGTTTTAATTGGACGTCTTGGTGTTAATAAAGATTATTGTGGTAAGGGATATGGTAGCGAGATCCTTGACTATGTAAAAAATTGGTTTAGTGAACCTGAGAATAAAACCGGTTGTCGTTTTGTGATAGTTGACGCTATTAACAGTGATAGAGTTTTGAAGTTTTACTCGGATAATCAATTTAAATGCTTGTTCTCCAGTGATGAACAAGAGTTAGCATATGAGAAGGTAAATGCTAAACAAGAAAAACCTAATACCAGACTGATGTATTATGATTTACTTGATTTGTCGAATTCTGAACAAGGTCTGTGACGGCTTAATAACGCGTTCGGGGGTCAAGGCTCCCGAAAATCGCCTAGTTGAATAGATTTTTTTAAATGGATGCCATTCTCATCCTATTTTCTACACACTTAATACATCTAAATTTCATATCTCCACCAGCATAGAAACGTTTTCTTTATAAAAAAGTTAAATAGTCTCCTGTCTGACAACATATTCTTCTGAATTACCTTTTCTTACAAACTCGAGTCTGTTCGTAAATCCTGCTGGTAAATCTTCCGCGTGATGAGATACAAAAAGAATACTTGTATTCTTTGACTCAACGACCTTGCTGATAAAAGATTTAACTAGTGCGCGAGCGTAGCCGTCAAGCCCCTGAAGCGGTTCATCAAGTATCAGTAGAGGCGGCTGTTTTACAAGAGCTCGTACTATAAGCAGAAGACGCTGTTGTCCAAAGGATAGAGATTTGAACGGCATATCCTGTTTTGTCTGAAGTCCTGCAAGTTTTAGCCATCTTTTGGCTACACTAATTTCTTCATCAGATGGTTTTGAATAAAGACCTATAGAATCATAGAAACCTGACAATACAACGTTTAGAGCGGTTCCATTGACTCTATAGTCAAGATGCAGGGCTCCGGAAACAACGCCAAAATATTTTTTGATATCCCAGATTGATTCTCCATTTCCGCGTTTGAATCCAAATACTGTTACGTCATTGGTATAGACAAAAGGATTATCTCCGGTTATAAGAGAGAGCAGGGTAGATTTACCTGCTCCGTTTGGCCCCATAATATGCCAGTTTTCTCCTTTCTTCACTCTGAAGGTAAGGTTATCTAAAACCTTTCTCTCATATTCGATATTTACCTTGTTAAGCTTAACAATGTAATCATCCTGAATTTCTGGAAGTCGATATTTAACTGGAACTGGTGGCAGAGAGTCCACATTAACAGATATACTGCCCAAAAGTGCTTTTGCGTCCTCATTTTTTTCAATTTCTTCTCTGCTATCCAGCTTGGTGATCCTACAGTCATGAATGATTCCCATTGCAGTGAGGGAAGCTGGTATTTCTGATGGTCTGTTAACAATCAATACTGTAGGTGTGCTGTATACTGTATGAATTTCCTCAATCAGTTTTAAAAGCTCTGCTCGTGTCTGAACATCAAGAGCGTCAAATGGAGTATCAAAAATAATCAGATTAGGCTTAGATGCCAGAGCGTGGGCCAATAGTATTTTTCTTCCTTCTCCACCGGAAAGCTGTCTTATAGGCTTATCAATAAGATTCTGAAGCTTTAAGCCTTCAACCAGTTTTGCAATTGTATCCTTATCATCATCTTTAAAAATTTTTGCGGGAGTAATACCAATTTCCTCATCTGGAGTAGTGCAGTCTGAATTTCTCATCTGATAATCAGCTTCAAACAGTTCCATCTGTTTTTCAAATGAAACCAGAGTCGGGTGGTAGTTATCAGGTGCTACTCCAGACTTTAAAGGCAGCTCTGCATTGAAGGCTTTTGCAACAGAGGTTTTTCCTGAGCCGTTTCCTCCGATAAGAACGATCAGATCATTTGGTGAAATTTTTATATTGCCTATAGACACATCTTTTGTTTGATTTAAGGCAAATACCGCATCCGTAAAAGAAATTGTTCTCTGTGTCATTTTTTATTCCTGAAACTAATGTGATTTTTATTATAACTTTTATTTAATTCTATGCAATATAAAAATATATGTGTTGCAATATGTGCAATAAATGTGAATATAAATTTGATTTGCAACAAAAATTGAATAAATTGTTTTAACTTTATGGCTTGATGTCTTATTTTTTTCAAAAAAATCAACCTATAATCGAGATGAAATCGTTGCTAAAGGAGGTTTTTATGACGACGTCAACCCCTAAAAAATTTGCTGTTTTACTTAAACCAAGACCATCTCAGCCTGCACTTGACCGTGCCGCACAGTATGCACGTATGAACTCTGACTTTGAAATTGTTGCAGTCAGAGTAATAAATGAATATGCAGAAACTGATGATAAAGATCAGATTAAAGTTAAAGAAGAAGCTGAGTTTGAGAGAATTCGCAGATCCTATAGTATTGATAATATTTCATTTAAACTGATTTTTAATCATGATGTTGCCGAGGGCTTTATCAAAGAATGCAGTGAAGGCGGCTATGATTTGGCTGTAATTTCTGCAAACAAGCGTAATGCCATTAAAGATCTGTTTATCAGTAATATCGACAGTACTATTATGCGCAAGAGTGAAGTTCCTGTTCTTGTGGTTAGAGAAGCTGCAGGTGAATCTGTTCTTGGGGGAGCTGTTGTTTTAGCTATCGATTTCCTTGAGGTTGCTCATTCTAAAAAACTAGATGAATATCTGTTTAAGTCAGCTTCATCTTTTGCTCAGAGCTTTGATGGAGAACTTCATGTTGCAAACTGCATTGTTCCACATAACGCAGGTACAATGCGAGGCAATATTTCTGAATCCAGAATTGTTGGGGGTGGTATTGCAAGTCCACAGGATGTTACCAACCAGCTCGCTGAGGAGTTTTCAAAGAAGCATGGAGTACCTCTAGACCATGTTCATGTGCTTCAGGGCCGTGTGGATGAGGAAATTCCTCGTCTGTGCAAAAAGCTCAATGCAAGAATGGTTTGTATGGGAACCACACCTAGAAGCTCCTTCTTTGGATCTGTTAATTCGTCTGCCAGTGAACTGGTTTTAGATCAGATCCATGGAGATGTATTTATTGTTAATGCCGCAACCTTAAAGTAAAGTATTAAGATTACTCTATGATATCCGTCTATTCTATGACGGATATTTTTTGTGCGCCTCCTCTCGATTGTCAATACTGACAGTCCTTCTCTTACGATCTTCCTTTGCCATTATTTTAAATTGATTCTATTCTTGATTATGTAATGTACTTTAAATATGTTTAATGTAATTCATTGAGATTCCATTCATTTTAAGAGAGATGTAAGCAAACTCAGAGCTTAAAACGTTCGAATATCAGGAAGAATTAACTAATCATAAAGTATGCTTATAAGTTTTATTTTTCAGTAACCGGAGTGTCATCATGAAAAAACTTGTTATCGCTTCTATTGCTTCGTTAATGCTTGCAGGTTGTTCCTCATCAATTGACAAAGAGGTAACCCTTATTAAGGGAGAGACAACTGTACAGCAGGTTGAAGATATTCTTGGCAGCCCTCAGTCACAGGCAAAACATGGTAACAAGCTGATTTATGATTACACCAGCTCTCATACTGGCAGAGATGTTACTACCGGACTTCTTTTAGGCTGGCAGTTCCTTGATAATCACGTCTTAACTCTATGCGACTCTGGCAAAACAAACTGCCAGGTATTTAAGGCAAAAGAAGATGAAGACGCTAAATCTCTTAGAATCAATTTTGAGAACGGTGTTGTAACCGATGCTAAGATTCTAGATATTAAATAATAATCTTATTTGGCTTATCCGTGAGAAGGGATCTGTTACAGGTCCCTTTTCTGTTTTGTCTCCAGTTGATAAAAATATTCTTTCAGAAAAATAATAGCAATTGTGATTGACAGTAAATATATTATTTTTCTTTGTTGCGCCTTTCTAAAAAATAAAAAAAATTATTTTTACTTATTCATAGGCATATGTATCTTGATAAGTATATTGAACAAATTTTAGTTAACCTGCTTCTTCAAATGGGTATCTGCTATGAAAACTTCATCTGCACTAACAACACTGGCTATAGTGTTATCAATTGCTGTATGTACACAGGGCTGTAACAGAAATGATGCTGGTGCTTACCAAGCTAAACCTTATCCTATGATGACTGTTCAAAATGGAAGTCTGACTTTAGTTCAGGAGTTTCCTGCAACAGTAAAGGGAATTCAGGATGTGGACATCTATCCTCAGGTTTCTGGTACGGTTAATGAAGTAAAGGTCTCCGAGGGTCAGGCTGTAACAAAAGGTCAGGAACTGTTCATAATCGATCCAATCCCATACGAAGCAAAACTTGAAAAAGCAAAGGCAAATGTTGCAAGCGCAGAGGCTGAACTTTCAAGTGCAAGATTCAACCGTGAAGCAAAGGTTTCTCTTTATACCAGTAAGGCAACTTCAAAATATGAATCAGTTAAGGCAGATAATGCCTGCAAGGTTGCAGAGGCAAATCTGAATCTTGCCAAAGCCGAACTTAAGGTCGCACAGGAAGATTTTAACAATACCGTAGTTAAAAGTCCTGTAGATGGTAAACTCGGCATGAGTAGTGTGCGTCAGGGAGCTCTTGTTACAGCTCATACGACTCCTCTTGTAACTGTTTCTGACAACAGTTATGTTCATGCATACTTCTCTTTGACTGAGAGCATGGTTTTATTTTTAAGAAAGAATTCGAAGTTGTCAGAAAGCGATAATGATGCGGATTTCGAGATTAAATTCAAACTTGCAGATGGCACAATGTACGACAAGCTTGGTGATGTTGATGCCGAATCTGGCATTGTGGACAGTTCCACTGGTGCAATTACCTTCCGAGCCAAGTTCCCAAATCCAGATGGTATAATCCGAAGCGGTGGTGCAGGCTCTGTGGTTATTCCTGTAACCTTAAAGGATAGAATCGTAATTCCTCAGACAGCAACCTATGAGATTCAGGATAAGGTGTTTGTGTTTAAGTTTGAGGATGGAAAGGCTGTGGCAACGCCAATACAGCTTCTGCCATTTTATGATGGTACAAGTTATATCGTGACTGAAGGTCTGAAGATTGGTGATGTGATTATTACTGAGGGCGCAGGACTGATAAGAGATGGAATGCCTGTTACAAGAAAGGAAGAAAGTCAGGCACAGGCGCCGGCAGGTGAGCATACTGCTGTGAACAAGTAGGCGATTGGAGGAACTTCTATGTCAGCAAAGTTTTTTATTGATCGTCCGGTTCTCGCCACCTGTATATCTTTCCTGATGGTGCTTCTGGGCTTTGTAAGTATCACCGTTCTTCCTATTGAGCAGTATCCTGATATTGCTCCTCCAACAGTATCTGTAACTGCAAATTATACTGGTGCCAATGCTGATACTGTACAGAAGACCGTTATTATTCCTCTTGAGGAAGCAATTAACGGTGTTGAGGATATGCTTTATATGACCTCAACTGCAACTAACTCCGGTTCCGCCACAATTCAGGTTTATTTCAAGCAGGGCGTTGATGCCGATATGGCTGCAGTTAATGTTCAGAACAGAGTTGCCAAGGCTCAGTCGTCGTTGCCTGCGGATGTAATATCTAACGGTGTTACCACAGAAAAACAGCAGGCAGGTCAGCTTAAGATTATCTGTATTTATTCAACAGAGAAGGCTTATGATGAAACCTTTTTATCTAACTATCTGAATATCAATGTTGTTCCTGAAATTAAGAGAATCAGCGGTGTAGGTGGTGTTACAGTTCTTGGTAATAACTATGCTATGAGAATCTGGCTTGATTCTCAGAAAATGGTTGAGTACAAGGTTGTTCCATCTGACATCTCTAAGGTGTTATCTGAACAGAATATAGAAGCCGCTACAGGTACTCTGGGTAGTGATTCTGATAATACCTTCCTTTATGCTCTAAAGTATCGTGGCCGCTATGAAACTCCTGAGCAGTTTGGAAATCTGGTTATTAAATCACTTCCTAACGGAAATGTTTTACGTCTTAAAGATGTTGCCTCCATTGAGCTCGGTGCTGAAAGCTATTCTTACAGCAACAAGGTTAAAGGTTTTGCCGGTTCGACCTTTATGGTTATGCAGGCTGCAGGTTCAAACGCTAATGATATTATTCTGAAGCTAAATGAGCTTGAGGATAGAATTAGAAAAGATCTTCCTAGAGGTGTTTATCTTGTAGATTTGTTCAGTGCCAAGGACTTTTTGGATGCCTCTATTGATGAAGTTATAGAAACTCTGGTTGAAGCTATATTCCTCGTTATTATTGTGGTTTATATCTTCCTGCAGAGTATCCGTTCAACGGTTATTCCTCTGATTTCTATCATTGTGTCTCTGATTGCAACCTTCGCATTTATCTATGTTGCAGGATTCAGTATAAATCTTCTGACGCTTTTTGCTCTGATCCTGGTTATCGGAACCGTGGTGGATGATGCGATTGTGGTGGTTGAAGCGGTTCAGGCCAAGTTCGAAGGAGGATGTAGTGATCCGTACGATGCAACCGTGGATGCAATGAAAGGCATTTCATCTGCTATTGTTACCACCTCTCTGGTATTTATGTCTGTATTTGTTCCTGTATGTTTTATGGGCGGTACCTCAGGAACATTCTATACTCAGTTTGGTGTTACTATGGCGGTAGCAGTGGGTATCTCTGCTGTAAACGCTCTTACTCTGAGTCCTGCTCTATGTGCTCTGTTTATGAAAGCTACAGATTATGATAATCCTGAGAATCAGAAAGGCTTTTCATATCGTTTCCATGTGGCTTTTGATACGGCCTTCGAAAAGCTCACTGAAAAATATCTGGTACTGCTGAAGGTCATCATCGGCAAGAAGATAATTGCAGGAATAATTCTTGTGGTATCCCTTGGTATGATGTCTCTTCTGATGTTCAATACCAAAACAGGTTTAATCCCTGATGAAGATACCGGTACTGTGTTCGTTGCGGTTGTAACTTCTCCAGGTTATACCTTAAATCAGACCAAGAAGAGTATGGATGAGGTTCAGCAGAGAATACAAGATCTTCCACAGATTGATCTTCTGACCAATATCAGTGGTTACAACCTGATCGGTGGAGCTCAGTCTTCATCTGGTGGTACCTTCATTATTAAACTTAAGAATTGGGAGGAACGTCCGGGTATAGAAAACAGTAAGGATGCCGTAATTTATGAAATTATGAAAAGAACCAGCGATATAACCAGCGCTATGGTATTTGCCTTTTCTCCTCCAATGATTCCTGGATACGGTACATCTAACGGTCTGACTTTATCAATTCAGGACAGAACTGGAGGTAATATTGCCAATCTGTTTAAGGTAACCTCCCAGTTTAACGCTGCTATGGAAAAAGAACCTTCTGTCATGAGTGCCATTACCACTTTTGACCCAAGATTCCCTCAGTTTAAACTTGAAGTTGATGCTCCTAAATGTATTCGCATGGGCGTTTCTCCTTCAGATGTATTAAACACCATTGCTCTGTATATTGGTGGTGGTTATTCATCCGATGTTAATCTGTATTCGAAGAAATATAAGGTTATGATCCAGGCTCGTACAGATAATCGTCTTGATGAAGGAGCCTTTTCATCAATATTTGTTCGAAATAATAAAGGAGAAATGCTGCCTATTGTTCAGTTCATGTCTTTAGAGCGTGTTTATGGACCTGAACTTCTGAATCGCTTTAATTTGTTCTCATCAATTTCTGTTAACGTATCTTTGAATGAAGGCTACAGTACAGGTGAGGGCATTAAGGCTGTTGAGAAGGTTGCCAAGGAAGTTCTTCCTCAGGGCTATAGCTTTGAATATAGTGGAATGACTCGAGATGAGGCTTCATCTGGTAGTACTACCATTATTATTTATTCAATGTGTCTGATCTTCATATTCCTGATCTTAAGCTCTCTGTACGAAAGTCTGCTGATTCCGTTTGCAGTTATGCTTTCTATCCCAAGTGCTCTGTTAGGCTCATTCATCTTTGCTCAGATCATGGGGGTTGAAAACAACATCTACATGCAGACCGGTCTGATTATGCTGATTGGCCTGATTGCCAAAACAGCAATTCTGCTGACTGAGTTTGCATCAGAGGAGCATAAGAAAGGAAAGAGTATTGTAGAATCCGCAATCCATGCTGCTAAGGTTCGTTTGAGACCTATTCTAATGACATCTATCTGTATGGTTGTAGGTCTGCTGCCTCTGGTTGTAGCACATGGTGTTGGAGCCAACGGAAACAGATCTTTAGGTGTGACTGTGGTTGGAGGAATGCTGGTTGGAATTTTAGCATTGGTTCTGATTACTCCTGTTTTCTTTATCATTGTTCAGACAATTCAGGAGAAGTTCTCAAAAAAGAAGTCTGCTTAGCTGACTTAACTTTTTGATTTTAAGAAAAAGCTGGAACTAAAGTTCTGGCTTTTTTTATGGTTCTTCAGAAAAACTGTGGCTTTTGAAAAAATGCTAGTGAACATTATCTAAAAAGATTTATCCGTGAATCTGTGGAATGACATGGTGAATATTATTATATTAAAATCAGGGCGTTTTACAAAAAATCGGAAGAACCTTTTTTATGAACAATGCTCTCGGTTTGCAACTCATTATGTCTTAATTTTTTTCGTTATGGAAAATGCGAGCTGATGCGTTAGAGTGTTTTTTTTCATTGCCTCTTTCTTGTTACAAGTTAAGACTAAACTGAATTCTTAAAGAGGAAAACTCCGGTTAACAGAAAACTTTTGGCTTTTTTTCACTTACATGTTTTTTAGGGGATTTGTGATTTTTGTCGTCAAATTTATTTTGTCTGAAGAAAATTATAATTCTACACTAAAAGTGGAGAGCTCAATATCTCTCTATTAAAGAGATTGAGATATTTTGTTGTCAGGGGATTAACCTAAACGGGAATTATAAGAGAATTTAAGCTTATAGTTGTAATAATGTCGACTACATTCACCTTAAAACTACAGTAGAGCAGTTATAGCTTAATAGACTTTTATCAATTTTATCCAAATGCTTTCTAAATAGGGGTAATAATAATGAGATATAACAAATCACTTTTATTATTAGGTGTTTTTAGTTTCGGTGTATATGCACAGGATTGGGGGGAGCCATTTAAGGTAGACAGCTTTGGTCTTGGTTTAGGCGGAAGTGCTGCAACATCAGAATATAAAGGATATGATTCTCAGTATAGTGTTGCTCCTGTTATCAAACTGGAAACTCCTGTTTTTTACATAGACGGTTACAGAGCAGGAATCCATGCATTTACAACCGATGATAAGGCTCACGATATTCAATTGGGATTAACCTATAACGAGCAAAAGTTTGATCCTAAAGACAGCGATGATTACGCCATGAGAGTTCTCGATAAACGCTGTTCTTCGCTGATGGCAGAACTCAGTTATAGATTCTATTCAGATTATGGTAATTTTAAGACATCTTATGCCCATGATATTCAGGGAAGAAGTAAAGGCGATAAGGTAACTTTAGCCTATGGCTATGATTTTACTGTTACAAAAGGATTAAATATTGAGCCTTCAGTTGGTGTAGATTGGACCAGCAAAAAATTCAATGAGTTCTACTATGGGGTTTCAGATTCAGAATCAGCAGTATCTGGTCTAAAAGCTTATAAACCAAAGGGTGGTTTCAGTCCTTTCATGTCTGTTGATGTAACTTACGAAGCTTTCGAGAATTTCTATTTAGCTCTTGATGTTGGTGTGAAGTACTTAAGCAGTGAAATTAAAGACAGTCCAATGGTTAAGCGTAATAACAAAGCCTGGAGTTTCCTAGGATTCTATTATGCTTTCAAATAATCCGTAACTCTCTAGTCATTTTATCCCATTCTTGGCACATTTTTGTGTAACTATGGGAAGACCAAAATCCTCAGCTAATAGCTGGGGATTTATTATACGGTTTATCCTTACCTTCCTCAGCCTCCGCATCTATATCTACCTCATACTCCATTTAATAGTCTCTGAAGAAGTGTAACTAGTCTAAATAAAGCAATTGTCGAATTCGTCAATTGCTTTATTTAGACCAGTTACGAAGAAGTTTAGACCATGGGAATATATAGTTCTGGCTTTTTTAATCAGTAGATTTCAGCGTTTAAACGTATAAATGCAGGGCATACGCATGAATTTATATAGATAAATCATGCTATTATTGTTCATTTT
>AUXO017236151.1_pt1 | contig 11842 bp, 7 predicted proteins | sample 768731 | NCBI WGS metagenome assembly AUXO01 (sample SAMN02715735, study PRJNA202380) | gut metagenome | biome: sheep rumen | host: Ovis aries | place: New Zealand: Palmerston North | reverse complement strand
ATACGGTAATCATCAAAGTAAGCGAACCGTAGATTTATTTGTCTCTTTTAAAGTCTACAGCACCGGCTGCAAGACGTTTGTGTTCATCATCAATTGCAGCATAGTAATCAATGGTTGTATTGACGTTCTCGTGGCCCAAAACGTCGGCTACGAGCCTTATATCGCCTGTTTCACGGTATAGGGCAGTACCGTATGTACTACGCAGTTTATGCGGAGTTATTTTTTTGTTGGGAACGACCATTTTAGCATATTTTCTGACGAGGTCTTCAATAGCGGCTATGCTCATTCTTTTATTTTGTAATGAATAGAAGAGTGCATTTTCAGAACCTTTTTCGGGGATTACGGTAGTTCTCTGGCCATTAATATAGGTCTCCAGAGCAGTATGAACTTCATCACCGAAGTAGATAATGTCCTGTGTTCCGCCCTTTCTTACGATTGTTAAAGAATTCACAATCATATCAACATCACCGACATCGAGCCCGGCACATTCGGACACGCGGATACCTGTATTAAGCATCAATGTGAGGATCGCCAGATCACGTTCACGTGTCTTGGCACAATATGCAAGCTGACGGTCAGACATCTGGGAATTGCCGTATTCAATGGCGTTTAATATGGCACGTACCTCATAATTATCCATACGGACAATGTTTTTGTCTTTTTTTATACGAGGAAGTTTTACAAGAACCATTGGATCCTTTTGGATATGTTCATGTTCATATTGATATTTGAACATACCGCGTAAAGGACTCATTTTACGGGCAATTGCCTTTTTGCCGTTTTCGTGAGCTTCACCGATGGTATTGAACTCTAAGTACCTTTGATATTCGACAATGTCTTCACTGGTCAGATTTGAAAGATCGTCTGTATTGATTTTTGAGATTTCTTTTTCGTGGAAATATGGGTTGCGATCTTTTAAAAATCGAAAAAACATTAACAGATCATGACAGTAAGCTACCAGAGTGCTTGGCTGTGACGAGACTTGTTTGTCGTAAATGAAATCACGTGCAGGCTGAGGTAGCTCCTGAAGTAATTCCTGAAGCTTTGTTTTTATATTTCTGTTTTTATTTTTGTAGTATTCGGAATCTTTACCCATATTACATATTAAAACTGCGGAAAACCATTTATATCAATAATACCATATATTGAGGCCCAAGACCACTCTTCCTACTATTTATGGTCATATCTATCCGAAAAACTGATATTTATCGGATAGTTCCAGGCCCAAAAAACACTGCTTTTCCCCTACTACTTTTGTTCTATCTCGCTTAAATATAAACTACAAACAATACCTTTTTCATCATCCAATTCGAATAATATATTTATAGCATAAATACCACAAACATATAAGTCAATGCTGCTGTATTCAATAGTTTATCCGAGAATCTGACTCAGGACTGTTGTTAATTGATTTCTGTCGATCGGTTTGGAGATGTGACCGTTCATACCTGCGTCAGCTGCATTTTGTTTGTCTTCCTCAAATGCGTTTGCGGTCATGGCAATGATCGGTATTGAGGCGATTTTCTGATCATCCAGATTCCGGATGGCTTCGGTTGCTTCATATCCGTTCATATTGGGCATCTGGATATCCATCAGCACGGCATCGTAATAATCTGCTTCATGTTCTTTTACCATATTGACTACTTCTGCTCCGTCAGCGGCCTGCTCTACTTCAAATCCCATCATTTCGAGATTGAGGGTGGCGATCTGGCGGTTGATCTCTATATCATCTGCAAGCAGGAGCCTTTTACCGGTAAATACAACCTCGTGCCCGGAAGAAGTCTTTTCTTCATTCACAGGCTCATCACATAACGTAAACTTCAGCTTAAGGATAAATTCGCTTCCTTTTCCCTCCTCGGTGTTTAGGCTTATGGTACCGCCCATCAGATCAACTATCTGCTTTGTGATCGACATGCCTAAGCCTGTTCCCTGGATACCGTTTGTGTTAGATGTGTTTTCCCTCACAAAGGGCTCAAATATCTTCTCCGCAAACTCGGAAGACATACCCATGCCGTTGTCGGAAACCCGTATCTCATATGCTGCCTTATCTTCATCATCACGTCCGGTCTCCTGCAATGATATAAGGATATCTCCGCCTTCGGGTGTGTATTTGATCGCATTGGATGACAGGTTTAAGAGTACCTGTCTAAGACGCAGAGGGTCACAGAGGACATATCTGTCCTTTACCTTATCGGTGTCAACCGTAAATGTCTGTTTTTTATCTGCCGCACGTCCGCCGATAATGGTGTTAAGATCTTCGAATACAGAGCAGATGTCAGTCTTTTCGACATTCAGCTCGACCTTGCCGCTTTCGATACGGCTCATCTCCAGCACGTTATTTATCAGGGCCAGGAGGTGGTTACTCGATGAACGTATTTTGGTCAGATACTCTTCTGTTTTCTCTGCATCGTTTACATCAAGGAGCGCAAGGTCCGTAAATCCTATGATCGCATTCATGGGTGTACGGATATCGTGTGACATATTGGACAGGAACGCGCTCTTTGCCCTGCTACCCTCTTCTGCCTTTATTTTGCCGGCTTCCATCTCATTTTCCCTGAGGGACATGATCCTGTAGACGCTGAACATGATCAGAAGGCTGGCGATGTTTAATATCATCTGGATGACACTGTTACGAGTAAGCGTCCTGTCAACCTGATCCATCTGCTTTGCAAGGTATTCTTCCGTATCTGCAAGGATAACAGGGTCATCTATGGTCTTTTCCTGTTTATAATATTCATTGACATTCTCAAGCGCCTCATGCGTCACTTCATCTGTTGCCCGTTTTACCCATACGAGGGATATAAAGAAAATTAGAAACAGGAGTCCTATCCAAACAACAGTGGACTTGCCGAATCTTCTCTGTTTATCGCGTGCGAACACATGTCTGAAATACATGAATCCCAGAATACTCCAGGTAGCCAGGATCAGATAGGATTCCGTGGACATCGTACCGGATGAGAGCACCATGAAGTACAGGAAGAATACGGCAGACATAAATGCGCCGATAAGGCCTGTTACCTGTACCTTCTTATTGCTATCTTTTCGGGCCCCTGCAAAAGCGGCTGCCGACGTATAAGCGTAAGCTATAATGGCACCGATCGTATTAACATCAACTATCCAGCCTATGGCGGTGCGTCCGAGGAAGGGAACCGGGATCGAAACAAACATCAGAACAAGCAGAGCATTGCGAGGTGTCGTATCCTCGTCCAGTCTACCGAACCATTTGGGAAGGATGTCATCTTCAGCCATGGAGTAAATGAGCCTGCTCGCGGCAACGAAATTACCTATAAGACCTGTGATAATGCCGGCAAAAGCGGCGATGCCCAGAATAACTACTCCGGTATCTCCCAGTGCCGATCTGGCGGCAAAGAAAGCAGGAAGTCCTTCTATGCCGGAATAATACTGCAGTCTGCCTATATACCCTGTCCAATCACTGTCACCAACGGGCAGAGCGGCGATTGAAACTTGCGTTAGCATGATATACGCAAAAGCTCCGGCGATAATAGCTGCGACAAATATCCATATTGTTTTTTGGGGTTTGAACTTAAAGCCCTCAGTTGAATTAGAGATTGATTCAAACCCGACAAATGCCCATGGAGAAAGAGCAAGGATCGAGAATACCTGTTTTACGGCAAAGCCCTGATCCGGAGCGAAGGCAGGAGTCCCCTCTCCTGCTCCGATAATGTTAAGCCCGGGAAGTGCGGCCGCTATGATTACAATACCCGCCAGAAGTATTACGGCAAACATCACCTGAAGACCTATGGCCAGACGTTTACCCTTTATGCAGATGGTTCCGCACACAAGTATAGCCGTAAGCGATAACAGTACTTCGCCCAGATACACATCATAACCCAGCACCGTATAGTGAAATCCGAACCTGAAGGTGCTGCCGAGAAGGTTCTTGCTGATAAGGCTCAGGGCCGAAGCATTCGCCCATATGATCGCGATATATACAAGGATCAGAAACCATGAACTCAGGTATCCATGGTCATAGCCAAAAGCTTTGATCGTATATGTAAGCGTGCCTCCGGCATCGGGGTATTTATTCATCAGATAGTGATAATTCATGCCTATGATGAACATCACCACAGCCCCGAGCAGCATGCCGATCATCGTACCTAAGGGGCCTGCTTTGGGTAAAAAGGTTGTTCCGGGCATCACGAAAGCGCCCCAGCCTACTGCGCATCCGAATGACAGTGCCCACGCACCAAGCGGTGACAGGTACTTTTCAAGACGTCTATGCTCTGTATTTACGCGGTTTATCTCATTAGTCAAGCCGACACTGTCCTCCTCGTTTCGACAGGAGTTTTTTCCCAATTAAAAAACTATCATTTATGCATCACCTTTTCAATAATATTCTGCCTAATGGTGTGAAATGTGTTTTATTCTTGTTATAATCGGATATATAGGCATATACAGCCAAAAGGAGCAAAAATGGCAGACAACGCGAGCAGGAATTTCAGAAAATTTGTACTAATCGTAGATGATGAGGAAGTAAACCGAAAGATCCTTGGTCATATCCTTGAACAGGAATATGAGGTCATGTATGCCTCAAACGGCCAGGAAGCTCTTGATACCCTGCATTGTTTCTCCGATATCTTAAGCCTTGTCCTTCTTGATATCCTCATGCCCGTAAAGGACGGATATCAGGTCCTTGAGGAGATGCATGAGCATGCGGCGCTTGCTGCTATTCCGGTTGTTGTACTGACATCCGAAAAAGAGGCCGAAGTAAAGAGCCTAAGGCTCGGCGCGGCTGATTTTCTGACCAAACCGTATGATACTCCCGAGGTGATCCTTGCACGGGCAAAGCATTCCATAGATCTGTATGAGAATACGAGTCTGATCCACGCTACCGAGACCGATCCCCTCACCGGCCTGTATACCAAGGAATTCTTCTTTGAATACTGCGAGCAGTATATGAAGCATCATCAGGATACGCAGCTTGATGCCGTAGTCATGAATATCAACAGGTTCCATCTTATAAATGCACTCTACGGACGTCATTTCGGTGATAAGATCCTGTGCGCCGTATCCAACAGATTAAGGCACAGTGAAATGGTTCTTGAAGGCCTTGCCTGCAGATATGATGCTGATTCCTTTTATCTCTTTATCCCTCATACGGATGATTATGATAGCCTGTATCATTCGATAGTGATCGGCATCACCGAGCTTATCAAGGACGGCGATATGCGTCTGAGGATGGGCGTGTATTCAAACATTTCCAGAGAAAACGATCTCGAGGAGAACTTCAGCTGGGCTTTGCAGGCGTGCAACAGTGTCCGCTCAGAAGCGGGTTACGGTGTGGCTTTGTTTGATGACCTGATGCATGATGAGATCATCCGTCGCGGGACCTTACTTGACGGGTTTGAGTCTGCTCTTGATGAGGATCAGTTTGAGTTACTCTATCAGCCCGTATTTGATATAAAGGGAGAAATCCCACGGATGACCGGCGCGAAGGCATTTGTACGATGGAATCACCCTGAGCTTGGTGAGATCATGCCTGAAGAGTTTATTCCTCTTCTGGAGGAGAATGGTCTGATATGCAGGTTTGACAGATATGTCTGGGAAAAGGCAGTCCGTCACATACGCGAATGGATCAGGGAGACAGGCGTAACACTCAGCGTCGGAGTCAATGTCTCGCGCGTCGATCTCTATGATTCTGACATCACTGATTTCATCTCTGATCTGGTTCTTGAAAACGATATTCTGGAAGGAGTCTTCCACCTGGAGATGACAGGATCTGCTTACTCAGTTCACATGGATCATGTTACAGAAGGGATGAACAGACTGCGAGCTCTGGGCTTCAAGACTTCAATGGGTGATTTCGGAACCGCATTTTCATCACTGAATATGTTAAACAAGCTTCCCGTTGATGTTCTTAAGATTGACGGTTCATTCCTGCAGAATATCTCTTCGGATGACAGAACGCGCAGACTGGTCAGTCTCGTGATCGATGCGGCGCATTCGCTTGATATGACAGTTGAAGCTGTCGGAGTTTGCTCTGAATCAGAATACGAGATACTAAGGAGTCAGGGTTGTGACCTGATTCAGGGATTCTTCAGATCTGAATTCTTCTCGGTTTCCGATATGACCGCTCTTCTATTGGAGAAAAAAGATGAAATTGGATGATCTTCGAACACTTGGAGTAAACGTAGATGAAGGCATCGACAGATGCCTGGGTAACGAAGCGTTTTATTTACAGATGCTGGACAGGGCTCTGGATGATCCCAAATTCGAGAAACTCGGTAAAGCCATATCAAACCCTGACCTGGATGAAGCATTTGAACTTGCGCATGCACTTAAAGGTGTTGCTGCAAACCTCTCCCTAACTGCGCTTCACAATTCATTAAGCGTGATCACCGATAAACTCAGAGACCGTACCCAGATGGATTATACGGATATGTATGAGTCTGTCATGAAGAATAAGGCCGATCTGGACGCCATCAGGTAAGCTGTTTCCGTGAAGGTGTCATCTGCTTTGCATCTCTTTCAACAGATAATAGGTGTTCCGGTATTCTTCGGATCGGCCGTTGGTGAGCAGCCATGTTCGTTGAGATCATAGCTTAACTGCATTTCATTATAAGTACCTAGGTATATTACCTCTATTGTTCTGCTTACATCTACTGAATGATAATGATCATACAAAAGACGGCATAGACGCAGGCTTATAGCTGCGTCCATACACTGGTGCGTATTAGAGTCGTTTATACTTGTCATGAAAGAATAGAGTCTATCAGCCGCACCATCATCAAGTTTTTCTTTCCCGTTCTCGAAACGTTCAATATACTCGGCTATAATGCGGTTTTGTATGCTTGATATCAAAAATCATATGGTTTGAAAATGTAATCTCATTCAAAATCGTCATCGTCATCAAAACGATTATCAAAATAGGGCTCAAAAGAGTGGTAGTTCTGCAGTAATACGAATTCACTCATATCATTATCGATGGAACATATGCTTTTCTGTCATTTGTTTATGTCCCAAATAATAATCTCAGTATACAATGCTAACAGGCTCATAGCGGACACGTATACCGGGAGCCTTGGTCATGGTTGAATAATAGTTGACAGCCCAGTCGTCACTTCCGTCTTCGATATTAACTCCGTCAGGCGGAGTAGAGAATATCTTGAGCTCCAGTTCGGTGACATTATCAATCGGCGTGTCATAGAATGCCGGCATCAAGTCCACGAAATCAACATCGGAAGCCTTATAGAACCATTTGCCGTTTAACTCTATCATGAGTGCGAGTTTATCTTCAAATGTAAGCTCACAGAATTCGGGATTGCGGTCAAAACGAATGCGCATAGCCAGTCCGTCGGCATCATCCGCACCGCCCCATCTGAACTTGAAAGGATGATCAGAATCCCTGTCTTCCAAACGCTCCATGGCGGGCATACAATAGGGATCGTTAAGCAGTTCCTTGTAATCCTTCAAGATCGGCTGAGGTATGCCGACACGCGAGTTACTGGGATCCTCGATCTCCAGCCCCAGCCTGCCTCTGTCTCTGAATTGATAGAACGTAAATGCCTCATACCATTCTTCAGCGTGTTCAAAACGGATCCTGTCGACAAATCTCTTGAGAACCTCTCCCTGATGTCTTGCACCGACCACATCACCGTCGGCATTGAGTTCGCTCATTACAAAAGGCTTATCCTGGCCCGTAATTCTTTTAAGACGCTTAACAGTGTTTTCACAGTTCTTAAAGCATACATCCGTAGGAGTATAATTATGTCTGCCTCCGTCGTCTTTTTCGGCGATATCATAGGGCCATCCGAAATGAAGAGCCAGGTATTTATCCGCACTCCATACATCTGCTGCTTTATAGGCATTCAGGAATTCATCCTCATGATCGACTTTGCCGTCTTTTTCTGAGTACAATCCTGCGCAGAATATGGTCTTTACATTAGGGGCCTCTTCATGGACTATGGTCGAAAAACGCACAAAGAAATCCGCTATCTCTTTAAACGAGAAACGCTTATTATGGGTAAACCAGTTACCGTTGCATTCGTGATTGATGCGCAGCCTCATACGTCCGTAGGGCTTGAGATCGCGTGCTACGTCGCGCAGAGCATCATCATCCAGTGAACAGTCAACTGTAAGCGTCAGAGTCACATCCTGTCCGTGTCTGCGCACGTCAGCCATACTTGCAAAAGGTTCACCGTTCGCTCCGTAAGGGAAATAATCATCATAAGGATAATCCCAGGCAAAATTTACCTCCATATCCTTGCATGCCTCGGATATACGTGCCGGCCATTCCTTATCCTTAGGATAATACGTATACATCAGGTTTATATTTCGGTGAGGACGACCGAGTGTATGAAGGATATAATCCTGATCCACATATTCTCCTCTCTCGCTGCCGTCTGATAAGTCAAGAGACAACGGAGCCTTGCCCATATGTATACGATATAAACCGTTTATAGTCATGTTTAATCCCTTTCTAAATGATTTCAGCCGTGATCCCGGATAAGTATATTAACTAAGCGTGATCACGGCTGTAATGCCTAAAAGTATTGTCAGATCTGTCAGCAGTTTCAGCCTTATTCGAGAGCCTTTAAGTATCTGTCATACTGAGCCTGCTTAACCTCTGTGACTTCAGCCAGATTCAGGTCTTCCAGAGATGTGATATAAGCATCGAAGTCAGCATCCAGGTTCTTTTCGCCCTTGATAAATGCGGAAGCTTCTGTATTCACTAAATTCTGTATATCATCCATATAGAGGTTAACGGTATCGCTCTCCTTGCTGGTAGCGTATATAGCCGGCCAGGGATCCTTGATATACTGACGTAAGTCTCTGTTGATCTGTGCATGCCAGTCTGCTACAAGGATATCGGTAGCTTCCACGGACTGATCTGCGGGTAATACGAATGCAGGATTGATACCTAATGCCTGAAGCCAGTCATTGTCATTACCCTGCTCGGTGTACTGTCTGCTACCGTCAGCATTGACGGTGTAGCTCTCACCCTCAAAGCCCCACTGATAATAATCCTGGCAATGATCGCTCATCGCATAATCGAGGAACTTTACAGCGAGCTCAATTTCATCGGAATTGATGTTTACACCAAACATACCGGCCAGTGAATTACGGCCTACATAGAAGCCCTTCTGCTCTCCTGACAGAGGTGCTACACCCACGAACGCGGTAGCTGCAGTGCCGTCATAATAAGGCAATACATTTGAATACATCATGGACATGGCCCAGCTGAAGTCAAATGCAACACCGGTAAGATCTTTTGATATACGGTCGATGACCATATCTCTGTCGACAGTAGTGTAATCTGATTCCAGAAGTCCTTCTGCATAGAGTCCGTTAAGGAACTCGAGGTACTTCTTATAGTTCTCAGCATCGGCATATGCATATGTAACTTTACCATCCTTATCAGCCTGGAAACCGCTTACTAAGTCGAGTCCGAAAGCAGGACCGAACATATAAGGCAAAAACTCTGCCATGATACTCATGGGGATCTCATCAGACGTATCGCCGTTATCGTTCATATCATTATCTTTAAAGTATCTGAGCAGATCCACGAAATCATCAAGATTATCAGGTGCGCTGACACCGGCTTTATCCAGCCATACCTGGTTATACATCAGACAGGGCTGATAATCGTCAGCGACATTAAGACCGGGTACATAGTAGATATGTCCGTCTTCAGCTGTAAGCTCGGCCTTCTCAACGGGGTTGGCAGCAAGCCACTTGGTATAGTTGGGCATGTAATCAAAATACTCATCAAGCGGTACAAACAGGCCGGACTTGATATATACCTGGTTAGGATCACCTGAATCAGGGATCTTGATAATATCGGCATCGGTATCAGCCGAGCTTAATACAGGAGCTACGAGGGTTTCATACTTATCATAATCTTTAAGCTCAAAATCAGGCTCGACTCCTGCTTCCTCAAATACTTTCAAAACTATCGGCGCCTTTGAGATATCTACATTAGCGTAGTTAGACTCCTGAGCCAGGATCTTGATGGTACCGCCATCCTGAGTAATGGGGGCTTCTCCGGTATACAGATATCCGGATGAATCCTCGGCTGCTGAGGCATTCTCAATGGCGTTATCAACCTGTGTTGTATCAGCCAAAGCACTGGTGCCGGTTGCAGTATCTGCGCCATCTGTGCTTCCGCCGGCTGTATCACCGCATCCTGCGATCAGTCCTACAGTCATTATCACAGATAATATGACAGCTATTCTTCTCTTCATATAACTCCTCTCTATCCGCGTAGTTTGGATACTATATTCATACACTCTTCGGTATCGATATTTCCGATCGCTTTGTGCAATGAATCTATCAATTCGTGCACATCATCATTATAATTATACTCCTTTAATGCCGAACTTACACTATCCATTTCGTCCATATCAAGTTCATCGCAGGCTTTTTCGAGTTTATCCAACAATTCAGCCAGCTTATCATCAGTGATCATAGGCTTATCGGAGTTATCTGTGTTATCTTCACCGTAATACGGTGCCATATCATTAAGCAGCTTACGGAAAGCATCCAGTGTAGCCTCGGTATCAGTCATGATCTTTTCTATATCATCAGCTTTTCCGGCTTTCTCAAGTGCTTCCGCCATAGAACCAAGCTCCATCGCACCTATCTGACGGGAGCTGCTCTTTAATGCATGGACTCTGATCGTATAATCCGGCCAGTCCTTATTATTATAGGCTTCTATAATGCCGTTTAACTTATCCTCTCCGGACCTGTAATACTCTCCTGCGATCTTATCATATAGGGCAGGTGATCCGAGTGCCTGTACGGCATTATCAAGATCGAGATAATTGATGTCTATACACGGCTTATCCGAAGAAGCGGCTTCTGCAGCCTGTTTGGCGGCTTCTTCATCCAAAACCTGAATCTTTTCCTCAGGCAGCCATTTGCGGATAGCCTTGGTCAGATCCTTTACATCTATCGGCTTTGCTACGAAATCATCCATACCCGCATCTGTAAAAAGCGATCTTGCATCCTGCATGGCATTAGCCGACAAAGCTATAATGACCGGATGCTTATGATCGGGATGTGTGGACCTGATGGCTTTAGTAGCATCAACACCATCGATCTCAGGCATCATGTGATCCATCAGGATTATGTCATAATCATTAGCCTGAGCCTTGTCGATAGCCTCCTGTCCTCCACCGGCCTTATCAAGCTGAACTTGAAGGGGCGATAACAGTCCTTCTGCTATAGTCAGGTTGATATCATTATCATCAACAACAAGTATATGTGCATCAGGAGCGATAAAATCAATCTTGAAAAGCTTATCCTCATCTATCTTACGGATTTCGTCATAATGTCCGTTTAAGATATTTGCCAGCCTCATGGTAGTCGCGGGACGGCTGAGTAAGTGAATATTATCGGGCAGATTATTCTCAAATTCCGAGCCGAACTTACCGAATACCACACCTGTGATCTCAGGATGCTTGCCGAGATATTCCGCCATCTGCTCATAGCTTTCTTCTTCAAAGAAAATGTAATCCTGCTTGCCGGAAGGTACATAATCATCAAGTGAGCTTATGGTATCGGCTGTAACACCGAGATTCTCCATATCATCACGGAACATCTGGAGTACTACTTCTGTCTGTGACAAAGCAAAAGCATGTTTGTTTGATCTGTCTGCGACCTCAAGATCATTAGTCATATCAACAGCACGGATCGGAAGTGAAAACCAGAAATCAGATCCCACGCCGTACTCACTGGTAACTCCTATCTCGCCATGCATAGCTTCAACCAGCTTCTGAGAAATGGCAAGCCCCAGACCGGTACCCTCTGCTGATCTGTTACGTCTGGAATCTACCTGCTGGAAGCTTACAAAGAGCTTCTTTAAGTCTTCCTCACGTAT
>AUXO014403142.1_pt1 | contig 11842 bp, 9 predicted proteins | sample 768731 | NCBI WGS metagenome assembly AUXO01 (sample SAMN02715735, study PRJNA202380) | gut metagenome | biome: sheep rumen | host: Ovis aries | place: New Zealand: Palmerston North | reverse complement strand
CAGTCAGTACAGATCAACAATGGTGCTGTTATCGAAGGTATGTGCTCACAGACATATGCTGAGGTTAACCCGGCTGAGTTCTTTGAAGGACTTAAGAGCAGCAGAAACAGATAATATTCTTGTGACTATACATGAGATCCGCATCGGTTGCGGATTTCAAAAAGGTCATACACGCTGCTTTGAGTAATATATATTAGTAATTGGAGAAATATATGAGAATAGTATTAAAGCTTAGCGGAGAAGCGCTGGCAGGTAGTAAGAAGACAGGTTTCGATGAAGAGACTGTTAGAAAAGTTGCACTGCAGGTTAAACAGCTTGTTGATGCAGGTACAGAAGTTGGTATCGTTATAGGCGGTGGTAATTTCTGGAGAGGCAGAACAAGTGAGAATATTGACAGAGTCAAGGCTGATCAGATCGGTATGCTTGCCACTGTTATGAACTGTATTTATGTTTCAGAGATCTTCCGTAGCGAAGGTATGCCAACTAGTATACTTACACCTTTTGAGTGCGGATCCTTCACTAAACTTTTTTCTAAGGACAGAGCAAATAAATATTTCTCAAGGGGTATGGTAGTTTTCTTTGCTGGCGGCACAGGACACCCATATTTCTCAACAGATACAGGTGTGGTTCTTAGAGCTGTTGAAGTCGAGGCTGATGTGCTTCTTCTTGCAAAGGCAGTTGATGGCGTTTATGACAGTGATCCTGCCAAGAATCCTGATGCAAAACGCTATGACAAACTTACAATTGATGAAGTTGTAGCAAATAATCTGCAGGTTGTTGATATGACAGCATCTATTCTGGCTAGAGATAATCACATGCCAATGCGTGTGTTTGCTCTTCAGGAAGAAAACAGTATTGTAAAGGCTGCTAGTGGCAATTTCAATGGCACTACAGTTACTTGCGACTAATAAAGAGAGGAAATACCATGAACGAAAAAATTAAAGCTTACAATGATAAAATGGACAAGGCATATAACTTCCTGATTGAAGATCTGCAGGCAATCAGAGCTGGACGTGCCAACCCACATGTTCTTGACAAGATCAAGGTTGATTATTACGGAACACCTACTCCAATCCAGCAGGTTGGTAATGTTTCTGTTCCAGAAGCAAGAATGATCCAGATTGCACCTTGGGATAAGAGTCTTATTAAAGATATTGAGAAGGCTCTTATGACATCTGATCTTGGTATCACACCAAGTAATGATGGCAGTGTTATAAGACTTATTTTCCCAGAGCTTACTGAGGAACGCAGAAAACAGCTCGCTAAGGATATTAAGAAAAAGGGCGAGGATGCAAAGGTTGCTGTTCGTAATATCAGACGTGATGGCAATGATGCTTTCAAGAAACTTAAGGGAACAGAAATCTCAGAGGATGAGATCGCAGATCTTGAAGATGAGCTTCAGAAGCTTACAGACAAGTTCATTAAGGACATTGATGCTGTAGTTGAAGAAAAGAACAAAGAGATCATGAAGGTCTGATAAAATTTAGATTATTAAAATATCTTTGGGGCTGGAGTTATGGGACTTCAGCCTCATATTAGTAGGTGGTATAAATGGAAGAAGATAAGAAGATTCCACAGCATGTAGCAATAATTCTTGATGGAAATGGCAGATGGGCCAAGGCTAAGGGCATGCCTCGTAATTATGGACATATGCAGGGTGCTAAAGCCGTAGAAGATATACTGGAAGTAGCAAGAGATATGGGTATTAAATATCTTACAGTATATGCTTTTTCAACTGAAAACTGGAATAGACCTGATACAGAAGTTTCTGCGCTTATGACTATTCTTAGACAGTATCTTAAGACCAGTATCAAAAAGTCTATGAAGAACAATGTAAGATGTCGTGTAATAGGCGAAAGAAGCAGATTATCAGATGATATAAGAAGTGCGATAGAAGAGCTTGAAGAGACTACTAAAGAAAATACAGGCCTTCAGTTTACTATTGCTATCAACTATGGCAGCCGTGATGAAATAACAAGAGCTGTCAGAAAGATTGCAGCAAGATGTGCTGCAGGAGAGATCTCAGCAGAAGATATCACAGAAAAGATGATCAGTGAGAATCTTGATACATGGGATCTGCCTGATCCTGATCTTATGATCAGAACCTGTGGAGAGCAGAGAATATCTAATTATCTGCTTTGGCAGTGCGCTTATACTGAGTTCTATTATGCTCAGGTTGCATGGCCTGATTTTGACAAGGAACAGCTGCAAATGGCTCTTGATTCTTATGCCAAACGTGATAGAAAGTACGGCGGACTTCTGCAGGACAAGTGATATATAAATACATTATTAGGGAGAGTACAGAGTGAAAACGAGGGTTATTAGTGGAGTTGTAATAGCAATATTACTACTGGTAGTTCTTCTTTCTGGCGGTTATGTGATGGCTGGGGTACTGATGCTGCTTTCTTTTGTAGCATATAACGAACTGATCAGAGCTTGTGGTGTGCATACTGAGGGAGTGAAGGTCAACGGCCTGGAACTTATGGGATATATAGGAATAGTACTTCATTATTTTTTGATGATTATTTATAAAGATGCAAAAGTGTTTATAATTTCTGTAATGTTTACATTTTTTGTTGTAATGGGAGTTTATGTTTTAACTTTTCCTAAGTACAAGGCACAGCAGGCAATAGCAGCTGTGTTTAGTTTTGTATATGCGCCGGTGATGCTTTCATTTATCTATATGCTCCGTATTATGGATGACTTTGGAAGATTTATCTGCTGGATACCATTTGTGGCATGGATCTGTGATACTTTTGCATATCTCTCAGGAATGGCTTTCGGCAAACACAAGCTGGCACCTGTGCTGTCTCCTAAAAAGACTATAGAAGGCTCTATTGGAGGCACTTTGGCCAGTGTTATCACTGGAGGGATTTTTGGATATATTTTATCCACAAATATGGTTCATAATAATAATCTGATATGGGTATTTATGATAATAACATTTGTGGCAGCAATTGTTTCTCAGATAGGTGATCTTACTGCTTCAGGTATCAAGAGAGACCATGGTATCAAGGATTATGGCAATATCATTCCTGGACATGGCGGTATTATGGATAGATTTGACAGTGTTATTTTTGTAGCACCTATGATATATGGACTTGCAGTGATCATGCTGTAAGATGATCATCTTAAATGAATTTGTTTATTTGGAGGCGTAAGCTTAATGGGTAGAAAGTTGATACTTCTTGGCTCTACAGGGTCAATCGGAACACAGACTCTTGATGTTGTAAGAGCAAATAGAGAAGAACTTGAAGTTATAGGTCTTGCTGCCAATTCCAATGTGGAACTGGTAGAGAAACAGGCTAGAGAATTCAGACCAAAGGTCATTACAATGTATGATCCAAAGGCTGCTAAAGATCTTAGGATAAGACTTGCGGATATGCCTGTAGAGATCCTTGAAGGTATGGAAGGCCTTATCAATATGGTGCAGGTTCCGGAGGCTGATACAGTGCTGACTGCTGTAGTTGGTATGATCGGTATCAGACCTACTATTGCAGCAATCGAGAGCCACAAGGACATTGCTCTTGCCAATAAGGAGACTCTGGTTACTGCAGGACATATTATCATGGCTCTTGCAAAAGAGAATAATGTTTCAATCCTTCCTGTTGATTCAGAGCATAGTGCAATCTTCCAGTCTCTCAACGGTGAGCCAAAGCGTAAGCTTGAAAAGATCCTGCTTACTGCTTCAGGTGGCCCTTTCAGAGGTAAAAAGAGAGAAGAACTGGTGAACATGACAGCCAGTGATGCCCTTAAACATCCAAACTGGAGCATGGGACCAAAGGTTACTATTGATTCAGCTTCTCTTGTTAACAAGGGACTTGAAGTAATGGAAGCTAAATGGCTCTTTGATGTAGATCTGGATCAGATACAGGTTGTAGTACAGCCACAGAGTATCATTCATTCCATGGTGCAGTATGTTGACGGCTCTGTAATGGCTCAGCTTGGTGTGCCAGATATGAAGCTGCCTATCCAGTATGCACTTTTTTATCCTGACAGAGTGTTTATGGATGAAAAGAGGCTTGATTTCTATGAGCTTGGTAGCATAACTTTTGAAAAGCCTGATACTGATACATTTGTAGGATTAAAACTTGCCTATGATGCAGCAAGAACAGGCGGTTCTATGCCTACTGTATTTAACGCTGCCAATGAAATGGCTGTTAAGATGTTTTTACAGGAAAAAATCAAATTCCTTGAGATATATGACATGATCAGTGAAGCTATGGCTCATCATAAGGTGGTACTCAACCCATCAGTAGATGAGATCCTTATTGCTGAGTCTGAGACATACGATTATCTGGGCTCTAAAGAGTGGTAATATTGATTGGACTGCGTATATGCTAGTTGCAGGAGGTTGTTGATCTATGATAGTCAGTATCATCATATTTTTTATAATATTCGGAGTGCTTGTAATATCCCATGAAGGCGGGCATTTCCTTATTGCCAAGGCTAACGGCATCAGGGTAAATGAATTTACCATTGGAATGGGACCGGCACTTTTTAAAACTAAAAAAGGTGATACGGAATATAGTATAAGACTGCTTCCTTTCGGAGGCGCATGTATATTTGATGGCATGGATGGCCTTGAAGATGACAAAGAAGAAGAGACTCAGGAATATGATGAGCATTCTTTCAGAAATGCCAAACTTGCCTATGATGCAGCAAGAACAGGCGGTTCTATGCCTACTGTATTTAACGCTGCCAATGAAATGGCTGTTAAGATGTTTTTACAGGAAAAAATCAAATTCCTTGAGATATATGACATGATCAGTGAAGCTATGGCTCATCATAAGGTGGTACTCAACCCATCAGTAGATGAGATCCTTATTGCTGAGTCTGAGACATACGATTATCTGGGCTCTAAAGAGTGGTAATATTGATTGGACTGCGTATATGCTAGTTGCAGGAGGTTGTTGATCTATGATAGTCAGTATCATCATATTTTTTATAATATTCGGAGTGCTTGTAATATCCCATGAAGGCGGGCATTTCCTTATTGCCAAGGCTAACGGCATCAGGGTAAATGAATTTACCATTGGAATGGGACCGGCACTTTTTAAAACTAAAAAAGGTGATACGGAATATAGTATAAGACTGCTTCCTTTCGGAGGCGCATGTATATTTGATGGCATGGATGGCCTTGAAGATGACAAAGAAGAAGAGACTCAGGAATATGATGAGCATTCTTTCAGAAATGCCAAGGTATGGTCAAGGATCGCTACAGTTTTTGCGGGACCGTTTTTCAATTTCCTGTTGGCTTATGTGCTTTCGATCATCGTAACTGCTTTTTCTACCTGGACATTCCCGGTAGTGGCCGGACTTACAGAAGATTCTGCAGCGGCTGAAGCAGGACTTGCCGAAGGAGATACCATCATCAGTATAAATGGTGAGAGCATTTCCATGGGGCAGGAAGTGACACTTATCTCACAGCTCAATAACGGTGAAGATCTTACTATAGTATATGAGCGTGATGGTGAAGAATATACTACGGTTCTGACTCCTAAATATGACGAAGAATCCGGCAGATATTATATGGGTGTCTATGTAGGTGAATATGGCAATATTACCGGAATAGACATATTGCCTTATGCCTACAAAAATGTTGTATTTTATTTTAAAATGACCTGGAAGAGTCTGGCGATGCTCGTAACAGGCAGATTTTCTGTAAATGATCTGTCAGGTCCTGTAGGTATTGTCAAGGCTGTTGATGATACATATGAGGCAGTAAAGCCTTATGGCCTGCCTTCTGTAGTGCTCACAATGCTTGATCTGGCACTGTTTTTGTCAGTCAATCTGGGTGTGATGAATCTTTTGCCTATACCGGCTCTTGATGGAGGAAGACTGATATTCCTGTTGATAGAAGTTGTCAGAGGAAAGCCTGTACCTCCTGAAAAAGAAGGTTATGTGCATCTGGCAGGCATGATAGCACTCATGGTACTTATGGTTATTGTTTTATTCAATGATATCGGGAGATTTATAAGATAATGGCAATCAGAGATAATACAAAGGTTATACATATTGGAAATAAAGTGATCGGTGGCGGCAATCCTATCATGATCCAGTCTATGACAAATACAAGGACTGAAGATGTTGAGGGAACTGTTGCACAGATCTTAAAGCTTGAGGCTGCAGGTTGCGACATCATCAGATGCACTGTGCCTACTATAGAAGCAGCCAATGCGGTAAAAGAGATCAAGAAGCAGATACATATTCCGCTTGTAGCAGATATTCATTTTGACTATAAGATGGCTATAGCTGCTATGGAAAACGGCGCTGATAAGATCAGGATCAATCCTGGAAACATCGGTGGTAAGGAAAAGATCGCAGCAGTAGTTAGTTGTGCTAAAGAGAGAAATATTCCTATCAGAGTAGGTGTAAACAGCGGATCTCTTGAAAGAGAGCTTGTTGAAAAATATGGCGGCGTAACAGCAGAAGGCCTCGTAGAGAGCGCTCTGGATAAGGTCCATATCATTGAAGATCTTGGCTATGACAATCTGGTCATCAGTATTAAATCTTCTAATGTGATGTTATGCGTTAAAGCACACGAAGTACTTGCAAGTCAGACTAATTATCCTCTTCATGTGGGAATAACTGAGGCAGGTACATTGTATGGTGGAAATATCAAGTCTTCAGTAGGTCTTGGCATCATCCTGAACGAAGGAATCGGTGACACTATCAGAGTATCCCTGTCTGGAGATCCTGTTGAAGAGATCAAGACAGCAAAGAATATTCTTAGGATACTTGGTCTGCGCAAGGGTGGAATAGAAGTTGTTTCATGCCCTACCTGTGGACGTACCAAGATCGATCTCATAGGCCTTGCCAATAAAGTTGAGAATCTTGTACAGGCTTATGAGCATTTAAATATCAAGGTTGCTGTTATGGGCTGTGCAGTCAATGGCCCTGGTGAAGCCAAAGAAGCAGACCTTGGAATAGCAGGTGGAGTTGGCGAAGGACTTCTTATCAAGCATGGAGAAGTTGTCCGTAAGATTCCGGAAGATCAGTTTATTCAGGCTCTGAAGGATGAGTTGGATCATTGGGAGAATTGAGTTAGTAAGAGGAAAGTATGGCTAAAGCTTTTTTTGATGTTTTTCCATCTCTACAGCTGGAGGGGGATTTAAAAGAAATAATTCAGGAGACTCAGGTAGAAAAAGTCTCCACAACCAAGAAACAGGATTTTATCCGTATTTACTTAACAAGTAATGTCCTTATAGATAAATCATTCATTTTAAAAACTGAGCGCGAGATCAAGCGCCAGTTTTTTAAAAATGAAGATCTTACAGTAAAGATCTACGAAAAATTTAATCTGTCAGCACAATATAATCCTAAGACCCTTATGGATATCTATCAGGAGAGTATTTTTGGAGAGATCAAAGAATACGATCCGATAGAATATGTGGTCTTGAACAACTCTGATTTTGAATATCCATCTGAAAAAGAGATGGTGGTTGTTATGGAGGATACTGTTGTTGCTGGTCAAAAATCAGCTGACATCATAAGAGTTCTCGATAAGATCATGAACGAAAGATGCGGCTTGTCGGTAAACATAGTTCCTAAATTTAAAGAAGTTGAAAAGAAGAAGGATACTCCTGACTATAGCGCAGAGTCTGCCAAGATAGCTGCCCGCATAGAGGCTGCAGAGCAGAAGTCTGACGAACGTAAGAAAAAGGCTATGGAAAAGGTTAAGGAGGAATCTGATAAAGGCCGCGAAGCTCTCAAAAAAGCTGTTTCTGCCGGAGATTCTCAGCAAAAAGGCGGAAATGGTGGAAATCAGTCTGCTTTCAATGCCGGTGGTGCCGGAAAGACATTTGATAAGAGCAAGTGGAAGTCTAAAGGAAGCTTTGGTGGCGGCTTTAAGAGGTCAGACAATCCTGATGTCGTTTACGGAAGAGATTTTGATGATGAGACTATAAAGATCTCTGAGATCATTGGCGAAATGGGTGAAGTTACTATCCATGGACAGGTTATTGCCTATGATAAGAGAGATATCCGAAATGAGAAGACTATCCTTATTTTTGATGTAACTGATTTTACAGATACCATCACTGTCAAGATGTTTACTCATACCGAGGATGTTCCTGAACTTGAAAAGAGTATCAAGAAAGGAGCATTTATCAAATTGAAGGGTATCACCATGATCGATAAGTTTGATCATGAGTTGACCATCGGTTCAGTTGCCGGTGTTAAAAAGATACCTGATTTTACAGTTAAGAGATCAGATAATGCTCCTATTAAGCGTGTAGAGCTGCACTGCCATACCAAGATGAGTGATATGGATGGCGTCAGTGAAGTAAAAGATATAGTCAAGCAGGCTTATAAATGGGGCATGCCGGGCATAGCGATCACGGATCATGGCGTTGTTCAGGCACTTACAGAAGCCAACCATGTGTGGGATGATCTCTGGAGCGACGAGAAAAAGAAGCGTAAGGAAGCAGGAGATACTAACCCTGACAGACAGGACTTCTTTAAGCTGATACTGGGTGTAGAGGCATATCTTGTAGATGACCTGAAAGAGATAGTTGTAGGCGACAAGCATCAGTCAGTAGATGACAGTACTTACGTTGTATTTGATATTGAGACAACCGGTTTTTCTCCTCTTAGAAATAAGATAATTGAGATTGGTGCAGTAAAAGTTAAAAATGGTCAGATTATTGATAGATTTTCAGAATTTATAAATCCTAAGGTCCCGATACCATTTAAGATCACCAAGCTGACCAGTATTACTGATGAGATGGTCATGAATGCACCTCCTATAGAAGTGATACTCCCAAGGTTTGTGGAGTTCTGCAAAGACTGCGTAATAGTAGGACACAATGTTGCTTTTGATATCAGCTTCATTAATCAGAATTGCAGAAATCTTGGAATAGATGCAGATTACACAACTGTGGATACCCTTGGCTTATCGAGAGTATTTTTCCCGCTTCAGGCAAAACACACTCTGGATGCCGTTGCCAAGACTCTTGGAGTTATACTTGAGCACCACCACAGAGCTGTTGATGATGCAGAGTGTACAGCACTTATTTTTCTTAAGTTTTTACCAATGCTTCAGGAAAAAAACTGCGCGACTCTGACAGATGTTAATGCTCTTGGCGGATCTAATCCAAATACTGTAAAGCATTTAAGACCGCATCACTGCATACTGCTTGCAAAAAATACCCTTGGCAGAGTTAATCTCTATACACTGGTTAGTGAATCTCATGTTAAGTATTTCCATAGATTTCCACTTATACCAAAGAGTGAACTCATCAAATACAGAGAGGGTATCATAGTAGGAAGTGCGTGCTGTGCCGGTGAATTGTATGGTGCAGTTGTAGAGGGCAGACCGGATGAAGAAATAGCCAAGCTGGCCAACTTCTATGACTACCTTGAAATACAGCCTATTGGTAATAACCATTTCATGGTTGATTCTGACAGGTATGATGATATCCATTCAGATGACGATATCAGAGAGATCAATAAACAGATAGTAAAGCTTGGAGAGCAGTTTAATAAGCCGGTTGTAGCTACCTGCGATGCTCACTTTTTGAATCCAAGCGATGAGATATATCGTACTATTATCCAGGCTGGACGAGGCTTTGATGATGAGTCTCCGGCTCCTCTGTATCTCAGGACTACAGAAGAGATGCTCAAGGAGTTTGATTATCTGGGAAGTGAAAAAGCAGAAGAGGTTGTGATCCACAATACCAGAAAGATACTGGATATGTGTGAGAGTATCTCTCCTGTAAGACCGGATAAATGCCCACCTGTAATTGAAAACAGTGATGAGATCCTTACCAAGATCTGTTATGACAAGGCTCACGAGATATATGGCGAAAATCTACCGCCTATAGTTCAGGAGCGACTTGAAAGAGAGCTGAATTCTATCATCAAAAACGGATTTGCGGTTATGTACATCATTGCCCAGAAGCTGGTTTGGAAGTCCAACGAAGATGGATATCTGGTTGGATCACGTGGATCCGTAGGTTCTTCATTTGTAGCCTTCACTTCAGGTATTACAGAGGTTAATTCACTTAGCCCGCATTATGTATGCCCGAAGTGTAAATATAGTGATTTTGATTCGGAAGAAGTTAAGAAGTATGCCGGTAATTCAGGATGTGACATGCCTGATAAGCGATGCCCTAAATGTAATACCATGATGGTCAAGGATGGTTTTGATATTCCGTTCGAGACTTTCCTTGGATTTAAGGGTGATAAGGAGCCTGATATCGACCTTAATTTCTCTGGAGAATATCAGTCCAAGGCTCATAACTACACCAAGGTTATCTTTGGTGATGAGCAGACCTTCAGAGCAGGAACCATAGCGGGTCTGGCTGATAAGACTGCTTTTGGATATGTAAAAAAGTATTATGACGGTATAGGCCTTAGTAAGCGTAAATGTGAGATAAACCGTGTCCTTCAGGGACTTGTTGGTGTAAGAAGAGGAACAGGTCAGCATCCGGGAGGTATCATCGTACTTCCTGTTGGTGAGGATATTAACTCTTTTACCCCTGTACAGCATCCTGCTAATGATATGACTACGGCAACCATTACAACTCATTATGATTATCACTCAATTGACCACAACCTGTTAAAGCTTGATATCCTGGGTCATGATGATCCTACCATGATACGTTTCCTGCAGGATTGTACAGGACTTGATCCTAAGACAGTTCCGCTGGATGACAAAAATGTAATGAGTCTGTTCATGAACACTGAGGCTCTGAATATTACTCCGGAACAGATTGGAGGCACCAAGCTGGGATGTCTTGGACTACCTGAATTTGGTACTGATTTTGCCATGCAGATGGTTATTGATGCTAAGCCAACCACTTTTTCACATCTGATCCGTATTGCCGGACTGGCTCATGGTACTGACGTATGGCTGGGTAACGCCCAGACACTTATCCAGGAGGGCAAGGCTACTATTGATACAGCAATCTGTACTCGAGATGATATCATGATCTACCTGATACAGAAGGGACTTGATCCATCAGAATCCTTTAAGATCATGGAAGCTGTCCGTAAAGGTAAGGTTGCCAAAGGAAAAGAGAGCAACTGGCCTACGTGGAAGCAGGACATGATAGATCATGGTGTACCTGACTGGTATATCTGGTCCTGTGAAAAGATTGCCTACATGTTCCCTAAAGCTCACGCTGCGGCGTACGTTATGATGGCATGGCGTATTGCATACTTTAAAGCCTACATTCCTCAGGCCTTTTATGCTGCGTGGTTTAGTATCAGAGCAAAAGCCTTTAACTATGAGCACATGTGCCAGGGTAAGGCGCATCTTCGCGGCATCATGAATGAATACAGAAGCCGAAAGGATTCTCTGTCCAATGCTGAGCAGAACGAATTGTATGATATGCGTCTGGTTGAGGAGATGTACGAGCGAGGAATTGAATTCCTTCCTATCGATATCTTCAAGGTCCAGTCCAGATCATTCCAGGTGATTGGAGACAAAATCATGCCTGCTCTTACCAGTATTGATGGTATGGGTGAAAAAGCTGCAGACGCAGTAGTGGAAGCAGCAAAAGACGGCCCATTCCTTTCCAGAGATGACTTTAGAGAGCGTACAAAGTGCCCACAGACTGTAATAGAGAAGATGGCTAACATGGGACTTTTGGGAGATATACCTGAGAGTAACCAGATCTCGTTATTTGATCTGTTTGGACAAAACTAGACTAATAATACTGAAATATATATAAATGCCGATATATTAAGGGCTTGACAACATCATCCCTGATAAAATATATCGGCATTAAGTATAAATAAGCCTTGTAATAACGATTTTTGAAAAAAATTAAAAAAAGTACTTGCAAAAAGTATTGGCATGATATATTATAAGCAAGTCGGTTGCGAACGACAC
>AUXO016588894.1_pt1 | contig 11843 bp, 11 predicted proteins | sample 768731 | NCBI WGS metagenome assembly AUXO01 (sample SAMN02715735, study PRJNA202380) | gut metagenome | biome: sheep rumen | host: Ovis aries | place: New Zealand: Palmerston North | reverse complement strand
ACCAAGACCGTAGATTTCTATCCAAGAGGCGGTTATGACTTTATGACCCACCCTTGTGCATTTACTGATGATGGTGATGCAAGGTCTTCTGTTTCAAACAAATACACACTCTTGTTCTTTGACCTATTTACGGAGCCGACGGACGCAAGCGGAAACAGGATACAGATTTACTTGACTGATGACGTACCGGAGATGATTACGCTTAACACAAACAGGTGCTGGATATATACCGAAAGTGCTTATGATGCAAGGGGAAATGTCTTTGCTTACCCTCTTTCAAGCATACCGAATTTCAGCAGGTATTACCAAAACCGTTTGTCATTTGATTTCGGGACACCCCAGGAGTATTATGTAGATGACCTTAGTGTGGACGAGAGCGGAAGCATCTACAACAGATATTGGAAAAACTACCTCCATGACCAGTTCAACGCCAATACCAGAATGATGACCTGCTATGTGAAATGGGATAAGCGAATAATGGAGGACGCTATGAGGAAGTTCTACTGGTTTGACAACAGGTTATGGGTATTGAACAAGGTAACTGATTACAGCATAACCAAATACAATACCGTGAAATGTGAGTTTATTTCGGTTGATGACGCTGGAAACTACACGCAAGGACAAGCCACCAACATATAATATATTTTTAGATAAATGATTTAGAAATGGCTGCAAACAACAGTATAGTTAAAAAGAGCATACAAATAGATACCGGTAATACCGTACGTACCGTCAAGTCCCTGAAGCAGGAAATAAGCGACCTCAGGGACGAACTCCTTAACCTTGAACAGGGTACACAGGAGTATGATGACGTGCAGAAGCAACTTCAAGAGGACGTAGAGGACCTTAATACCGTAATGAGCGCCCACAAGGACCAGGCTGAGGTGCTTGAAGGCAGTTATCAGGACCTCCAAAACCAGATGAAAGAGCTGAAACAGGCCTGGAAGGAGACGAATGACGAGGCGGAAAGGGATGTTCTCGGACAGAAAATCAACGACTTGAACAACCAATTAAAGGAAATGGATGCCTCCATCGGGGACTTCCATAGGAATGTTGGTAACTATGAGAGCGCCTGGAACGGTCTTACGGGTGTCATGGAGAACGGCGAGAAGATTACCGATGACCTTGAAAAGGGAATCAAGGCCTTCGGTACGGCTATCGGTTTGTCTGACAAGCAGGTTAACGCACTCTCAAAGAGCTTGAAGGCCATGAAGGATGGTTTCAATATTGCCAAGGATATCGCCAAGGCAAGGGAGGAAACCGGAAAACTGGCAACCGAGGAAACAAAGGCATCTGCTGGTGGTACCCTATTGGCTACTTCCCAGAAGGGTGTTGGTGCCGCTTCCAAGACCATGGCGGCAGGAGAAGTTACCGCTGCTGGTGCTACGAAGGGTTTGTCCGTAGCTATGCAGGGACTAAAAGCGGCTCTTATTTCAACTGGTATAGGTGCGCTTATTGTTCTTCTTGGTTCTTTAACCGGTGCTCTTGAAAGGGCCTTCTCAAAAGCAAGGCAAGCAAGAATTGAAGCCATAAATGAAGCATCAAAAAACCTGGCAAGTACTGTTACTGAACAGACTAAAAACCTTGATAAGTTAACAGAAGATAGGGAATTTGACAGGCGTAAAATGGAGGCAGCAGGGGCAAGCGAACTTGAACTCCTTGAAAAGAAGAAGCAGGACCTTCAAGATTTAAGTTTCTGGTACAAAAAGAACGCCGAGGACGCTGAAAAATTTTATGAAGCGGAAAAGGCACGCGTTGAAGCGCTTCCTAAGAAAAGGCAAGAAGAGCATACAGAAGCCTTAGAAAATCTTAAAAAGGCAGTAGACGAAGCCGCCGAATCAGTAGAGAGTCTTGACAAGGAAATACTAAGAACCGACCAAGATATTGAAATACAGAAGATTAAGGATGCACACAAGGAGATTAAATCAACAGGAGATGAGCTTAGAAAGTGGGCTGACCTTGTTAAAGACCCTAAGTTCCAGACGGCTTGGAAGGGCTTGTTTGAAACGGACTTTGAAGGCAATTCCCCTATTGAGGTGCTTAAAGCCCAGAGGGAAGCTGCTGTTGCTCTTGTAAACCAGTTCAAGGGAGATACCTCAGAAGTTGAAAGATACTTTGGCCAGATGATATCAGAGGCGGAAAGCGAATGGCAGTCCCTGGTAGAAAAAGAGAAGCAGATATTTGACGAAAGACTTACCCCGGCACAAAGGCTTGAAAATGAGAAGACTGAATGGGTTGAGAAGGCTGAAAGGTGGGGAATGGAAACCGTTAATATTGTCAAGTATTACGATGGCAAAATCAAGGAAGAACTTGACAAGGCTAAAAAGGAAAGGCTCCAAAAGATTGACGAGGAAAGGGAAGAAACTGAGAAAAAATTAAATGATTTTGCTTCCGGTTTGGACAGCACACTTGGTACGCAGGAAAAGCTCCACGAAATGTTTACACCTTTATTTACTGGTGCAAATGTTACGGACGAAATCATGAATGACATGGATAATTTGCAAACCCTGTACGATACACAAATGGAGTATTTGAATGGGTTGCTTGAAACGGCTGACCTAACCGAAGAAGAGTATGCTGAGGTAGAAAACAGAATTCTCTCACTTACAGTTGCTTTCAACAAACAGATGAATTCGCTTAAATCCGAACTTAATGTACAGGGCCAAAATGTTAAAATATTTGGTAAGGAAATTCATGGCCTTTCAAAAAAAGCTATCGCCAATTTCCAGCTGATGGAGGGTGCTGCTCAAAGTTTTTCTGATGTGTTCCAATCGTTAGGAAAAGAAAATAGTGTTGCTTTTAAAGGTTTTGCTACCGCACAGGCTCTTATTTCAGCCATTCTTGCAGCAAACCAGGTGTTAGCACAGGAACCAGGTGGTGCTGTGCTTAAGGGTATTGCTGCAGCTGCCACCCTTGCAGCGGGTCTCGCTAATGTTGCAGCAATCTGGATGGTTAACCCTGACGGTAGTAATGCTGGAAGTGCTATGAATACTTCCATGCAGCAATCAGCAACTCCGGTTATTGGTAACTCGCAGCCTATCAACTATACGCGCAACATAACCACAGCAGAAGAGGAAGACCAGATGAACCAGCCAATCTATGTGACGGTAACTGACATAGAGGACGGAATCAACGGAAGAAGGGCACAGGTTGAAAACACTTCTTTTTAACTCAACAATAATATATTTTATAAAAAAGGATGATTATGAAAGATTTACCTATATTCCAGGCTAATGTAGATGAGGAAGGAACCGGAATGTTTGTAGTTTCCCTCGTTGAAGAGCCCGCCGTGGAGGTTTCCTGGCAGCTTTTTGACAAGGCGAAGCAGACATTTAAGGTAGAAAACCCTGATTTACAACTCATTACAGGTGTTGTTATGCTTGCTGACACCCCGATATATCGCTATGACCCAACTTATGGCGAGTACTACATAGTCTTTTCAAAGGATACAATTGAGAAAATGGTCCAGAAGTTCTTTAAGGAAGGCTACCAGGAGAACGTAGATAACGACCATAACTTCAATCTTATAGACGGAATTGAGCTCCAGCAGGCATTCATCAAGGATACCGAGAAAGGAATTTCCCCGAAAGGGTTTGAAGATGTACCGGAAGGCAGTTTGTTCTTCACCTACAAGGTCACAAGTGATGAATTATGGGAGAAGGTGAAAACTGGTTCATGGACCGGTTTCTCTCTTGCTGGAACTTTTGACATGGAACAGGCATTTGAAAAGGTTGTTGACAAAGATGAGGAAGAAATCCTTGCCCTTATTGAAAAATTAAGGAATAGAATTAAGAGAGGTTAATCCTCTCTTTTTTCGTATTCCCATTTAAAACCACCGGCAGTTTTGCGTTTGCCTTTACAGCATGCGGTTATATTGTTAGCTCGTATTCCTGTTATTCTTTCAGCTTGGCAACTACTTTTAAAAATAGCCAGTATCTTGTCATCATTTAGTTGCTTAACCGGTCTTAATAATGGATTGTTCTGAACACGTCTCTTTATCCCAGTACCCCAATTTGAATTCTCCTTCGGGGTCATGAGATTAAGGTTAACGAGACGGTTATCTGTCTTATCCTCGTTAATGTGATTTACTTGCATGCCTTCTGGAATTGGGCCATTAAATGCTTCCCAAACGAGGCGATGAACTTGAAAGTATCGTAATATATTATTTTTTGATAGTCCAATACGATAATAACCACGAGACTTAACCGGTTTTCTCTCCTTTAATATATCTTTTTGATTAAAATGAAGAGACCTTATATTTCCCATATTACTTACCTGGTATAAGCCTTCGTACCCAACAATATCTTTCCATATAATTTCCATATATCTATAGTACAAAAAGTTTTTTAATATGAGCAATTTTATATTTATTATAAAACAGTTATGAATATGAAGAAAGTAAATAAAATCCGCGAAGCTCTTTCAAAACTGATTGAAGAAACCTTCGCCAGAGTTTCAACTGACAAGGGCATTCTTTCATATGATGCCGAGGAACTTGCAGTAGGTGTTTCCGTTTCCCTTGTTACCGAGGAAGGCGAGGAAGTTGCCGTAGAAGATGGTGATTACGTTCTTGAAGATGGTCGTATCCTTAAAATCGCTGAGGGCAAGATTGCTGAAATCGTAGAACCTGAGCCGGAAGTTGAGGAACCAGCTGTAGAGGAAAGTGTTGAAGAGGTTGCCACAGAGGAAGAAACACCGGCAGAGGAACCGGAAGTTGAGAACCCTACCGACACAGAGGAAGAGACTGAAACCGAGGCTGTTGTCAAACTCCGTGAGGAAGTCAACGAGCTTTATAGCCTTGTTGATGCCCTTACCAAACGTATTGAGGAACTTGAAAAGAAACCGGCTGCTGAACCCGCCAAGGAAGAATTCAAGAAGGCAAAGACTGACAAGTTCAGCACAGCAAAGGACGCTCATTCCAGCTTCCTTGCAGACCTGATGAAGGCTTAATCAGTCCAAAATGACTACGAGAAGGGAGGCTTAATGCTTCCCTTTTTTATCTAAAGTTTCCATTTAAACGCCGTTTCATATTTTCCTTAAAAAGAGACAATTATAATAATCTAAAAAAAGGAAAATAAAATGGCTAATCCTATTAACATCATCACCACTTCTTTGACTGCCTATGTTGAGGAAAACCGTCTTCCCCTTATCAAAAGGGCTATCCTTGGCGCTAACTCTCTCAATATGATTAACCGCCAGAGTGGTATCAAGGGCGTTGCTGCTCTTAATCTTATTTCTACTAACCCAATTGTTGCTGACGCTAGCGAATGTGGTTTTGACAAGGCTGGTACTTCCGAGCTTTCACAGCGTATGATTGAAACCAAGCCGCTTAAGGTCAACATGGAGTTCTGCGAGAAGACCCTCAAGAACACCTGGGCTGAATATAACCTTCGCTGGATTGCTGAGGACAAGGCAATTCCGTTTGAGGAATACATCACCTCAGAAATCGCTGACAAGATTCAGGCTAAGGTTGAAAAGTACCTCTGGATGGGTGACGAGACTCTTGGACTTTCCGGTCTTACATCATTCTGCAACAGAACAGAAGGTGCTATTGAGGCCGAAGTTCCTACCGGTGCTTCCGCTTACGAGACCATCAAGTCAGTTTATATGACTATCCCTGAGCAGCTTCTTGACCGTGCTGTTATCTTTGTTCCTGTTACCCTCTTCCGTGAGTTTATGCAGGACCTCGTAGAGAAGAACTACTTCCACTATGACCCTCAGAATCAGAACTTTGATTCATTCCTCTTCCCTGGTACCAACGTACGTGTACAGAAGGTTAACGGTCTTGAGAACTTTGTAGTTGCTGCTGACCCTCAGAACCTCTTCTTCGGTTTTGACATCGCTGACGCTCCGGAGACCTTTGATATCTGGTACTCCAAGGACGACCGTGTTGAAAGACTGGCTGTTGAGTGGAACCAGGGTGCTCAGATTGCTTATCCTGACGAAGTTGTTTACGTACAGCTCCCATCTAGCCTCTAATTAAAATCTGTCCTTCTAGGGGCTGAGGACGAAATTCAGCCCCTTTTTTTAAAATAAAGAAAAAAAACATATAATATAATGGCTTGTTCTAGTTATACACTTAAAGGAATCGTTAACGACTGCGCAGGGAATATCGGTGGTGTTTCCGAGGTTTGGCTTGCCAATTACGATGCTGTTAAGGTTGCAAGCGGTACTACTGAGATTGACGGCCGTGAGGCTAATGTCATTACAGGAATTACCGTTGATACTGGCTACTCATTCGTAAAATTCTATGTCAGGAAGAACACCTCTTCTATGGTTTCAACCCTCACCGTTAACGACAACGGCTCCACCTATGTTTCAACTGTCCTCTCTATGGTTTTTGCCCGTATGGATGCAGTTAAGCGTATGGAAATGAATGCATTAGCAAAAGAAGACCTTGTGGCTCTGGTTAAGGACGCCAACGGTACATGGCACTACTTGGGCTATGACAACCCTGTTACTTCAAGCAACGGAACTGGTGAAACCGGTACGGCAAGGTCCGATAACAACCAGTACACCTCAGAGCTCACCGATGAGAGCAACGAGTATCCTTACCAGGTTCTTGAATCCGCTCTTAGCGCAATCGGAGTTGTTGACTAATTTGCTTTCAAACTCTATATTAAGGAAGTTCTTTACAGGACTTCCTTTTTTATATTTCTATAAAATAATGTTTAATAAATATTTCTGAAACATGGCAAAATTAAAGATTACGGCTGAGGCTCCGTTTCAAATCCTCGCACATTCTTTTGGTGTAAGCCCTTCTGAAAATGGTTACACCCTTCAATATTCAGCTGACGGTTACGATTATACCGATTGGGAGGAAGCTACCCCTGCTGAAGAGAACCTTTTTGTAATTAATGTTCCCAAGTTCGCTTATTTCAAGCTTAAGGGCAATTCCGGCGAAGTAACTATCTGCTACTAAGAATAATCTATAACTAAACGATATAGACATGATAATTGATTTTAATCGCTATAATGGCGGTGGTGGCTCCGGTTCAGGTTCCACCGACCTTTCCGGGTATTGGAATTCAGCTGAAACCCAGGATGCAATTGACGAAAAGACCAAGGACTATGTGCGGATAAATGGTCCGGTATTGCCGCTGGAATGGGGAATACAAGGAAATGAATACCCGGAAAAGGTGTTTAATGCATTTTTCACCGGTTCACCATATGTATACCTTGCATCGGTCACAAATGTTGATATGTACGGTATTGTGCCTAACCTGGACCCTTTTGATTGGGATAATGCATTTACAATTGACGCTGAAAACAAGGAACTTTATGTAGAGAATGTTCCTGCCGGTCTGTACAGAATATTGCTTGAAAATACAGGAAATGATACCGGTTCAACATTTTTTGTTATGCCGGGAGATACGGATGATGAGACGAAGGGCATATACACCCACACAACCGAGATACCAGGTGCTTTAGGTGCTGGAAGTACAATTATAGTAAGTGACTCCGTAGATGCACCTCTGGCTTACTGGACTGTTGACAAAGACGCAGAAAGAATGACAATCAAGTTTGAGGAAGACCCTAACCGTCCAGGTGAATACAGTTATCACTATTTCCTCACATACAAACCCACTATTGACGAGGCTCTGTCAGCATATACACCAACAAGCGGTTTCTCCACGATAAATGGTTCCGCAATCACAAATGGTGGTAATATTGTTATTGAAGGTGGTGCGGATATGTCTGCATATTACACTTCCGCACAGACAGAGGAAGCAATCACTTCAAAGAATTATGTAACAAGTGCACAGGTTGAAACACAGATAGTTGCAAAGAACTATATCACTAGTGCAGCTACCGCCAATATGGTTTCATCTACCTCTGTTTCAACCATTTGGAAGGGCACACAGGCACAGTATAATGCAATCGCAACCAAGGACCCTAATACTTTCTACATTATACTTTAAAAGTAATAACTATCTAATCTTTAAATAGTTATGAGTAATTATAATGAACTTAGACTGACCTATCAAGGTGGTAGACAAGAAACTATCACCTTGACTGGCAATACTATAGATTACGGTGCATACCAAGCCCGTGATATAGTAGCCGTTGAAGTGCCAGAAATCGTACAGACAATAGATAGTTATGCGTTTTGTGATAATAACAACCTGGCTAATATAGTGCTGAATGAGGGACTACAAAGAATAGAAGGACAGGCGTTCCAGCACGGTGTTTATACGGCTGTCACAATCCCATCAACTGTCACATATATCGGTTTTAATTCGTTCAATACCAGAGATGAACAAGACCAGGACCAGCATACATTTACTATTACCTGTCTTGCAACAACCCCTCCTACGCTGGATGACCAGGAAGGAATAACTTTTGGCGACCCTAGACTTCTTTCAGCAATCTATGTGCCTGACGAAAGTGTATCAGCATACCAGGAAGCTTGGCGCAACTATGCATCAAAAATACAAGGTGGTACACCCGCCCCTACTGACGATAATCTTACCAACCTGAATATAAAAGCAGCGTATGTAGGTGATGATGAGGTTGTTAAGATGTATTTGGGAAATGATGTTGTGTGGGAGCCTGAACCGGACCCGTGTGCAGAATATGAGGAAGGTACCCGGGAGAAATGTGAATGTGAGGGAAGGTTCTGGTGGGACGACAGCTGCCACGACGACCCTGAACCTGAACCGGACCCTTGTGAAGAATATGAGGAAGGTACCCAGGAACGCTGCGAATGTCAAGGAAGATACTGGTGGGGTGGTGAATGCCACGATGTGCCTGACACTATGCTCACTACGCCGCTCACTTTTGAAATAACGAGTGTCGGTACTGGTGAAACCGGGTCAATAGGTCTAAGATTAAGCGGTGATACTAGTTCAGCTAACATACGACCGTTAACTTACTACCTAACCCACGAAGGTACGGAAACGAGTGGCGACTTACGTTTAAGAGAAGCAGCTGCAAATAGTGCTATAACAAGCTTGATAACCGGTTTAACCGTTGGCGACAAGATTGTATTCTGGGGTTGGCGTGACCAGAGAGGTATGAGCGTAAGTGAAAGCGCTTTTGAATATTTTGTAACGAGTGCCGGTTTAACCGCAAGAGTTTATGGTAATGTAAATTCACTCCTTTTTGCCGGAGACTTTTATCACGGTGAACCGGTCCCACAAACTGGCGAAACTGACGCATATGCGTTCTATAAACTATTCCAAAATAAAACAGGTTTCACTTTCGGTTCGCCAAATGAATTACAGCATATAGTGCTACCGGTACCGGCTAATGGTCTGCATAACAGTATATACCGTGAAATGTTTTTGGGCTGTACTAATATGACTACCGCACCTGAACTGCCTGCTACAACCTTAGCTGCAAGCTGTTATAGGAGTATGTTCAACGGCGCCGGTTTGACTACCGCACCTGAATTACCTGCAACAACTATGGCTGATTATGCATATTTGTCTATGTTCGCTGACTGTCCTATTACGAAAGCACCAGTCCTACCGGCTACAACCCTTTCTCATTATTGCTATCAGCAGATGTTCAGGGGTACAAACATAACTGATATGCCAGACCTACCTGCAACTACAGTTGTACAGTACTGCTATCAAGGTATGTTTTCTGCTTGTACAAGCTTGACGGGTGTGACCGCTGAACTGCCAGCCCTACGGGTACTATCTTACAGTTACCAATATATGTTTGACCGTTGTACGAGTCTTACAACTGCACCGGCCCTACCGGCTACAAACCTTTCTATAAGTTGTTATGAAGGAATGTTTCAAAATTGTACCAACCTTACGCAAGCACCAGAACTGCCAGCAACGACACTAGCCGGTAATTACTGTTACAGATATATGTTTAGAAACTGTACATTACTTAATTATGTAAAAGCTTTAGCAACAAATTCAGGCACAAGATTTAATCCAAGTTGGCTATCTGGTGTTGCAGCTAATGGTACATTTGTCAAACACCCTGATGCAACTTGGTCTACCGGAGCAGATGGAATTCCTACTGGTTGGACAATAGAAGATGCTGTAATTACAGAATAATTAACATAAACTTTCCTCAAAATTGCCTCAAGTTGAACAAAACTTGGGGCTTTTTTAATGCTATTTGACGTCATTTTATATTTCAATATAAAGACAATAATATGACTGATTATAAAATCTTAGTACAGAATACAACCTCCAAGAAGTATTTCGTTATGCCGATAGTTGACCAGGACGATAGCGAGATATACTATCACGTTAAGGGGTTTGTATTTCCTGACGGGTGGGAAGATGGCGAGTACAATTATTTCATTATGCCATATACCGACGGAGAAATCACAGCAGACAATCACCTTATTTATGTGGACGGGAAGGAAGTGGAGCCCCTGGCAACCGGTTTAATCGTCCTGGGGAACTACAAACCGACAACCACGCAATATAATAACAAAGAAACGTTTATTCAGTATGACTAATACAGACGCATTTGGAATTAAACATGAGAACAAGACGCAGAAAATGGTAACATTCTCTGCAATAGACCCTTATAAGGCTACTTCCATCCCTTCAAACAAGGAGACAGAAGGCAGGGGGCAGAACTGGGTGGTATATGGAGATGGAAATGCCTACCCGAACTTCCTTTATGAACTTTACCAGGATGATGCAACGCTCCAATCTATTGTTGATGGTCTTATTGACTACTGCAAGGGTGAGGAAATCCACCTTAACATCAATCTTGGGTGGGGACCGGATATCGTCAACAGAACCGGTGAGCATATAGAGGACTTCGCCGAAAAATGCTTCTCAGACCTTGCAATCTTCGGTGGCTACTACATTCAGGTCATAAGAGATAACAAAAACCATATCAAGGAGTTATACTGGCTTGATTATAGATATATGAGGGCCGACAAGGACAACCAGTCATTCTATTACTCCGAGGATTTTGAAAGTGGGAAATCGTATGGAAGGTGCAAGACCCTGGTATACCCAAAGTTCATCCAGGACGCACAGGTTGAAACAAGCGTCTATTTCTACAAGAGAAGCCAGAGTAGAGGTACATACGCCACTCCAATCTACAACGGAGCCATTAAGAGCATAGTTACTGATATGAAAATCAATAACTTCTCCTTAAATGAAGTTGACAATAACTTTACGGCTAGTGCTCTCATTAACTTCTGCAACGGGATTCCTGATGACAAAATCAAGGAAGAAATTGAGCGAGACCTGGAAGAAAAGTTCCAAGGAAGTGAAAATGCTGGCAGGTTCTTAATCAGCTATAATGTTGACCAGGACCACGCAACCAAGATTGAGAGAATACAGGCTGATGACTTTGACAAGCGTTATGAGGCACTCCAGAAGAGGGTCCAGTCCCAGATATTTGTCAGTTTCAGGGCCACTCCTATGCTTTTCGGTCTTCCACTTGAAAATGGTGGTTTCCAAGCAATTGAGTATCAGTCTTCTTATGCCCTTTTCAACAGAAGCGTTGTCCAGCCAATTCAAAACGCATTCACAAACGTCCTGGACAAGATATTTGCGGCAGATGGATATGGTGCAGGTACGGTGACAATCGCCCCGCTTAATATCGTACTTCCAACCGAATAAAAGATAAAAATAGTATAGTTTAGATATGGTTTATATAAACACAACAGGAAAACATAATGAGGTGTGGTTGGACAAACCATACGCAACAATTACCGTAGAATGCCCGGAATGCCCTTCAACAGAGGACGCTTATAGTTCAGGTTATACAGACGGCAGCGAGGAAGGATATCATAAGGGTTATCCTTCCGGTTATACTGACGGATATGATTCAGGTTATACTGATGGTGTAGAAAGTGTTGATTGTGAGGACTTTTACAACAGCGGCTATACCTCTGGTTATACCGA
>AUXO013334417.1_pt1 | contig 11844 bp, 6 predicted proteins | sample 768731 | NCBI WGS metagenome assembly AUXO01 (sample SAMN02715735, study PRJNA202380) | gut metagenome | biome: sheep rumen | host: Ovis aries | place: New Zealand: Palmerston North | reverse complement strand
GCTTCAGGAACACCAAAAATATATGTGCCATTTGAAAATTTCACCCATATTTTTTCTGAATCTTGATTAGTTACAATACCTTCTTTCAGACTTGGATGGTACACTTTTTTTCCCGTGTAGTCCGACATTTATAATCCCTTTCCAATTTGTTTATAGCTTTCAATCAAATCAAATGCTTCTTCTTGTATGGAATACATAATTCTTCCATTATCCAAGTCTGCATCTCCATTAAAAAACGAATCGTCTTCGTCACCCTTTATGAAAATATACTTTTCATCAGTTTTACCATTGTCTCCTAAAACCAACTGAATCTTTCCATAATCCTCATAAAAATATTCTAGCAAAAGTGGGATTACATTTTCCTTAAAAATAACAGATAACGTCTTTAGACTCGGGTTCTTTACCAATTTCAAAAAGAAAGCATGTCCAATTGTATGTTCTCTGTCATATAAATATGCAATTCTTTTATTAATAATACGGAGCATTTCAGCCACATTAAGAGTCTGATCTCCATCCTGAATATAACCAACTCCCGCTGCTTTTAACACTTCTTCATCTGGAAGCATCTCGATAAAGTGAAATCTTCTACGAAGAGCTGTATCCATCATTGCTATAGAACGATCCGCCGTATTCATCGTTCCAAGAAGATAAACATTCGATGGAACACTAAACTCTGTTTTAGAATATGGTAAAATAATCTTTGCTGCTTCCTTTTCTCCCAATCTTTTTGTATCTTCGATTAAAGTAATCAACTCTCCAAATACTTTGGATATATTGCCTCTGTTAATCTCATCGATAATGAAAACAGCCGGAGTACCTGCTTTTAGCAATTTCTTTATTTCAAGGGCAACTGCCCAGCGATTCTCGTATAAAGCCTTATTTCCTTCTGGATAATCAGCTGGGTTCTCTCTCCATACTTCTCCAACTTCAATCATTTCCTGAACAGCTTTTTTGGTAATATCATGTGATGATCCACCCGAAAACAGAAGAACAAATTTATCCTTTTCCTCATTATAAATAGCCTCAAATTGATTTCCTGAATTTCTGGTAAATGTATATTTGTTACCATTCCTTTTAGCCTGTTCAACTATAAAAGCCCATGCATCATCAAAAGAATCCCTGCCTTTATTTCTTTCGCAAAATTCCTTAAATACTCCAGACTTAACGGAATAACTTACAAAACCATCCTCAGCAGTTGGCCGAATTCCCTCTATAAACTCTTCATAACCATATGATTGATGAAATGTTGTAAATGCAATCCTACCATTTTCGTAATATTCATCATATCTTGATTTAACCGCATCATAGTCATCTTGTGCTTCTTTTTTGATTTCGGAAATATCTTCGTTTTCTATTATTGCCACTGCATAAATCATTGTATAAAATGTTTTACCTGTTCCAGGAGGGCCATATAATATTGTGTTTTTTGAAAACATATTACTCATTTCTTCAATATCCTTCGATTCTTCTAAATCAATATCTCCTAATAAATCTTGAATACTAATATCAAAATAAGGATTAAGTATTGCGGACTCAAATAGAGCATAATCCTTTTTTTCCACCTTAATACATGTAGAATTATCGTTTGGACTCCACCATTTCTGAATTCCTTTATAAGAAGAATAATCTTTTGACTTTTTTATTATTCGATAAGTTCTTTCATACCAGCCATCTTCCAATTCCGGATTCAATACCGCCTCATCACTCGTGAACTCGCCTAAGAGCTGAATACTATTACCATAGCAAAGATAAAAGAAATCTCCTTTCTTTATCTGCTTTGTAAAACTCTCACCTTGAGAAACTTTAGATGTCGCCTTTGCCTTTGTTGTTCCATGAACAACAACAATATGTTTGTTTTCAAATATTACCCTGTTCTCCCCTGATATAGAACCATGGCTAATTTTCCAAACAGAAGGTTTTTCTTTATATAGCATCACACTCTCCATATCAATCTGATCTAAAGCTTCTTTAAGTTCCTCTCTTAACTTCCAAATATAGCTTCCGGTCTCACTATCCCGTGCATTTTTTCCCACATAAAGAATTGGCCACCATCTTGCATTCTCACTATCCCTCTCCGGAGGTAATACACAATGGGTTTTGTCATAAACCCTTTTTGCCAGAGCAGATGATCCTTTATTATAAAAATTTTTAGATTCACCATATTTCAAAGCTAGTTGAGTACAGGTTGCTTGTCCTCCATAATCCTTCATTCTTTTCATAATTTGAAGACTTGAAATAGTAAATACAGATTCATCATTAAGCAAAGCAACCCAATCTTCCACACTTAATCCTGGAGTATAATTATTCGGGAACCACTCTTCTTGTAAGTCTCCCGGCCTATACTTCGTAAACCAAAATCCTAAATCAATTGTCAATGTCCTAAGATTATTATCTGGATAACACGCAGGTGTAATTGAATCTGAAAACATTTGAAGTAGTTCGGTATCTGAGCTCAAAAATTCAGCAATTTCATCATACAGTTTGAAACCCTCAAGCAAGCTTTTTGCCGTTCCATCACTTTTAGGAATATGATCAGACTCAAGTTCATTAGCCATATTCAAATACAAAGTAAATTTATAAATATAGTATTTGTCAGGGAATCTAAGCCATAAATACGTACTTATGGAATTATTATCTTGAAAATGGCTTTTCCATTTTCCGTTTCCATATTTTACGCGCAACTCTTCAGATTTTAGTTTAAAATCTTCTATCCTTTTTCCCAAATCAATGGATTCATCAAACAGAAGTTTAAACATTTCTCGAGTAGCCGTTGCATCTGCATTAGCAAATTCCAAAATCATTCCTCGCGGAAATGAATTTCTACTGGAAAGTAGGTTGTCAGCTTTCTCTGTGGCTTTTTTGAACATTTCATAAAAGTCATCTGCATTTATATCCCAGTTATCTTGGAATACCTTTATTGCAACCCATTTATACTGTTCATTAATCCAATGAACCGGAAAAAAATGCTTGTAATCTTCTATAATAGACTTCAGTTTTTCTTTATTAATCATTTCTACTCCCTCGTTCTTATGCCACTAACTTTTTTCATAAGAACTTGTCATTCAGTAAATAATTCCCTGGACGCTAAACATTGTTTTCTTCAAAGTTCTCAACCTGTTCCATTACCTTGCTGAACACTTCCGGACTATACTGAGGTGGATATCCATTTTTAACAAGGCAAATCTTAATATCAAGTTTCAACTGGTTTCTAACATTTTGGTTATTAAGCCAATCCGCAAAAGAAGATTTTAAGTCAATTATTTCCTTAACTTTTTTAGCCAACTCTTTACACTTATCATTAATGATTACACCATCAACTTCCTTATCAATTCCGTACTCAAAATTGTGTTGGTCACGCAAATCAATTAGAATATCATAGAAAGCTTTTTCTTCGAAAGTTAAACCTAACTTTCTAAAGCTTTCTTTGTTTTCTTTCATTTCTTTTAGAAGAGCAAGAGCTTGTTCTGTAGCACTTTTTATTATATCTTCAGAAGCCTGCTCTTGTGCTTCTCCAGCTTCTTCTGCCGTTAAATGTTTTCTTCTCTCATGATATTCCTCTATTGTTTTTTCTAACATTTCTTGGAATCGTTTAGCAGCAACTTGATTTACTTTCCCATACTCTGTAATCTGCTTACGAAGCAATTTCATCAACAATTCCAATTTAGTTGCCGGCATATTAACATCAGAGAGTTTCTCAAAATATTCCGGGCTAAAGATATCTTCCTGCTCACCGCTTTCCAAAACGCTTTCAACTTCTGTATATTTAAGCGCCTCTTCAACCATTTTAGCGACATTTTTATTCATAGTATCGGCATCGACATCACTTGTTCCATTCATTTTTCGAACAAAACCAGCTATCGCCATAAAGCACTGGGCTAATGCTGATTCTTCTTCACCCAATTCGCCTGACGGTTGGCAAATATCAAAAGCAGAACGCATTCTTTTTACTGTCTTTAAAAAATATGTCTTAAAAGATACGCTTTGAACTTTCTTCCCGCCATTTGTTTCTGTTTTTAATTCTTCAGTTGATGCAAAAACAAATTCAGCTGCCTTCGCCAGTAACATATATCGCGTAGCCGGATCACATTCAGGATTCAAGAATGGTTTCAAGTCATATCCAGAAAACAATGTTTTTAATACAGATAGCTCTTCACGGAAAACAGCGGTAGCCTGTTCAACGTCATCTTTCGAAGGAGCAACCGATGTATTTCCTCCATAAACTTTCATGGCTTCACGCATATTATCACGGATACCAATATAATCAACTATCATTCCATAGTCTTTACCAGGAAACTTACGATTAACTCTACTGATCGTCTGAATAAGCAAGTGTTTCTTTAAAGGTTTATCATTATACATGTATGTTAATGAAGGAACATCAAATCCCGTTATCCACATATCGACAACAATAACGATATGGAAATTTGATTTTTCCTGCTTAAAAGCAGCATCTAACTCTTCTGAGCGTTTATCATTCTTAACACCACCAAGGTAATTGTACATATCTGGTGCATCATTACTTCCTACACTCGCAACCATTGCCATAAATGGCATTGGTTTGAGTTCCTTTAATTCATCCTCAGATACTTCTATTCCATCTGGAGTTTTCTTTTCTTCAAACCACTCTGGATATTTATCTTTAAATTTCATAAGAAGCGAGTATGCTATAAGTCTGTTTGCGCAGACTATCATTGCCTTTTGTACTCTCTCAGGATCCTTTTCACAAGAGGATGTATAATGATCATGAATATCAACCGCTAAACGTTCCAAACGAGAAGGTTCACCTAAAATAACCTCCATAGAACTCATAGCTTTTTTACTTGCTTCAATATCGTCTTCTGTTGCTCCATCATCCGCACATTTTTTATAATATGCTTCAATTTGATTGACTTTATCATGGTCCAATAGAACCTTTGCTATTCTAGGATGATATTTAATTGACACGGTTAATCCGTCTGCAACCGCCTGATCCATCGTATATCTGTCAATTTCGTCACCAAATGTCTGATAAGTTTCAGCAATTGGAGTTCCAGTGAAACCAACAAAGGTTGCACACGGAAATGCTTCTTTCAAAACCTTTGCATAGGGTTTTGAAACCATTGCTTTCATATTTTCATCAGTATCCTTACTGAATTGAATTTTTTTAGAATGTTCAAGTTGCGTTCTATGTGCTTCATCAGAAAAACATATAATATTGTTTCTATCGTTTATTAATCCGATTTTGTCTTCTTTTCTATCTACAAATTTCTGAATTGTACAAATGTAAAATCCACCACTTTCACGTAATCCCAATTCCTCACGTAATATCTTTCTGCTTTTCACAACAGAAACTTCCCCAAGATTTAAAAACTCTTTGCTCTTGGTAAACAACTTAGCACCTTGCTTTTGTAATTCATCTCTATCAACAATCATAACAATTGTTGGAGAGCCAATTTCAGCTATATCTGTACATCTAAGAGATAGTTGACGAGCTAAAAAAGCCATTGTATATGTCTTTCCACATCCAGTGGCTCCAAAATATGTTCCGCCTTTTCCACTTTTTTCGATTACTGATTTTATAATACTTTGTTTTAATAATCTTGTTGCGAAAAACTGTGGATAACGACATACTATTTCCAATTCTTCACTGTCATAAATGCTATCTTGGAAGTAAATGTAATCTCTAAATATTTCCAGAAAACGCTCTGGACTATAAACCCCTTTAATCATATTTTGAGTTTCTTCAAAAGGAAGCGTAGAAACTTCATCCTCATCATTAACTCTTCTCCAAGAATAAAAGTGTTCATACGGAGTACGAACTGTACCAAGTCTTGTCTTTACGCCATCTGAAATACAGGCAAGAGGACAATAATGCAATAAATGAGGTATATCTCTCCAATAACGAATAGTTATTTGTTCCCAGGCATCATGAACCGTTGCGTGAGCATCTGCTGGATTCTTCAGTTCAATCACACATAAGGGCATTCCATTAACATACAAAAGAACATCCGGTCTTCTAGTTTCTTTTTTACCATTATTTGTGTACTCAACCGAAAACTGGTTTACAACACGAAATATATTATTAGAATACTGTTCAAAATCAATCAACTGTACCATTTTGGCAAGTCCGCTCTGAGGGATATATTGTATTCCATCAACCATCCACCCATAAACTTTATGAAGTGTGGAAAAATCGTTTTCAGCACCTACAAGGCGAACATTATCATACAATTGGCAAATTTCATCATCAGTTAATTCTGGGTTACTCGAAGACAAAAAAGAACACAAGTCATCCTTAATCAGTACTTCCTTCTTATTTTCTCGTTTTATGTCATTCCCAGAAGCATAAATCCATCCTTCAGCTTCCAAAAAAGCTATAATGGCATATTCATATTCAGATTCACAAAAATGACCATTGTATTCTAGTAATTTTGCCATAACACGCCTCCTATTTTGACTCTTCGAGGGAACCCTTTATAAGCATCGGACAAATATCCTTTATTTGTGCCTTTAGCTTTTCATTTATATTTTTACGATTATTATAAACTCGATAAATATTTACAATACTCTTCTGTATCTCTATTGACGGAATTGGAATAAATACTTCCTTCATCAGATTATAATCAAATGTATCTCGAACCGAGCCAGCGGCATAAAACCATGTATATCTTTGAAACTCTTTTCTTGAAAACCATAACATTAAATACTCTGGCATTAAAATATCAGAATTTTTCACTCGGAAGACAGAATACATAGGTGAAGAAATACATGGTGTTTCATCATTGTACATTGCTATCGAACCAATGTTAATTCTAGAAGGATTATATGCTATATCGCCTTTTCGAACTACTGTATAGTTTCGAATATCCACCCCCTGCATATTGGCACGAGTATCCATAAAAGAACCTCCTGATTCGACTCCCTGAACATGTTTATACAAAGAATCAGAATTAGTCTCATTTACCGGTTCTAAATACTGTCCTATAGATTGACAAGGTAATTTACGTCTCAATTCCTCAATATATGAATCACAAACAAGTTTCAAATCATCTAAACCACGTTCATAACTTTCTTGGTTAGAAAGCATAGAACTGTATACATCAACATATTTCTGCTGGATAGGCAAGGAGGGAAGTTCTATCTCTATATCACACATATCTTCCCACGAAAATGTTTCTCTTGCCGAACCCCACGAATTAAAACGAGAGTATCTATCAAATTCAGGGCGGTTAAAATACATAAATAAATAATTAGAATCAAGTATTTCCGGATCTTTTACACTAAAAACAACATAAGACGAAGAAACAATATATGTTTTGTCTGTAGTGTTGTGCGCTAATGTTATTTTTTCACCATTTCTTGATGTGACTGTAACGTACGCAAAGAAATCCGGTTTTACCAAAATATATGGAGATAACGAAACACCGTCCATATTTGCTTTTGTTTCAATAAATATTTTTTGAATGGAAATACCTTTAACATCTTCTAACGAATATTTTCCATCAGAATTTCTTTCGTCTTCAAATTGTAACAATTGACCTAATTTATATTTAGTTAATGCCATACCCAATTCCCTCAAACGCGTCTTCCAACATTTTCTGTGATTTTTTTTCTTCTGCCATTATTTCTTTCATCTCATTTTGTATTCGAAGCATTTCTTTTGGATAATCTATCTCCAAATCATGATCAATAAATTCAATATACTTACTTGGTGTTAAAGACCACCCTTTTGATTCAAGTGTTGGAACATCATTTTTTTTATCTTCATCATTCAATTGATTATTGTATACAAAAACTGAACGGAACAGTTCTGCTTTCTGGTAAGTTCTTCCTTCTGTCCCTTCGCTCTGCCATGTATGATAAATTTTAGCTGCTTCTTTTATCTGTTTTTCATCCAATAAAACCTTTTTCTTATTTTCATTCTTTACTGGATTCTGTGTCCACGTACGTAAATCCATAAATAGAATTTCATGTGTACGATTACGCAAATTTCTTCCGTGATACTTTCCACCTTTCTTGTTCTGATTTAAAATCCAAAGAGTAACACTTATATCTGTAGTAATAAACAATTCTCTCGGAAGAATAATAATAGCTTCAACCTTATCATTCTCAATTAATTTTTGTCTAATTATTAAAGTATCACTGTCATTCAATGCGCCATTAGCTAAAAGAAAACCGGCTACGCCATCACTATCTTTTAAATGCGAAAGCATATGCAGAATCCACGCATAGTTTGCATTGCTATCTGGAGGTGTAACATAATCTGTCCAACGCGGATCATTTTTGAGGTCATCATCATACCAACCCTTAAGATTAAAAGGAGGATTTGCCATAATATAATCGAAATGAAGACCTTTGTGTAAATCATGTGTGAAGGTGGAATCATTTGTTTCCCCTAAATTATGACTCAAACCTCTTAACGCAAGATTCATCTTTGCTAGTCGATATGTGGCCGCTTCTTTCTCCTGTCCATAAATATTTATACGATTAATATCTCCTTGCTTTGCTCGTACAAGGTCAGTGCTTTGGATAAACATTCCACCTGACCCACAACAAGGATCATATAATGTTCCATCAAAAGGCTCAATCATTGTTGCAATTAACTGTACTACATCATGTGGAGTATAAAATTCCCCTTCTTCCTTTGTTGCATTAACAGCAAATTCCTTAAGAAAATATTCGTATACTCGACCAATTAGATCTTTTTCCTCTCCAAATGACTTATGATTAATTTTATTTACTTCATCTACAATCTTTTTTATATCGTTAGGTGCAAGATTCCTTGCAGTAAAAGTACCTTCTATGAAGCATCCTTTAAGTTCTTTTGAACTATCAGCAATACTTTTTAATGCATTATCAAGTGCTACATTAAGTCCCGGTGCAGGTGTATTGATAATAGTTGACCATCGAGATTCATAAGGCAAATCATATGTTCCATCCGCAAATGTTGCATCATCAAAAAAAGCTGCTCTAATATTCTCATCGTCAGGATTAAGCCCTTTTTCTATCAATGTTTGACGTAATTTTTCAATACCATCCTCATACTTTTCTCCTATAAAACGCAAGAATACTAAAGTGAGCATCATATCTCGTTTTTCAAAAAAAGATCCCGAATTACGAGCAGCACGTAAATAATCTCTACAATTAAACAAAATATTGTCTAAATTTAACGCTTTTTCTTCTTTTTTCTTTGCCATTTGTTTTTTCCTCTTTCTTATATTTTTTCAAAACTCATAACATCACAAACATTGCAATCAAGATACTCACATATTTTTTCTAATACTTCCATGGAGACTTTTTCTCCTTTTCCCATCTTTGCAACTGTCGATGAACTGAGGCCTACTTGTTTCACAAGATCTGATTTTTTTAGGTTTTTGTCAATCAATAATTTCCATAAGCCGTTATATGATACTTTCATAATTTCACCTCTTAAATCATGGTCAATAATAACAAAAATATTATATCATATACGGATTTATAAATCTTCGAATTGTTAAAGATTTTCTTTGAACTTTTTGTAAACAAATTACTTAGAAAATAATCCTTTTCTAAACTTCCTTCCAAAAAATTCCTCAGCAACATCCAAATCCATGGACAAACTTCGCGAATTAACGTGAGATTTTAATTTCGGCGGGAGTTCATCATTGATATACTTTAATTCATGCATATTTGCATTTTCTGGATATGTATAAACCAGTTTATTTCTTCTTCTATCTACCTTGAACTGTTTTGGCTCATTTTCCCAAGCACTAATTATTTTATCTATTGCATTCTTACCAATAACTGATTCTCCGAAGTAATCTGAGTGTCCCAGAACCCTAACGTACTCCGGTGTATCCTCTGAATAATACTCATGAATAATTCCGACAATTATCTCCGATGAGAAGCGAAACACATCCGGAAAATAATCAACTGTATCTCCCTTCATTATGTCTTCCATTTCAAAAATCTTATCCAACATACGATTTACATATTCACAGAAAAAAGCGTTCGTTACATTTTCAAAACTATCATTCAGTTTTTTAGCACTACGCAACCCGGTTTCTTTTTCAACCTTGATATTAATTCTGCAACCAACGGCTCGTTTTGATATATAATCCTTAAGTGACGGCAACTCGTTTGTTGTAATTACAATAGATGGATAATTTATATTTCTCTCTGCAATTCCCCATTCATCATCCTTAATTATCTTACCTGCATGATTTTGAAATTGAGTTTTATCCAAATCATCTATAAAAATTGGAACTCCTTCACAAGATCTTTTTAGCAGATCTATATTTGTACTGGTAAAATCTGAGCTTGAGTTTTGCTTTATTTTTGCATTACTCATCATTTTGCTAAGAAGTTTTACAAATGTTGATTTTCCTCCGTTAGACTCTCCATATATGATTCCAACAACCGGAAATTGTTGCTCTACGTTGTAATTATGAATTTGAGCTAAATACCGAAGATATGGCAGAAAAATCGATGCAAAGTACCAGTTCATAAACGCAAAGTAATCTTTTTGTGCTTGCAAAACATCTCCATAAAACGAATCAAAACTACTCATAAACGACACAAAGAACTGAATATCTTTCCTTACAAGTTCCTTGTCGGGATTCAAATTACACATTTCACCGTTAAAAGATAGCGTTCTTGTATCATAGTCCAAATGTAATTTAGGAAGCATACTACCTTGAATCTTTTTCGTCTTAAATATTTCTCCCCTTTTCTTAACAAAAGATTTAATATTTTCCATTGAGATAAAAAGTTTTCCCTGTTCCTTCTTTGGTTTTGGTAAAGAAGGCTTTATCTCATCTTCATGTCCTTTTATATTAGCCACTATAATAGCTTCCGCTTCATCCTCTTCGGTTATTGGCTCCAAAAAAACATAATTTTGCTTCTCGGCAGATTTAATGATTGGCAATTCTTTAGGATTTTCTGATAAATACTCAGGATTTTCAGTTGTATAAACAAACACCTTATGATTCACATTATCTGAGCATTTATCTCGGAATCCGTCAAATCTGTCTTTGTACCACAAAAAAGCATCTTCATCGTCATAAATTGTAATGTTTTCTCTTTGATATCCGCAAAAAGCAGAAGCCGACATATTTGCGCTTCCGGTAATCACTCTCGTTCTTCCGTCTTTGGCCTTCAAACAAAATATTTTTTCGTGGGACTTTATATCTTTTGATACAAACAAGCGAAGTTTTTCCTCTTCCATCAACATACTGATTTCGCTTGCGCTCTTACTTTTGGTTATTTTTTCTACCAGACTTTGCTGAACTGCCATAACTGTTGCAAATCCGTTATTTAATACCTCTTCGCAACCAAATATTATTTCTGCATATGAAAATTTCTTTATCAATTTACATGCAAAATCAATTCCAGATGAAAATGTTATGGCATATAACTCGTCATATCCCTCAAATAATTTTGTCCAATCCGTGCGTTCACTTCCAAGAAATTTAGCCTTTACGACATCAATTCTTGACGCATCGAGAACATCTGCCTCGCTTCCTGTTACATCAAAAATAGATAATTGATCCATAATTCCTCCGTTTTGCTCCTTTATTTGTGCAAATCATTCCTACAACCCGACCTTATTTTTTTTAATCTTTCTTATATTTTTGCAATATTATTATACTTTCTCTATATACATCTTATTAAAAATACAGTCCCATAGAAATCCCTGTAAAAAGAACACATGTGTGCTGAAGCATAAAAATAACCCCTATGACCGAAATCATAGGGGCTTGATACTTATTAAAATTGCTCGAAACGCTTTTTTATGGCTGATTTATACTTTTCAACTATGTGGTCAGGACCGATAATCCTTACATCCGGTCCAATTGCAAATATCCATCCAAAGAAATGGTCACT
>AUXO015067567.1_pt1 | contig 11845 bp, 13 predicted proteins | sample 768731 | NCBI WGS metagenome assembly AUXO01 (sample SAMN02715735, study PRJNA202380) | gut metagenome | biome: sheep rumen | host: Ovis aries | place: New Zealand: Palmerston North | reverse complement strand
TTAGGTGCAGGCTTAGGTGCACTAGAACGAGCTGCAGCATTACGATTTATTCTATCTATAGCATTCTTAGGTTTCCAAGCTCTAGAAGCTTCTCCACGCTCTATCTCGAATGTTCTGCCATCCCTTGTTGACCCGACTGCTCTATCTTTGCCAAATTGTCTTCTGACCTCTCCATAATGGTCGCCTTTACTACGAGGAGTAGTACGTGGTTTAGGAGCGACATCGTAGCCAGCCTTCTTATCTGTTCTAAGTCTTTCTCGCCAATCTGCTACTCTTCTACTGAAAGGTCTTGTGTCTCTAACAGTTCTTTGTCCTACTTCTTCTGAAACTCTAACATTTTCTGCACCAGATTCAGGAAACAAGTTTCTAACTCGCTGCTTGACGTTACCCCAAATATTAGAAATCCTATTACGAATACTATTAGTAGAATTTGAAGCTGCATTAGATGCTGATTCTGTTGTTTGTGTTATCGGAGAAGATGTCTTAGGACGAGAGCCATATCTATTATTATACAATCTTACACCTATCTTTTCTTCTTGTCTAGCTCTTTGTCCTCTAGCTATTCTTTGTGCTCTATCAATCATCTTAACACCCTCACTTCCATATTTGTTCAGAAATCTTATAGACTTATATAATTTCTTAACAGCACCAATTCCCAAACCCATAAGAATAGGGTCTACAGAATATTCTAGTTGTTCCAATCCTTGTCTAGGAGTAGTATTTGTTTTTTGAGTATATTGTCCAAAAGTGCCATAGGTACTGGCATTTCCAGGACTTGCCATATTTGTAGGTATAGCATAATCAAGCCAACTTTTACCAGTATTATCGGATTTAGTTTCACCTTTAACTCTTTCTGCACTAACGGGTGGCCTAAAAAATAAATCTTTAAGCGTGCTACGTTCAGCTAATACATCATTTTTATTTATTTTAATTCTTGTAGTTCTACCTCTAGTTGCAGAAGGCTTTGGAGCAGATGCTCGAGCAGATGGAGCAGCAGTAGTTGCCTCTGATCCTGAAGAATTACGAACTGCTGTTGTATCATTCCTTTGAACTGAAGTAGTATCAGGTCTTTGAATATATGTGCTATCTACTCGTTGCTGCTGAGGATTGGGTCTAGTAGTAGAGTTATTAGCCACTTTACTTTGCGTATTTTGTCCAACTCTAGTAGTATCATTTCTTTGAACTCCAGTTCGATTAGCCTCAGCAGCAGACAATGCTGGTTTGGCAGCCTCAGGCTTAGCACTTGCTGAACTATTAGAAGAATTATTCTTAACAGAAGGAAGTTTAATCTTCTGACCAGCTATAATTCTATTACCGTCTGCAATACCGTTAGCTTTCGCTACAGCCCTCCAATCAGCATTGATACCTTTAGCTTTAAGAATACCAGACAAAGTATCTCCAGCTTTTATCGTATATTCTTCGCCATCAGTATTCGTAGGTTTTACAACATTTTTATATCTACGAGTAGGTCTACGTCTATTAACTCTAGAAGGTTGTATTGTCCTTCTATCTAGACTTGTTCCTCTAGGATTATAAGTCCAATTACTATATCTGCTTTCTAATGTTCTATTTATAGCAGCAGTCCTATCGTTAAAAGCTCTATTGGCAGATTGATTCAAATAAGCATTAACTCTATCTTGAATACTATCTGCTCTATTAAAATTATATCTCGCCATATTAGAACCAATTTCTTCTTAAAATATGTTTACTATTATCTATGTCTTTTAATTTCTTTCTATGCGCTAATTCCTTAGCAGCTTCAATATCAGTCAGTTTCCATTGTATTCCTCGAATTATCATTTCAGATACTCTATCAAAGTTTCCTATATTGTTCCATTTCTTTAACTCTAGAATACTCTGATAATCGTATATAGTATGAAAAACTCGTTTAGGATTACCAAGTTCGTCTTTACCTATCTCTGCATAAAGCATTTCTCTAAGAAGTCGAAGTCCCTCTAACTTTCTAGGCCCATCACCTATTACAATGCCATAAGTAGAAGTTATCTGTCCTTTTAATGAAGTATCCCATAATTGAACTGGGTCTTTCATAAGATATTTTGTTGCGTGCCACTTAGTAAAGTTACTTATAGTTTCGCCTCTATTTACCTCAACTCCAACTGTTCCAATACAATTATAATACTTAGCTAACAAATAGCAAATTCTATCAGCTTCTTCTAGTCGCTCTGGTCTTCCATAATATGCCGCTACTAATGCTGTTCTAAATCCATTATAAACTGTAGGATTCATCCATACCTTAATACTATTGTGAGAGTGCTTATTGGTAATAAGCTTATTCTCTTTGTTGACACCAACTGGGTCATAGGTTATACTATACAAACCTTCAGGTATGTCATTTATAGTTTCACCAGCTTTATTTTTGTGTATAAACTTTTGGGGATTGAACCACTTTCTAATGCAGCCATGATGATGCTCATAACTTTTTATTGGAACACCTTGAATCCAATCCCAAAAATCAACATTATGTCTACCACCCTCAGCTTCTATTCTAGCATTTGGTTTAAATTCGACTTTGTTACCTTTTTCATATAGCATACCATCTACATAGAAATTAAAAACATTATCAGTTCTCAATCTCTCTTCCCAAACCATAAGTTCTTCACTACTGAATAAGTTTTCACTAGTGGAACTAAATGATTCAGATGGCATATTTGCATACTGACCAAGATAATTTATAAAATCAGAGAATGTTTTTGCAGTATCTTTCTTCTCATTTCTCTCTTTGTATGACACCTTCAAACCTACTTCTAGATTTGAATTACCATCTTTGTCTAGTGCTTGCTCTCCATCTATCTCTCCTTGTAGCCCCCAACAATAAGGTTTAAAATAGCCACAAACTTCATTCCTAGAATCTTTATCCCACACGTTTTCAAATGGCATAAAATTAGAACTTCCAGGAGAGTAGAAGTTAGATTCAAAAGTCTGCATATTACCAGCAGTAGCAGTACCCCAAGCAATAAGCATACCAGTTATATAACTACCAGTTCGCATAGCAGGTTCAGTCACAGCCATAAATTCGTCAAAATTGTCCATAGTAGACAACTCCTCCACCTTTACTTTCATGGCATCCTTACCAATAGCACAGTTTGGATTATGGGCTGCAGATACCGAAAACAATGCACTATTCCAAGACTTTGGAGAAATGAGACCATTAGGCAGTTTAAAGCCTAAAGAAAAATTCTCTTTATCCGTAGATAAAATGCCCCTTTTAAATAATGTTTTAGTTTCATAAAATCTTAAATTATTAATTGTGAAGTCTGTCAAACCTCCAGTGACAGTAAGATACTTTTTATCAATAGCTACATGAATTTCTACTTTCTTAGGATTAAGATTTAAATCATTGGCAGTGTCAGCAGCCATAATATATGAGAATCCACCACGTCTTGTTTTATCTATTATAAGATGAAAACCATTACGTCTAGCAAACTCCATAATATGCCAAGTCCAAAACTGAGCATCTATAAACTTACTGAAGTCATAAATCTTTCTACCAGTACTAGCTTTACCATTTGCTTTAGTACTAGAAGTATCAAGCTGCTCAATCATAGTATAATTCAGAAAATTATAATGACCGCCAGTTATTCTTATATCCTGAAGTACACCATTCCTTACAAGACAAGGTGCAGAAAATCCATATTTTCGTCTGTATTCTTCTCTCTTTCTAAGTTTTCTATGAGGTATGCTATCTTCTTTAAAGAACGTATATACTTTGTTTTCTCTATAGAAATCAGCCATCTCTGTAAATAGATGAGTATCCACAAAATGGTCACCCTCATTTATATTAAGTAGAAATCCTCCACTATCCCCGATAAGAAACAAATCATCAGGGTCGTCATATCCAGCATCTTTAGCGTGTTTGTAATGCGTCTTATCTTCTTTTATGTATTGAAGAAAAGGATATGTGGTTATATAATCTACATAAGATGTGTCCATATCTATAAGAATAAAGCCAACAGTATAAGTACAGCACTTCCAAAAACTATAGAATTACGTTGCTTCTTAACTTTCTTAATAGTTCTATCTTTCTTATTCGTAAGTTCTTTATATTCAGATATTATAGCAGAATCGTTAGAAATAATACTCCTAAGAGAATCATTTATCTCTTTCTGGTATTTCAGCTCTATCATTTTACTATTAGCTATTTTTATGGCTTCAATCGGAACTAGAACCAAAGAGTCTGATAGCTCCCCTGTAGAAGGGATGACATTATTCTGACACCAACTCGTAGAATAACTTAACACTACTATCATTATCGAGACTGCGAACTTCAATAACTTTTGCATCTTTAATACTGTCTAATTTACTAATTTTAATCTTAATACTATCATTAACTCTAGTTAGTGAATCAACAATCCCAATTCCTTCTACGGGGGAGCTATTTCTGAATGTTGTACTTATTCCTATAAGTGCGAATATAATCACAAGTAAATAGAACGCTAGAAATAGCGCATCTCTAAAGTATTTCATACAATTCTGATTCATCCAATAATGTATAAGTAAAACTGTTTCCATATCTACTTCTTTGTTCCTCGCACAATCTCATAAACGAAATAAATGCACTAGGACTTTGAAAAACTTGACAACCAGCAGAGTATTTATCTACTTTAGAAGAATCAATAAAAGGACTAGACCTATGAATATTTATTCCAAAGATACCCTCATCTATCTTCTCAGGAGACAAATCATAAATATCATTTTTATTATTATCTCTATATACCTTTACAGGTTTACGTTGGCACAATGCTTTATACTTCCCCCTATGAAGAGCAAGCTGCCAACACCCCCTATACTGTCCAGGTACAAGAATAGCAGTACCTTTTTTATTGAGAGGATTATTCATATAAAATAGTCCAGGTTCTGTAGTAACAGAGAATATTGCTCTCTTACTTGTAGTAGGAGTATCGTATATTACAACAATATAATCATCATACAGATTCGTAACTTTGTTTTTATTATCTTTACGAATACCTATTATATTCAGATTATATTCTCCTCTTGTAAAATAAGTATAATGCTTCTGTTCAAATAACTTTTCAAAGTTATAATTAAGAAGCTTATTATATAATTTCGTTTTAATCATATCAGAACAATGTTAATTGTTTGTCAACCATAGATTGTACTTGCAATCTTCTATCGTTAAATACAGCGGCAACTTCGTTTCGTAAATACGGTATTCTATGCCACGTTGTAGTTTCTTCTCCATTTGGGTCTATATGATACCCATTTTCATCCCTTAACGGCTGTCCATAAGAATTAAGTACAAATGGGCTTGCTATATGACAAAGACCCAGACCAGTACATGGAATATTCAAATCCTGTTCAGTCAATGCTGCATATATACTTAACTGCATAGTATAATGAGAGCCATTGCATTCAGGAAGATGATTCAAAGGAGGAAGCATTTTATCATTCTTTGTAACCCATTCATTAGTTAATTGGTTGGGCACAGTTGTAGTATCTTTTTTAAAATAACCACTTTCGAATTGCAAACCACCTCTATTAGTCTTCCAATCTAATATTACAAAATCAGTCGGCCTGTAGCAAAGAATATCTATAGTACCAGAGATTCTAAGAGTGGGGTCAAACGCACCAATTTCAGAATATATAACATATCCTTTATCAGTATAATATTTAAACACTCTATAAATTTCTGGATACTTATTATTAGTAGCTTTTATAAATTTGTCTACATCCAACGGAACAGGAATCATATTAGGAATGTCACGAACTGTTATACAACGACCTCCAGTTTGCTGCAAATATTGTATAGCTTTTTTGAATTTGCTAACATCTTTTATAGCAGTTTCTAGACCATTGTGTGTAATAGTTCCTCTATCGCAAGCCTCATTCTTTATTCTATCCCATTGTCTAAGAATCTCTTTTTCACTGACTCCCTGCTCTTTTGCTTTCTTTCTAGACCAGTATTTAGCATCGAATTTAGGAACATAATTACCTATTATTGTAGTAACAGATATATATTCATTTCCGATGGAATCTGTATACTTATGTGGCCCTTCGTCAAAATAGAGATATATTTCGTCAGGTTTCATAATTGTATTTTAATATTCATCAGCATTCATACTACTAAGAACAGATGTACCACCTCTAGCAGTTTCATTTTCCTGTTCATACATGAGATTTTGCTTAGCTTCTTCTAGTCTTTTAAATATCATAGGTAGGTCACTAGACTTCTTATTAACGTTATCAATAAGACCTAATATGGTACTGGTATCTTCAAGACTTAGAGAAGAATTAAGTTTTTCGTTAAGAATGTTGTTTATCAAGCCGATACTAAGATTGATATTATGAAGACCTTTGAGTATGTTTTCAATAACTCTACCAGCTTCAGTTATATTCTCTTCATAGTATCTTTTGATAAGTTTTAAAACTAGTGCATCAGGAATATATGTCTTTGGCAAGTCGGCTTGTTGTATTGCCATCTTCAATGCCTCCACATCACTCAATCCGCTTTGTCTTGCAGGAGATTTAGGGTCACCTAAATAATATATTACAATACACTGTTTTATATACTCACTCTTATCTGAAGTTTTATCTCTTCTATAAAGTTCACGAATATCTTTATCTAACAACTGACGGGTTGTTGGAGCAATAGGCATACCATCATCACTTATAGAAATGAGTCTATCTATATTTAATTTAGCTTTACCACTTGCCATACAACGTATTGTTATCGTAAATAGTCATGTGATACAAAGTAAAAAACAGCATTTTAGAATACGATTCTCCATGAGTTTCGCAGTATCTTCTAAACAGTTTAGTATTCTTTGTAACAACTTTACTAAGAGTATAATCAAAAAACCTCTTTCTAGCTATCTTCTTTTGTATATCTCCAGCTAATTCTCTTCTAAATAGAATATATTTATTACTATCCATATTCTCTCTAGCACTTTGAATCAGCTCTTGAATGTCCTTAGACCTTTGTACTAGCTTATGTTTGGGGATTCTTATATTACCTAGAAAAGGAATACCAGCCCACTTGCCTTCTTTCAAGAAGTTGCTAGCATCTACTTCGCACTGCTTAATAACAGCTAAAGCCACTTCTTTATCTATAATGTTATCATCTATAGTATTCAGAATATCTTGTTTTCTCAATACTATAACATCATAGCCACCATTAGGAAACTTATAAGTATTGGGCATAAGTATTATAGTTTATTATTCCACCCCCGTAGAAGGGATTTTGTTGCTTTCCTTTCTCACTACTTCAATATACCTATTAGCAGTATCTACAGCATTATCACTATAGAATCCTACAATATCCGAATTAGGAACAAGCTTAAATTCGACAAAATATACTTGTTTATTCTTGCCTATAGCTTTCTTATAGGAATCGGCATCTTTATCTAAAAGAGAAGTAAAATATCCAACTGAAAGCACATTACCAGGAGTAGCGACTTGATGCCCCAAACTAAGTTGAGTAGGCGCAATAACAAGTTTATCTCGCAGATTTATAGCTTTAATAAAGTTACTATCAGTATCTCCACTCTTGATAAAGATAGGAATAACACCTACGGACACGTTTCTACGCTTCTGTTTGTAAGTCATTATAAAACTACTAAGAGTTTCATGAAATACTACGCCCACTAATGTGTAATTAGGAGCAACATTAACGTTTTTAGTGATGTTTTCAAGATACTCTTTGTCCAGTTCTTCTATCGAAGTAGGCAAGTTAAGAACAACATTCACATTCTCGTTTTCAATTCTAAAATCTTCCATGCTTTAATGTTTAATAAGATTATAACGTTTATGTATACAGGTTATAAAAACCCTGAATAAAATTCTACCTGCAAAGGTAGATACACAAAGATAGAAAAAATATATAAAAGTTGTATTCCAAAGGGTGCTGAAAATCTTAATTTTAAGTTAAATTAACCGTCTAAACAGTAGTAAGGCATGAAATTAGTTACTTTTGTTGTAAGTATGGCTGTAATATTAGTAATATGTATAAAATCACTCTCGTAAGAACACTACCAGTTATGTAATTTCTGCGAGAAATTGTAACAATAAGTTAAATATGTTAAATAATTATAAGAAAAGTACGGATTCTGGAATTTTGAAACTATCTTTGTGTATATCTTACAGAGAGTAGTAAAGAGTAAAGTAAAAAGAAAATAAGAATAAAGATAATATACTTAATAATATACTTAATATAATTAATAATAGTAATAATCCAACACATTTCTTCATAACATAACAATATATTTTAATCCACTTTCAATTTGAACTCTTACTATGATTGATACGATTGGTACAAATGATGACAAAAAACGTGTTGAAAGTAATGTTGATAACGTATATAATGAAATCGCTGAAAGGGTTAAAACTAAGAGAGCAGAAGACGATTGGTAATAGATTCTAGTGAGATGTCATTTTGATTGTTTTTAAAGTGTCAGTCTACTACTTGTGAAAGTAGTAGACTTTTTGTTCGTAGCACCTGAGGTTCTTATAATCTTAGGTGCTATTTTTATAATATACTAAGATATTATATTAGTAAGAGTGAGAGAAAATGTGAAATTGAGCATGATACTAATAGTTATAGAAAAGAGAATAAGATATAAAGGATAAAAGAAAGGGAGTATCAATGAAAGAATAAATGAATAAGTGTAAGTAAAAGTGGTTTAATAGTAAAAGTAGGGTGTATAAGTGAGAGGGGGAGGCTCTGTAGTTCTACCCCTCCTGCTAAACTTTCTCGTCCAACCACCCCCGGCCTTCGGAAAACGTCTGAAACTACAAATCAAGCCTTCTTACTACTTTTCTTGTTGCTGATATTTTACAACGTCTTAAACTACAAATCAAGCTTCGCTTCGTCGAAAAGAAAGTCAGAGAGGTTCTGACTCGATTCGAGGCGTAGCCGCAACAAGTGGGCGTTATCACTTTATGTTTAATGTTTAAAATACTTTTGTATGAAAGCAAATGTAACTTATGCCGTAGAAATTGACGGCCGTATTCGTATCACCACCGATAGCACGTTTAAAGTGTGCGATAAAGAAGGTGTTGAGAGTGACGGAAATAGTTTTTCCGTAGGTCAAAGGTCATTATTACAAGCCTTTATGAAGACTAACTTTGGTGCAATTTTGATGGCAAAGACAGCGGGCAACCCGCAAGCATATAGCAATGTGTCTAATTTGTTGGTTTATCTTCTTTGCAATGCCGAACTTACATTTGAGCGTAAAAAGCTCAATGTAGGCGACAAGAGGAGTGATGGCACACCCGTTGAAAAAGTGTGTTATCAGACAACTATTACTAACATTGTAACGCGCGCTGACATGGCGGTATTCATGCAACTGCTGCCGATGATAGAGAAACGGCAGCAGACGTTAATTGCCACCAACCCATTTGTCTAACTTAAACAAGCGAGAGGGCAAAGTTTATCTTTGCCCTCAAACTTTCTTTTTCCAAATGACAAAAGGCCAAACGCACCTATAGACAAAGGTATTAAAATCCCAACGTCTGCAACTACAAATCAAAATCCGCCAAACACAACGTCTCAAACTACAAATCAAGGCTTGTCACCGGAAAAAGTTGGCAGTTATCTGATAAGCGTTTTCGCTTGTTAGTTGCTAGCTTATTTCCGATGGCCCATCAACCGTTAATCGCAGTCGGCTTTGATGCGATGGATGATGGAATAAGTACAAAAGTGAATAACTTTTGTGCGTAAGAACTCTTGCGGCCGCTAGTTATCGGATGAATCCCAAGAGTTCTTTAAGTATGTACTATATCATGTCTGCCAAATAGATGAGATTGGTCTGATAGGACATGGTATGGGAGGCCAGTAGATGGTTAGGTTGTTGGGACACTTCCCACAACATCTCATTCTCACCTTAAATCTACTACAGTGCAGTTGGGCCTTACTATTACTGCTGCTGGCAATACCTCTTTCCGAGCTGCTTATCGGAAATGATTGTCAGTAAAACCCAAACTAGTGCGGTATTTGAAACTACTACTGCGAACACAAAGTGTTCGTGATAGTAAGTCTGCCGCCAATTAATTATGATTAGCCTGATGCAGCAGGGTTGAGATTACACTACTTAAAATCCTACTAACTTGGTAGGTTTCGTTAATGCATTTGATTGTGTTGCAGCACATGATAATGTTGATATGAAAGATTGTGATATACTGCAATATATTCCAATCGAGTGTTCTATAGGTGGATAGAAGTATCTGCATCATGACTATAGGACACTATGACATCATTTGCAAGCCTTCTCGTTGGCGATGTCGTAAGTAATCTTACAGTTGTTAGTAAGATGAAACTAATTGCGAATTTAAAACTTTATCTCCTTGGAAGTCTAGAAAGGTTCTAGTTATAAGAGGATTAATATTTCTAAAACAATGAAAGAGTTTTTAAAAAAGGAATTATTAAAATCTAATGACCAGTCAATAATAGTAGAGTCAAAAGATTGCGGAGGTCATAGGCATCCGTTGGCTACAATAGGTCGTGGTGGTGAATGGTCTACAAAACTATTCGTTAAGACTACAAACTTCTATGGTTATCTTTGTAAATTGGGTATAGAAGTGGCTGTAAAAGACTATCCAGAAATGTGTCTGGAACAAATAATAGCCAATGATGACCCAATGTGTGGCCAACCGCATCATTATGAATTGAATGAGGATAATACTGCGGTATTGTATATTCGTCATGGTACAACCCCTTTTGGGGAAACTTCTCATAGATTCATTGAGAAAACTATAACTACTATGGTTTTGTATACTCATATAAAAGAAGAAGAATTAGACTTTATTGCAGAGTCTGATGGAGCATATAGTGAATCTTTGAAAAAGACTATATGTCTTGCTGCTAATGCGGTTAAGGCATTAGCTTACTAAATAATTATAACCTTGCTCCGAGAGGTTACCTTTTATAGGGTTAGTATCGGAGACTATCTTTTAGATAGTAGTATTGCTCTTTCGAAAAGTCCATATAAGAAGAGTGTAACGGATGATTTACCAATTTGCATAATAATTGGTGTGGACATTACGGCATCGTATCAGAAACCTTTTCGTGGTGATGCTATAAGTAATTACAATGAAGGGCATAGACCAATAGGTCATAAATGCGTAGTAGTTGTAATGAAACTAATTCTGATAATAAAACTTATGCTCTTGGAAGTCATGGAACGAGTCCATGTTATAGAAGAGTAATTTAATATCTTATAAAAGTATGATTAATTTAAATGTAAATCAGATGGCTGATAGCCAAAATCGTGTAAACAATGTTCTTAATTCATTACCAAATGCAGCTATTCTTTATGTACTTGGTGTAGTAGATGCTCCTGCATTAGGAGAAACAGTAAGTTTCGTAGGTGGGAGTGATGCTCGTCTTTATAAAGGTGTTGTGACTTCAGTTAATCTAACTCAAGGTACTGCGACTGTTAAGTATACGCATACTGTCAAGCATTATCACAAAGAAGGTGGTAGTAAAGATGATTCTAAGTCATGGCGAAGTGGAGAATATTGTGTTCCGTTTGATGTAGAGGAATCAACTTCTGATACTTTTGAATTTAGATATTTGGAGTTCTGATGAAAAAGTTATCACTTGGGATGAGGGTATTCTTAATCGTTACCCTCATCTGTTACTTTCTTACACCAATCGCAGTTATCACATTCTTAGTGATTAACTGGTAATCTCTCATCTTGGAGCTACTAATTAGTAGCTCCATTGATATAATTCTTTCTAAGGGGGTGCTGAACCCCGATTATTAACTTAATCTTATAATTATTATGTATTCTGCTAAAATTAGCGGCTTGGAAGCTGCTGGAGGAAGCCTTCGTGGCTTGTTTGTGAACTTGTCTAACATTCAAGATG
>AUXO013372286.1_pt1 | contig 11845 bp, 10 predicted proteins | sample 768731 | NCBI WGS metagenome assembly AUXO01 (sample SAMN02715735, study PRJNA202380) | gut metagenome | biome: sheep rumen | host: Ovis aries | place: New Zealand: Palmerston North | reverse complement strand
CTATTTTGCTTTTTGGGCTATGTTGCAGATAGGTTTCTTCTATTTTGGCCTACGTAAACACAAGCATTTATTATGTTGGGTTGGGTTATTAATAATGTTAGGGCCATATTTTGTTAGCTGGATGAATTCAGTGAGACAAATTGTTGTGGCTAGCGTTTTTGTAGCATTAATACCACTAATTTACGAGCGCAAGTTCTTGCTTTATTCTTTGATTATAGTTCTGTGCGCTTTTTTGCACAAGTCATCGCTAATGCTGTTGCCCTTTTCCCTTATATGTTTTATTAATACATATGACAGAATCCCAAACCGATGGGTCCTGCTATTTGTTTTTACGTTGTTTGTACTTGTCGGGTCTTTCCCATTTTGGATTAAGTATTTCTCTAATTATGAGTGGTTCTTAAAACTCACTGGTTATGAAAATTATAACAATATGGATGACCCAAATGTTAAGGGCACTTTGAGAATGGTTAGTTGGGGTCCTTTACGTATTTTAGCGCTTTTGAACAATATAACACTAATTTGGTTTTATCCTGAACTTAAGAGGTTTTTCAAAAATGACTTTCTTTTACCCTACTTTTTTATTTTGTCATTTTTTGGTATGTGTTTAAGCAATTTATTAATGAACACAACTCATTTCATCTTGCGCCCGGTTGAATATTTTAATATGTTTAATATTATCATTTCGGCTTATGTGCTATGCTATTTATATCGGGTGAGAAATATTAAAATGTTGGTTCTAGTTGCTATTATTAATTTTAGTTATATTTTCATTGCGGTGATAAAGGCGGTCTATTATCCCCTAAAGACATCAGTACCATATCTTTATCATTTCTTTTTCAGCCCTTCTTTTTAAATAATCCACAATGAATCAAACTCATGATGTAAAAGTTTCAATTATTGTTCCTCTGTACAACGCTACGCTTTATTTGGAACAATGTGTTAGGTCGCTTATGTCACAGACATATCGAAATATTGAATATTTATTTATCGATGATGCGTCTAATGATGGTAGTGTTGATGCTCTTAGGACTTTGATTGAAGAGTATCCTGCAAGGAATGGGCAGTGCAGGATTTTTTTGAATGATAATAATAAAGGGGTAGCATATTGCAGGCGCTTGTGCATGCAGAAAGCTACAGGTGAATATCTAATTCATGTAGATAGTGATGATTATATTGATCCAATGTTTATTGAGAAAATGTTGACCAAAGCGCTTTCTACTCAAAGCGATTTGGTTATTTGCAATATAGCAGATGTCTATGTGAACAAAATAAAGGTCAATACTCAATTTGAAAAAGTTGAAAAGAATGAACTTATTAAGCGTTTATTAATTGGCACAATGCATAATGCTTTGTGGAACAAATTAGTAAAACGTTCAATAATCACCGATAACAATCTTTTTCCTGATGATAGTTTTCGCCTTTTGGAAGATAAGTCTATTTCTTTTAGAATGGCTTATTTTGCTAACAAGGTTGAATTTGTAAATGAACCTCTTTATTACTATCGCAAAAGGCAAAACTCTCTTTCTGATGTCAATCAGCGAGTTTTAATGCCAATGCTCAAGGAAATATTAAGACTTGTAGATGATTTTTTTAAAACTCATCCCACCGATGAGATTATTGAAAGCGGCATTAAAGCGTTTAAGGTTGGTGTCTCCGCTTCATTGCTTATTTACAAGCCCGACGATGAGGACTTAAAGAGTTTACTTAAAGAGATGCCTGTATCTATTATAAAAACTAATACCTATATACCCTTCTATTATAGAGTGGCATTATATGCGCATAAGCTGCACCAACCCTGGGTCGTTTCAATAATAAGAAAGATTATAGATTACTACTCAGGATATTATAAGAGTAAGAAAACTACTATTGCTTGAGTTTATGTACGCTAAAGGTAAATACTTTATATTGCAGTGTATTGTGATGATAATCTCTCCCATCACAAGCTTATTTGTCAGCATAAGATTTTATAAGAGTGAAGTCTCACAGCTGTTTTTTGTTGTCTTTGCATTCTACTTTGGCTATCACTTAGGTTTTGTACATGACCTAATGAACCATTATAGAGATATGATGGATCTTTACGTTGGCCGAAGCGTAGCAAAGATAATTGCCGATGAGCGTATTTATTTATTGGGACATGACATATATCATGTGATTTTTAAAATTATAGTTTCACGCTTTTCTACCGATACACAATTTTTTGGTGGAGCTGCATGTGCAGTCTATGCGGCATTTTTTATGTTTTTCTTTAGGCAATTAAGGGTATTCTATAATAATAACAAACTAACAATATTAAATGCTTTACTATTAATTACAATAACGTTTATAATAGAGTTTTATTGGTATCAGGGATTGAGATTTAGAACAGGTGTTTTCTATTTTGCCGCCATTTATTTGAAATTGTTGAATACAAAAAACAAACTGTATTTGTTGGCGCTTCTGGTGACCCCTCTCATCCACTTTACTCTAATCATGCTTGTAGCAGCAGTCTTGATTGATTATGTTTTACGATATACTGGTTGGACAAGTAGAATTGTATTATTTGCGTTCTCTATCTTTATTCGAGTTCAGGATCTTGATTTCGTTCCTTTAATGCTTAAGCACGTTCCATTAACTCGAAATCTAAGTATAGCAGTTACTGATGATCGAATTCGTAACAATTGGAGAGATCATATGGCTAATATACGTGCTAATGGTAATATGTTCTATGTTCACAGGAATGATTTTTTGCTATTTAGTGGCCTTATTATTCTTTTCTTTCTGTGGAAATATAAGGCTTTTAAGGATAATAGATACGGTTATCTTATAACTTTTGCCATGACATTGTTCACTATTGCTAATTTTGGATATGGCGACCTTATCTTTTATGACCGTTTCTATCAGGCAGCTATGTTGTTTTTCTACACCTACTTGTTTTCCATGTCGATCATCTATGCCGATAGAATAAAAAACAAAGTTTCATTAATCGCTCTTTTTGTTATTCCTCCTATGTTATATGCCGCAGCAACTCAGCTTGTAGAGCAACGTCAATATATTTTTCATTTAGATCTCATCTTTGGCAATTTCTTTACTGCCTGGGATGGTAATATGCAAGAAGGAATTGATTATGACTGGCGTCGTTAATTTGTTTGTTTTCAATGATTGACAATGATTAAAATTCTATAGATTGATTTACATGCAATATTGGTATGATTTCTACCGATTTATCTAAGAGAATATTAAGTGTGGGACCTGAATTTAAGCCACCTAAAGGAGGCATCGCACAAGTCATGTATAATTACAGCCACTATGTGTTTCCAAAAACTGAATTCAGGTATATATCCAATTCTTGTGATGGATTGATTCTTAAGAAAATAGGTAAACTTGTTTTTTCTGTAATACGATATCTTGTAACTCTTATATTTCACCCCAGCATAAAAATAGTACACATTCACACTGCGTCTAATTTCAGTTTCAAGAGATCGTCATGGTTTGTTGGTTTAGCAAAATTATTTCGCAAGAAAACTATTCTTCATGTTCATGGTGGTGGCTTTAAGGACTATTTTAGGCTTAATGCTGAATTCGTAAAGCAAACTCTTGGTAAATGTGATTTAATTGTAGTATTAACCGATGAATGGGGCAATTGGTTTAGAGAAGAGGTTGGCGTTCATAATTTGGTAGTTGTACCCAATGTGATACCTGAACCATCACCATGTGTCAATGCAAGGAAAACTAAAATATTTAATTTGCTATTTCTGGGTTTGATTAATGATGCCAAAGGTGTTTTTGATTTAGTTGATGCTATTAAGTCAAACAGAGGAAAACTAATGGGGCACTTCCAATTACATATAGGAGGTAATGGTGAAGTGCAGAGGCTTAAGGAAGATTTGAAAGCCAATCATTTGGAGGATTTAATTGTATATGAAGGATGGGTTGACAGTAATCATAAACATGATTTGTTGTGTAATTGTGATGCATTGATTCTCCCATCTTATGTTGAAGGTTTGCCATTATCTATACTTGAAGCGATGTCTTATAGCAAGCCGGTGATAACAACTCCTGTTGGAGGTATTCCCTCCATGATAAAAGATGGAGTTAATGGTTTTCTTGTTGAACCAGGAGATGGATTAATGTTTATTGATAGGATTATATATCTAATGGAACACAGTAGCGAATGCATGTTGATGGGCCATTCATCATTCAGCATGATCAACAAGCACTTACCACAATCGGTTGCTGCTGTTCTTGAGAAAATATATAAATCCTTAATAGGGTTATAATAAATACTCAATATTAAGTATATGAAGAAAATCATATATAAAATAGCATCACCTTTTTCTGATTTCTTAGGAAAACATCCCAAGTGGATTATTCATCCGTTATACTATCATGCCTTTCATCGAAAGATTGATCTTAATAATCCAGAGCTCTTTCATGATAAAATCATGTGGATGTCATTAAATACTGACACATCTATGTGGTCAATTCTTGCCGATAAGTTTGCTGTTAGAGATTATGTTAAGCAAAAAGTAGGTGACAGGATATTAACCACTTTATACGGAGTTTACAATTCTCCCGATGACATTGATTTTGGCAGCTTGCCTGACCAGTTTGTACTTAAGACAAATAATGGTTGCACATCAAATATAATTGTCAGAGATAAATTGACTCTTGATGTTAATGATGCAAAGTCTAAATTAAGGTATTGGATGAGAATGCCTTATGGTGAACTTTCTGGCCAACCACATTATACTAAGATTTCTCCAAAAAGAGTCATTGCTGAAGAACTGCTCATTCAGCCCGAATGCCCTCAAAACGGCTTAATTGACTATAAATTCAATTGTTTTAATGGCACTCCAATATCAATAGCTGCTTTTTCCGACAGAAAAGATGGCACTCACTTAATTAGCAGGATGCTATATGATATGGATTGGAATCCTCATCCCGAATGGTATGATAAAGGCAAACCAGTTGTTTTTAAAGAGGTGCCAAAGCCAACGTGTTTTAACGAGATGGCTATAATCGCTTCAAAATTGTCTGAGGGATTTCCCTATGTTAGAGTAGACTTATATGCTATTGGTGATAAGCCAGTTTTCGGTGAATTAACATTTACTCCAGGTTTTGATGCTTTCTATTCAACTGATTATGAGAGAGAATTAGGTAAATGGATTCAATTACCATAAGCACTCGTTTTATTACCTTTTATTTATGAGAAAAACAAGAATTGATGGGATTGATATTTGTCCCTTTTCTTCAAGAGAAGAGTTACTTGACTATGTTGAGCAAAATAAGTCAATTCTTATTGCTATCAATGCCGAGAAGATTATAAATGCAACACCATTGACTCGTGAATTGATTAACAATAATACAGGTTATTGTGATGGTGTAGGAGCTGTTTGGGCTCTCAAGCAGAAAGGTGCTAAAAATGTGGTTAAAATCCCAGGTTGTGAGCTATGGCTTGAGATAGTTAGTAGATATCACAGCAGGTATAGTTTTTATTTGGTTGGTAGTAAACAAGAAGTTATTGATGCTACTGTTAACAAGCTTAAAGAAGAATATCCTAAAATTAAGATTTTAGGATATCGAAACGGTTATTTTAAGAATGATGATGAGCGCAACTCATTAATTGAAGATATTGCACAAAAGAAACCAGATGTAGTATTTGTGGCAATGGGAAGCCCTAGGCAAGAATTACTCATGGGCGATATGCAGAAGCGTCACAAAGCTATCTATCAAGGTTTGGGAGGAAGCTTTGATGTATTTACTGGTCATACTAATCGTGCACCCAAGTGGTGGCTTGATCATAACTTAGAGTTTGCTTATCGATTCTTTAAAAATCCCCAGCGGCTTAAACGTCAAATTCCTATATTAAGATTAGCCTTACGGTTGTTATTCAGAAAATTGTGATTAAATAGTTTAGATAATCGATGATAGCAGTCTCGTGATTCGGGGCTGCTTTTTTTATGACTTATTGATATTATTAGCCTTTACTATAATGCGCGGCTTATTCATTACGCAAACGGCATTATCGGGGATGTCATCTACAACAACACATCCTGCTCCAATTTTTACATTATTACCAATTTTTACAGGGCCAATTATTTTTGCTCCAGCACCTATAAACACATTATTTCCGATTTGTGGAGCTCCTAATTCTTTACCTCCACCTATTATGTTAGAACCTATTGTAACATGATGCATGATAGTGCAGCCAGTTCCTATTTTTGAATAGCATGCAAAAAAACAGCCCGAGATTGCATGAGGGAAAAAAATTTCGCCTTCAATTTCGCATTCTTTGGGAATATATGCATTATGTGCCTTAAGGTGTATCTTATAGAATGGCAAAAATAAAACTGATACTTTGCGTAGTTTCCACGCTACATTAAAGTCGCCATATATTCCTAATGTTAGGAGATATTTCAAATATTTCATCATGTAAGCTGAATTTGTTATCTTTAATATTAAGAGGCATTTAAGTGTGTTTGCTACAAACAAAGCACTGAATAGCTTTTTGAAGACGTCAGGATTTTGGCTTAGAGGAAAAAGAGCTATTCTTGTGTTTGTTGACAAAAAATCTTATTAAATTTGATTTCAGTTCATTGGGACTTATGAGATAGAGTACTATTATTGTAAATACAATATATAGTGCGTCAATTAAGTGATTCTCGTTTAAATAGAATGGGATAGCACTAACTAAAATGAGGCATAACGGGATTAGTGTTGCACCATGAAAATGAAGATTAAAATAACGTCGAGTGTCAATCCATCGGTAAATAATTAAAGTCATATAGGAAATGATTGACGTTAAAATTACGCCGTATATGTGCAGTAGAGGAGTTAAAATAAAATTCATCAAGATACTAATTGCTGCAGTAAGTATTATTGATGGAATTGCACGTTTTGTGTCTTTGGCACATTGGTAAGGCAACTCAAAGTACACTGTGATAGCAAATAATGTGGTGCTCACGTTAATAAGATATAGGTATTCAAGGCTTTCTTGATAGTTTGAACCTACAATCCAGCCATAACATATTTTTAATGTGAAAGTGAATGCTATCAAAACCAAGCATAACACATAAATATAATAATTGAAAACTTTAGAAAAAAAGTCATCTCTATCTTGGCTGTTATATTGTTGAATGGCATTTTCTTGCCACGTCTGTAGGAAAATATTTGATAGAGTGTGGATTACACCTCCAAATCTCACGGCAATAGCATAGATGCCAGTCATTTCTAGGCCTAAGTAGTACTTGACAAAAAAACGATCGCTTGTTGTTGTGAGTAACCAGCACAAAGCTACAGGGATAAGTGGGATGCTATATTTAAGCATTTGAACTGAGATGTCCTTTAAGTCTATCTTTAGGTTAAAGAACTGACTGAAAGTCCTCATCTTAAGTTCAACAATCACTATTGACATGACACGGGCTAGAATGTTAGCAAGAAAAATGCCTTTAATTCCCATTTTGAGCCAGGCAACGAAAATTATGCTAAACAAGCATATTCCAAACGATGCTATTAGTCCTACAGCAATGAATGCTTTGTTGTTCCCAAGACCTCTTGTCACTTGGGCAAGAAATTCATAGATTGCCATCACTACCATTAGGGCTATAGTGCTCCACATATAATCGATGGGGTAGAGAAGCGATACAACAAAAGTTAGAACTGTTGTTGAAAGTATTGAGATTCCAAGCGTGCGATAAGTGAATGTTATAATACGTGTGCGTTCATTGGTGTCTTGTGTGTCAAGAAGAAAACGGAATGCTCCGTCACGAAGTTGAAGGGTTACAATGGGGAACATGAGCAAGCACACCTGAAGGCATAAATCAAAGTAGCCATATTCGCTTGGCTTTTCAACAAAGTAGGTGTATAGGGGGATCATCAAGAACGTGATGAGCTTTGACCCTAAATTACCTATGGCGTAGACACCGAAATCTTTTAGGAACTTCTTGCTGCGGTTATTTTGTTTTGCTTCGGGCATTGATTATTATGTTGAAATGCGAGGACAAAATTATGAAGATTTCTTTAAATATACAACAGAGTTAGAGAAATCAGTCTAAGTGATAAGCTTTGAAGTGATGGGTGACTCGCTGGTCCTCAGGTGGTAGTTGCATGTAGTCACTGCCGTAAGTTGCCTTGAGGTATTCATCCCATCCATTCATGGCCTTGTATCTTTTTCCCTCAAATTCAACTTCGGTGGGCTCCCCCTCAATACACTCTCGTGAGAAGCAACCGTCATATCGCCCTCCACTCTCGGTGAGGTTGCACATGGTGCCAGTGGGTTTGTTGTCTTGGAACAGCTTGTGAATTATCTTGTCGATTATCGCAAGTGGTATCGGTACATAGCGGTAGCACAAGTAATTAAACTTTGAGTCGAGGAAGCAAGTGTCCTGTAGCTTGGCGCGCCTTATGCGGAAAAGCTTCTTTTTCCACCTCCACAGTTTCTTGCGCTTATTTATGTCGTCGGTGATGAAGTCAACGGGGAAGATATCAATATTGATTCCAAGCTCAAACCCCTTCACCTCATCCTCAAGTAGTAATGTGTGCTTGTTGCACACCTTGGCAAAGGTGTAGAGGTATTTATTCGACCCTTGGCACTTGAGTTCAAGCATGTCGCTGTAATCATTAAAAGTTTTCACGAATCTGTTATAGTCATTACGCGGCATATAGAGGTCGATGTCGTCGTCCCAAGGAATGTAGCCCTTGTGCCTCACTGCACCCAGCAGTGTGCCGCTCGATAGAAAGTATCGAAGATTGTGCTGATTGCAAAATTCAACAACACAATCTAAAATATCTAGTTGAATGGCTCTGAGCTCATCCTTGTCATTAATAGGTCTCATAGATTAATGTGAATTGTAATACAAAATTAGTATATCTTTAATTAAAAAACAAGTTAATCTTGTCATGATTTGGCATTTTATTGCTAATTTTGCAATGTATAAACAATTAGAACAAATTATTCATTAGTATATTTATGCAAGCAATAATACTGGCTGCAGGCATGGGGCGACGCTTGGGCGAGTTAACTCAAGACAATACCAAGTGCATGATTTCGGTCAATGGTGTTAGACTCATCGACCGCATGCTCAATCAGCTGGCAGCACTTAATCTAAACCGTGTGGTGATTGTTGTGGGCTACAAAGGCAAGGAACTGGTTGACTACATCGGTAATCGATATGACGATAGGCTCAAAATTGAGTTTGCCGAGAATCCCGTTTACGATAAGACCAACAACATCTATTCCCTCTCTATCGTTAAACAGCAGTTGCAAGAGGATGACACGCTACTCATTGAGAGCGACCTGATTTTTGACGATGCAATGTTCGACATGATTCTTGCCAATCCTTATCCTAACTTGGCACTTGTTGCTAAGTACGAGACCTGGATGGATGGTACCATGGTGCGCATTGATAACGACAACAACATCATTAACTTTGTTCCCAAAAAGGCATTCAATTACGACGAGGTAGACACCTATTATAAGACGGTTAACATCTACAAGTTCAGTCGTGAGTTTAGCGAGCAGGTCTATGTTCCTTTCCTTGACGCCTATTGCCGTGTTATGGGAAATAATGAGTACTATGAACAGGTGCTGCGCGTGATAACCTTGCTCGACAAAGCCGACCTCAAGGCACTACCCATCGACCGTGAGCGCTGGTATGAGATCGACGATGTGCAGGATCTCGATATTGCCGAGAATCTCTTTGCCAACGAGCATGAGCGCTTGGGCAAGTATAACAAGCGCTATGGTGGTTACTGGCGATTCCCTAAAATGCTTGATTTCTGCTATCTGGTTAATCCCTATTTCCCTCCCAAGCGCATGAAAGATGAGTTGCGCGCCAACTTTGATGTGTTGCTCACCGAGTACCCCTCGGGCATGGCAGTGAACACGTTGCTTGCAGGTAAGTACTTCGGCATTCGTCAGGAATTTGTAGTGGTTGGCAATGGTGCTGCCGAGCTTATTAAGAGTCTCATGGCAAGTATTGATGGCAATATTGGAGTTGTGCTCCCCACATTTGAGGAATATCCCAACCGCCTTGACCGCTCACGCCTTGTGACTTTTGTCCCCAGCAATCCCTACTTGAGATATAACGCTGATGACCTGATGCATTTCTTCAGTAACAAGGCCATAAGTACCTTGCTGCTCATCAATCCCGACAATCCATCTGGCAACTTCATTCCTAAGGACGATGTTCTCGCACTTGCACGATGGTGCCAGGAGCGTGGCATTAGGATTGTCGTCGATGAGTCTTTTGTTGATTTTACCGATGATTATGCCACAAGTTCGCTGCTGCAGAATAACATTTTGCTGGAAAACAGCAACATGGTGGTAGTCAAGAGCATCAGTAAGAGTTATGGTGTGCCGGGCCTTAGATTGGGGGTCATGGCAAGTTCCAGCACCGAACTCATAGCGGTCATCAAAAAGGATGTTGCTATCTGGAATATCAACTCATTTGCCGAATTTTATATGCAGATATTCAATAAATACGAGCACATCTACAAGGCGGCTTGTGCCAAGTTCCTCAACGAACGCCGCCGCTTTGAGTTGGAGTTACAGAAGATTTCATTTTTAAGAGTAATTCCATCACAGGCTAATTACTTCCTTTGTGAAGTGGCTGATGGTTTCACTGCTAAAGAGCTGACAGAAGTCCTGCTAAACCGTTACAACATCCTCATCAAGGACTGCAACAACAAGACTGGACTCGAAGGGAAAAATTACATCCGTGTTGCCATCCGCAATAGTGAGGATAACGACACACTCATTAATGCGTTAAAGCAGTTATGGTAAAGAAAACTTTATGCATCTGTGGAGGCGGTGCATTGGCTCACACATCGGCTGGATATATAGCATCGCATGGACAGTTTGAGGTCAGAGTGCTCACCCGTCATCCTCAGCAATGGTCTCACCAACTCACAATTGACGATGCTAATGGGCGTCAGTTTGTGGGCCGCATACCGATGATTACCAGCAATGCACGTGAGGCCGTAAATGGAGCTGACATTGTGTTGTTGTGCGTCCCTGGTTTTGCTATTGCCGATGTGCTCAAGCAGGTCGCTCCACATCTCGATGCTGCGGCATGCGTTGGCAGCATTGTGTCAAGCACTGGGTTCTTCTTTATGGCCCAAGAGTTGTTGCCTGCTGCCACAAGTCTATTTGGCTTCCAGCGTGTTCCGTTTATTGCCCGTGTCAAGGATTACGGTCACAGTGCTGTGATTAAAGGTTACAAGAGCAAGCTCTTTGTTGCTACCATGCGCATGAATTGTCATCAGCAGCAAGCGGTGATAAGCGATATTGAGTTAATGTTCAACATGCCGTCGCAGTTGCTCAATAGCCATTACGAAGCGAGCCTTACTAATAGTAACCCCTTGCTCCACACCTCACGCATCTACTCCATGTGGAGAGATTGGCATCCTGGCATGAGATATGACTACTGCCCTCAGTTCTATGCCGATTGGACGGTTGAAGCTGCCCACTATTACATAATGATGGACAATGAATTGCAGCAACTGCTCCGGTTTCTTCCTGTTGTCCAAGGTGCAATCCCTAGTGTGCTAGACTATTACGAGTGTAGCGATGAACAGTCATTGACCACCAAGCTAAGGTCAATCGATGCTTTTAAGGGTATATTGTCGCCCATGGTGGGCAGTGATGCCGATGGCTATGTCCCCGACTTTAACAGCCGTTATTTCACCGAGGATTTTCCCTTTGGCTTGAGGTGGATTGTGGAAGTGGCAAGGCAGCTCAATGCCAGCACGCCCACAATCGATGAGGTTTACAGGTGGGGCAAAGCGGTTATTCACAACAACTCACACCAGTGTGGCCAATGAAAGTGTCGATTCTTACACCCATCTATGGCGTGGAGCAATTCAT
>AUXO018520899.1_pt1 | contig 11846 bp, 8 predicted proteins | sample 768731 | NCBI WGS metagenome assembly AUXO01 (sample SAMN02715735, study PRJNA202380) | gut metagenome | biome: sheep rumen | host: Ovis aries | place: New Zealand: Palmerston North | reverse complement strand
GAGCCATACTTTCACACATTGAACCTGTAATATCATATCTTATCGAGTCAGTTAAGCAGATAAGACTTTTCTACATGTTCTCCTTAGACAAAAACGATACAAGAGTTAACTGATGCGAGATTTCAACTATAGCAGATTCCATTATTTTGACAAGGACGGTCATGAGATTATGCTTAATTACAAATCTAACGCCAAAATAACCGTTCTAAATGAAACATATCCAGGATTTGAATCAGAATATGCTTATGTTCGTGGTGTTCCTGAAGGATCATCATACGCTTATTCATCTTCATTGCTGAAGTTAAAGTCTGGAATGAGATATAATCTCGACGATGATACAAAGGAGATCACCGCTCATGTTGTCGTTAATGACACCAGCAGCGGGTCTCAATATGAAAGTGATAAGAAAATAAGCAACACATCTCAATATGAAGTATATAAACTCGTTAACCAACAATCTAACGTAGATAACGAGAATTATGTTGAACTGTCATACAACAATGTAGAAATATCATCACGAGAAAAACTACTTGACAATCTTGGTATCACTGACAAACTTGACTTCTTCCCAACATTGACATTTTCTGGCAATCTTAATTTTGAGCGTGTGTCAACTGGTCTTGTAGAAACACAGACAATATATGTACTTGTGGAAGATCTTGAAAATCCAAACAATGACGGAACAACCAACTATGTGACCGTAAAGGAATATTGCAACCGAAGCAAGGACTACGAAGAACAATACGACGCAATAGATGGTGAACTTCTCCAAATATTAGAAAATATATCTGACATTTCAACAAAAATAGACGATCTGTCACCATTCGTTGATGATCATGAAACCACAATACATAACGCAGAATCGAGACTTGAAGCAAAAACACAGGAACTTCATAACATAGAAGATGAACTGTATTCAAAATATATTGTATATGGCAAAACAAACCCAGAACTTGAAGCCGAGAAGCAAGCAAAGATAAACGAGATACAACAGTTAAAATCGCAAATTCATGAATTATATAGCGATCAAACATATGTAGAGAACAGAAAAAAACTGGATGAATACGAACTAATACTTAAGTCATACAACTCAGACGCAGAGAAATTATCAGAAGAATATAATGAGTTGGAGGAAAAAATCGCTCTGTGCGAAGACATCAGTGAATATATAAACAGATTCAAATTGTTGTTTTTCATAGATTGCAGGGAACAAGAGGATTTCAGAATGTTCCATGTCAAATATGATGAAATGTCTTGGTCAGACAGAACGTATCTCGATTTCAACAAGATTCCAGAAGACGGAAACAACGATAACGGATATTCCGTCAATATCGGATTCTCTGGGCAAAATGAAGGTGTGTACGAGCATAAACTGTATGTATGCCTTCTTGACACATCAAAAGCGACATCGGATTATCCAGGAGAGGTTTACCCGATAGGCGAGTTAAACATGTCAGCAGAAACAGAGGGAGAGGACGAGAGGTACAGGACATTCTTCACTAATTTCGGAATACCAGATCCGAAATACTATGACGATATATTTAACGACAGTGAGCTAAATGATGACCTTCCAAATTATTCAAGCATAAATAAGCACTCAAAGAAAATGTTCCTTGCATATTCCGAGATATTCCCATACATCGGAAGTTACAAGGCTTTGCTTAATGCCGTTAGGCTTCTTGGGTATGAAGATGAAATATTCTTCAAGGAATGGTATAAGGAGATTGGAAACAATTCACTCGATGATAGCGGATATACATCATATGAAATATCTGGTGGAAGCACGATAAACAAGAACACGACATCTAACCTTTCAGTTGAAGAGAGAATACATCTCAAGAAGATGAACTGGATCTCTATGGTTTATAGACTGAATGAAGAGATAGACAAAGCTGAGGACAAGTTCGGATTCCCGACTGTAATAACAAAGGTTAAGAATTTCAACACAGATAAACTTGCGAAACTGCAAAGCTTGAAGAAATGGCTTGAGCAGTACGCTATAGGTGTGAACTGTCATATAACAGACATCAGTGGTGAAGGTCTTGTTTTTGAACGCTATGCCCTGAATAAATTCGGAACATATCAACGCGTACTTGATTACAAGAATGAAAAGTCAGTATCAGCTGTGATTGAAAACACAGCAGTTGTAATCAAGGACAACAAGGCGGACATAAATGTAGATGTGTACACATCGGATCAGAACACGACAATAGAAGAGATCGGAAATTACAGATTCCTTGATTACTGCAACGGATACTTTGATGAGAACAAAGTATATCATGACAAAACAGAAACAATAGAGGACTCTTCTCTTTACATCTATTTCAGCACGTGCTTCTCTCTTCATGATTCTATCAACACATTCGAGATAAGGACAAAAGGAACACATGATTCATTCAGATTTGGGAAAAATTTGATTTCAAGCTTTTCTCCAGATCTCATACTGGATGAAAATGGAATCATGTTTGATCCTATCCAATGTGTTAACCACTTCAAAAACACCAGTTTCACAACTCTCCCTATCATCCAAATAGAGGAAGGAGAGATAAAGCGTTATATACGTAAGAAGGAAAACATTGGTGAAATTGCATTTGATGCAAGTATAACTTCGTACTTAAATTCAGACGGGGTAAAAGAATATAATTTGAATGTAAATAAAACCGGCCACAAACTTAGTCAGATTCCTACACTTATCCCTCCTACATATGCTAACAGCTATAGTGAGTCAACTATTTATCCATCTCATCAAAGAATGAACCTTTCAGGTGAATTGTTCGGTGACAAACAAACATCTATAAGACGAGATAAATTCACTCCAGTTACAGACACAAGATCATCTGTAAAATATGAGACAAATAGAGAAACATGCGGATTAAGATTTACAACCGACAATGTGTATGGAATACCACGCTGGATGATAATTGGATATGAGGAAAAGCATCTTATGCTTGACAGTCCAGATTCAAGATTTGTGTTTCCAGCAATAGAAGCAAAAGATGGTTTGGATTCTGTCGATGGATATGAATATATGATGGATATCACAAAGGGACGAATGATATTCAATGATTCATCGGATAACACCATAATCATCCTAAATTTCGACTATGATGGAAGTACAAATGACAGGAAAATATATGTACAGACATTCAAAGAATCCCAGATCACATCCATGCACAAGTACAAGATCTCATCGGATGAATACACAAACAGGTTCCTACCATCTAACAGGTATGATTATTTCACTGAAGGATACAATACAGAGGTAGAAGATTACGTAGATTACGAAAACCGCAAAAGCATTGAAGTTAAATATGCTGGTGAATACGATGTTGATGCATTACTGTATGATGAGTTTAATAACATATTCGTAAATAGATCAGCAGAGAAAGTGCATGTTCTTACACCTTTCACAGATGCAAGTGTGTATATCTGCGAAAACGCATTTTCACCATCAGATTTAGCTCCTGTTGTAAGCGGAAAATCCAGTGATATGCAAGTGTTTCATAACATTATCTGGCGCACACCTGAATGTATTTTTGGTTATGTACCTAAACTGCCAATATCATCAGTGTACAAAACATCTATACAATACACTGGGCTTCCAACATACATCAACAAAAAATACAATACAGGAAAAGCTTCTATAACATCATTAAGTGACAGATTCGATGTTATAGGGCGAATATCTTTTGAAGATTATTATGTTTTCATATTATCAAAGAGATCAGCATACAATTCTCACAGATTTCTCAGAAGTTCAGATTATTTTGTAACAACGGATAATATATATACTGACCTGGAATCATATCTTAATAAAAGCAAAACCGAGGGAAACTCATACGCTGATGTTATGTTCTTCATATATGATGATCTATATGAGTTCCCTGTTGCATCATATAATGGAGTTATGCTCCCTCTTGAAAAATACAGAGACACATCATGTGATGAATATTATTTCGTCCCATATGCAGAAGGGGCATCAGAGGAGATAGAAGAAATACTTAAAGATGATAATGATGAAGAGTCTATATACTCAAAGAAAAGATATTCTTATTATGTCATACCACAATGGCTTGTTGATTGCAGTATAAATTATATTAATCCTTCTTCTGGAGAGGTATCAACAACGCTAAATTATAATCAGCCATTCGGAAATATATTCAAAGTTGATGATCCAGCATTAATGGTATATCATACAAATAAATTTCCGACAAATTATGGACATGGAACATATACCGTGAAATCATCTAACTATTCAGATCTAAGACTATCCACAAACAAACGCGGCAATAGGATTAATCACGGCAACCTGTCCAATTTTGACGGAAGTACATATATAGGCAGATCAAGTATAGATTATATCAAGTACATGATAAATCTTGATCAGGATAAAAATGATGTAAATTCACGCTTAGCCGTTGCTGTGGATGATAACGATTATAAGCATTGCAAGTCATTCCTCACAAAAGAGTATGCAATATCATTCAGAGACTTTGATCCAGAGGATGCCATAGAATTATGGGAATTTTCTAAAACAAGATACGACACAGCTTCAAGCATACGGGCGTATTGGGCATATAAGTGTCCAGTCGTTACAGCAGAAGCTTATGTTGAGTTGTCACCATTGGTGTCAGGATTGCTAGAAGATATTTCTTATGTATACACATCAGACATAACTGTAAGATGGAGAATATATAGGAACATAGGAGGGACAAGCAGAAAAATGATCATTGAAAGTTATAATAAGGTTCTCATGCTGAAACTGAAAGAATATGGACTATATGATGTAGAGATGACAATATGGGATGAATGCGGAAACAAGCATGAAAGAAAACTTGATGGTCTGATAAAATATGTTAAGTCATATTGATTAAAAAATGGTGATCAGTTGTGATCACCATTTTTACTTATTCTTGTGTAAGGTCTCCAGGAACAACTGTTCCTTGATCCTCGCTCTGTTCTTGTTCTTCATCGTCATCCATGATGTACATGTAATAACCCTGCTCGAACATCGCCCATCTCTGCTTGATCTTTTCGCAAGCATCAACCTCACTCTTATACCAATCAACAAGTTCATGTAGCTTGTCATAGATAGGAACAAATTCCTCCCAGATTTCAGCCATGTGATTAGCTTCCTCTATGCCCTTTCCTGAGAATCCGTCAAACAGGATGAACGCATACTGCATCGGAGCATATGGAAGAGAAAGTTCAACAGGATTTTTCTCATCAAACGAGTCAATAAAATCCTTCATGAGAGCAGAGAAATTAAGCACACCCTTAAACATTTCCTTGCTCCACATCGAATTGTCATTGAACTCCTTCATGAACTTTGCGACACGGAGAGCGTTGTCCTTGTCAGCAATTACATAATCCTGCTTTTCCTGAAGGCTCTTTACTCTATCCTCAAATTCTTTCTTTATTGCCTCAATGTCATCACTTGTTGGGGTCTTGTCTGGATCAATCCAGTATTTTCCCATGTTCTGCACATTAAACTCAGCAATAGCCTTACGTCTTTCGGCTTCAAGATTTGCAGCCTGTTCAGCCGCATCATTTAATTTCTTTTCTTCTTGTTTTTTTGAACTCATTTTTTGTAAACTATAGTTTTATAAGTTCTCGCCATTCTGGATAATTACAATCACAGGTGAAATAATAGTCCTTGTTTGAATCATATCCATCAGGGATACCCTTTGCTTCTGTTATTATTTTTCCAGTGTACACCAAGGTGTTCATTCCGCATAATTTCTGATATGGGAAACTTTTATACTTAGTGTAAACATTTCTATATTTAGCTATGCGAAATGACATATTGCAAATATACCACAACCTATTACGGAAATAGTTACAATCGTAGACAATAATAACTTTGTCAGAGTTAGACTGTATCCAGTGAATATAAACAACACACCATAAGATAATGAAGGATTGTCGTTCTCGTCAACGAAATTATTAACTTGAGGAACAAGATAATCGCTCCATCCTAAATCCTGACCTAAATACTGGACAATTGGTTTCAACTTAATCATGACCATTCTATCATAATCATACCCAGCATTCATAAAATCAGCATCTGTGCAGTTAATTTGAACATATAATATATTACCAAGCCAATTCCTTTGAAGATGCAATGAGTTAAATCCCGATTTAGGCTCACTCATCTCTCGGCTTATATCACTTCTGAACTTAAAAAAATTCTTAAAGTCAATAATAGCCTGGACAAATTTGTTATCATAGAGATCAAACTTCATGACTTAAACAATTTTGATTTCTTTATATATTTCCAGCAATTCCTCATATCTGCTCCTCACTTCATTCTCAAGTTCCGATTTTCCTTTTCTAATCCAATTCTTGACACTTGACACTGGTATATTATTATCTTTTGCTATATCCTTCACAGTCTTGTTATTCATATATCTCTCTGTCATAACTATGCGAAGATGATCTGGCAGATAGTCAACACATTTAGCAGAGGCATCATACATATCAGAAATAATCTTTCCTTTCGTGTATGATCGATATGTCTTTCCATCAAATGACATATTCTCCAGTTCCTCGTTCAGGAAATCATTCTCATACTCACAAATATCATCACCATCTATACGCTCATGAATCTCAGATATATCTATGTTCACATGTGATGAATTTTGCTTCACATTCAAACGCCTATGATAATCAATTGTGTCATTATGCGCTATTCTGTATATCCATGTTGAGAACTTTCCTATGTCGCCGTTGAAGCTTCCTATTCTGTAATATATATGCTCCATCGTGATACTAAGGATATTGTCAGTGTCATAGTCATTGTTTGTCATACTGAAGATCAATGAACGTAATCCCCACATACATCTTTTCATCAGCGCATTAAAACTACGTTCACTGTGATCGGCTATGAACTTTTCAGCCAATGCCTGTATGTCATTCTTATCACTTTTCTTTTTTATATTCTCTGATATAACATCATTGCTTGATGCCATACCAGATATTTTAGAATCACATGCACTTCCCGACATTTGAAATTTTGCTATTTTTTCAAAGGTTCAAGTGGAACGAAATACTTCAAGAAATTATTCTTGTTATTTATCACACCCATTAATTGTGCTACAACTTTATAAGGCAAGCATGACAGATCATTGATAAACTCATTAAGTTGAGCTATAGCCATTTCACGTTTGCATGCGTCAATCTTATCAAAAAACTTTCTTGCGTCAACATATGCGACATCGCCAAGAACTTTCTTAAGATCACTTATGAAGAGATCCGATAACATGTAACGCTGAGAGTAATTCATTGTTTTTGGTTCAGGCATTTCTGAAGATTTTGCAATATTAGCCATTTTTATATATAATTATGTTTTATGTACAATTGAGTCTGGGCTTATCAATTGAAGCCTTTTCATATAGTCATTATTAAACATTCTGTACGCATTATTCATCAAATAGGAATAACATCCATCAAATATAAATGTAACACACCAGTCATGTTCATTTCGTATTCCTCTACCTACACCCTGTAATATTGATATTGCGGTAGTGTTACTGTACCATTGAGGATTCATGTCTTTCTTAGCCTTCACGAATTTATCAGCAAGACTTGGATATGGAACCTTCATTATGATCTGAAATCTACACAAATCATCATCAAAAGAAAGACCTTCTATTAGACTTGGTCCAACGAGAATTTTATCATTACAATATTTGAAATATTCAATCGCCTCAGTCTTTTCCTTTGTATCATCATACAGAATCATTCTGTTTCTTGATTCAGCACTGACAAGTTCAACCAACCGCTTCGCAAATGAATAACTTCCAGTCTGTATTATACCTCTCTTCCCAGCGTACATATTTATCGTCTCATCTATCAATTCAGCAACTTTTGGAAGATTCTGTTCCTTTTCCTTATATGACAGCTTATAATCCTGTACATAGAATATTGGTGAATTGCTAAAATCAAACGTTGATGGTATATCAATTGCATGATAATTAGCAAATGAACATTCAGCCGCAAATGCAGAGAACTCACCTATTGTGGCAGACATGTACATCTTATTGTTACAATGAGCATGAAAATGCTTTTTCATAAGATATGATTCATCTATGCAGTTGAATGTAATGCAGTCACGCTTGTTATCATCATAATTCTTAACCATGTTATACACACCGACACTTTCTATGATTGTTACATAATCAAGGAATGATGATATATGATTTTCCATAAAATCACAATTATAAACAAGAGTACGATCATCCTTTGATAACTGTTCACCAGAATCCGTCTTTATAGATATGTCTCTTTTAATCGTGTCTATGTAATCCGATATTGTACTCAATGCTGAATTGTATTCACGAAGATAATCCAGCAGGTTCTCTCTCGTATCATCATTTATTATCTTCATCCGTATGCCATATATGTGATCAGCAATTGAATCATCATCAGTATTAGCATCAACAATACTTTTAATCTTACCAATATCATCTGGGTGCATTTTCGGTGAGAAATGGGATTGGACTATGCCTACAAGTTTATGAGCTTCATCACATATAGTGAAATCACGACTCGTGAATGGAGCCATATCACCCAACAACGATTTTACAACATTCTGCTGTATAAGCCAAAATGAATATGTGCAAACTAACAGTTTTGACGTTATCGCCTTTTCTCTCTCCACTATATAAGGGCAGCTCACCGAACATTCTGGAAATTTCTTCTTAATCTCACCATATGACTTGCACCCCTTCAACTTACATGCTCCAGAATTAAAGTTAAGACCATTCACATTACATGTGTACATCTGCTGACCCTTTATTACAGACCAATCTGGAAAATATTTCTCCACATCACATCTATATTGCTCAATGAGATTAAGATCTGATGCAAGAATATATCCAGTTGCATCATAAAACCTTGTAAGAACAGCAGCAATGGTTAAAGCAGTAATACTTTTTCCTGATCCAGTCGGAGCGGAAATAATCTCATTATGAGTTCCGCTTAACCAATTATAGATAGTTGTTGCAACAGCCTCCTTCTGATTCGGTCTGAACCTGAATGTTTGACCAAAACTCTCAATAGCAACCTTATCTATCTGATCATTAATGGTATCTATGCTTAAATCTTCGATTTTCTTCATAGTGCAAATATACAACTTTTTAACTAAATGCAAAAAAGATCGATCCATTAAATTAGAACCGATCTTCAAAAATAACACAAAATATAAAATTATACAGAGATCATAGCAAGGTATTCATCCTCACTAATTGTTTTAAGACCAAGATCGTTGGCTTTCTTTATTTTTGACGCTCCAGCCTTTTCACCAATAATGACATAATCAACAGTTGAGCTGATCGATGAACAGTATATGCCTCCATTGCTCTCAACAGACGCAATAATGCTATCTCTTGTGAAATTATTTAACTTACCTGTAGCGATGAGTCTTTTTCCTTTCAGCTTATCACCAGATACAGACGATGTACTGGGAAATGAAGCGTTGGAAAATATTTCCTTTATGTCATCTAAATCAGCATTATGATCCGAAATGAATGAAATGAACATCTGCGCAGCAACTTCACCGACTCCATCAATCGAAGCAATATCTGACACATAGGCTTTTCTCAATTCATCAACTGTCTTATATCTAGACAAAATCTTCTTTGCAGTAACCTTACCTATCATAGGTATGCCAATAGCAATTACTATATGAAGAAGATCATTATCTCTTGATGCATTTATTTGATCAATAATATTTTTTGATACCTTTTCGCCAAATCCGTTAATGACAAGAGTCTCATATGTTAAACTGTATATATCCTGCCACCTTTTAACGATTCCAGCATTATACAGTTTTCTGATAGTCTTAATAGAAAGACCATCAATATTCATACATTCTTTCTTGACGAAATGATTAAGCATTTGGATAGATCTCTCGTTACAATTCTCATTAGAACAGAAATAATGAGCACCATCTTCTATCTTTTTTATAAGTTTACCTCCACAGAACGGACATTCTGTTGGATCATTTATAGGTTCACGAACTACGTTATTGGTAATGTTCATGTCATAGTCAACGCCAACAATTCCAGGGATAACCGCACCATTCTTCTGAACAATAACATAATCGTTAACATGAAGATCCATCTTTCTAATATAGTCCATGTTATTCAGTGTAACCTTGGAAATGACGGATCCATCAATTTCAACAGGTTCCAAAATGCCAACAAAGCTTATTTGACCAGACATTCCAATCTGCATTTCAACACCCAACAGTTTTGTCGATGCTTGTTCCTGCTTAAACTTAAACGCTTTTGCCCATCTTGGAACTTTTTGTGTATATCCATACTTTTCCTGAGACTCTATTGACTCAAGTTTGATCACACAGCCATCCATGCAGTAATCCTGCGCATTGAGAAAATGATTTTCAAATCCATCAACCAATGAAATGACCGAATTCCCATCAGCAGCCCTCCAGTAAGCTGGTTCATCAAATCCAAAAATCTCGGCAATGTCAAGCATATTATGCTGACATGTAACATATTTTGAATAGAACTCACTATCATCAGAAAGCAATGAATATGGCTTGAACATAAGCTTTCTTTCTGCCGTAACTTTCGGATCAAGTTGTTTCAATGATCCTGCTGCGGCATTTCTTTCATTGGCAAATGTTGGCAATCCTTGTTCAGATCTGGTTTCATTAAGTTCATTGAACACGGATGTCGGCATAAGGACTTCGCCACGGATCTCAACCATATCTGGAACATAGATATCAGCATAATGCCAATCACCTGTAACACCTGTCTCGTTAACCTTCAATTTAAGAGGTATGTTATGTATAGTCTTTACATTCTCCGTTATATCAGATCCGACATATCCGTTGCCTCTTGTTGACGCTGACACAAGAACACCGTTCTTATATATAATTGAACAGGATGTTCCATCATATTTAGGTTCAACAATAAATGATTCCTTGATAGGATCAAACTGGTTAAGCCATTCCTTCAATTCATCATAGACATAAACATTTGCGATTGAACCCATCACCTTATTGCGTGACACTGTTCCAAATTCTGGTTGAATATCAGATCCTATACGTTGAGTAGGTGAATAAGGAAGTATATAATTTTCCTCTTTTTCCAGTTTTTCAAGTTCCTTCAATTTCATGTCAAAATCATAGTCTGACATGACAGGATCATTCTTTACATAATAGTGATAGTTCGCGTCATTGAGCAGATCTATCAATTCATGGATTTTTTCTTTCGGATTCATGACTTATAAATTTTGTATGATACAAGTAAACTTATCAGATATAACACAGCAAGAACGGCAAATAAATGACCGTATGACATGTGCATTTGATTTATAATTAAGTTAGATAACTGATTTCCGCTTAAACCAGCCCATGCCCATGCGCTTAATGCAAACCCATGTATCATGCTGATCTTATCCATTCCAAATTTACTTTGCAGAAGTGTAGGAAGTGTGGAGAATCCTCCTCCATACCCAGCATTAACGATACATAGCATTATTGTTATAGGAACAGCATACATCCATGACAATCCCATAATCATCGCTAATACCGAGGATCCAAATATGCACATATATATCACGGTTTTCCTGCTGAACCAGTCAGATATCGTCGAATAACAGAAACGTCCCATTGTATTGAAGAACGCCGTCAGAGAAGCTAGCAGTCCTATACTTGTTATCCCTACAGTCAATGCAATATCCTTCTCAAATGATATAAGGGCAAGACCGCATGTTATATTGAGATAGAAAACAAGCCAGATCATCAGATACAAAGGATTCTTTATTATATGCCAGCATTCTGACAGATTGATTTTATCTTTAGGTTCAACCCATCC
>AUXO012399662.1_pt1 | contig 11846 bp, 8 predicted proteins | sample 768731 | NCBI WGS metagenome assembly AUXO01 (sample SAMN02715735, study PRJNA202380) | gut metagenome | biome: sheep rumen | host: Ovis aries | place: New Zealand: Palmerston North | reverse complement strand
ACTATTCATTAATCGATTATTCCCTTTTTGAAGCATCCAAGTTTCAATCTCATGAAGCGACTCTTCTCCATAAGCTTGAATGAAGGAATTATAATAATCCTCAAAAATATGTTCGTCAAGTTTCAGATATCTTTCTTCATCCTCTTGATGGACACGTGCCATAAAAGGCATTCCTTTTAAACTATCATGAAATTCTTCTTCAGTTTGAAGGCCATAGAGGTGCTTTTTCTTATATTCAATTTCATCGTAAAAATTGGCTAAATACTGGCCATATGCAAAACGAGAGAAATTGTTGATTAGCAGATTATAGTTCGCTTTTAGAGGCTCTTTATGTGAAGATGAGTATATTATTTCTCCAGATGGTTTCTTTATAGTGATAGCTTTAATATATCCTTGGCAAAGAACATCATTCTTGTCAGATTCAAAGCAAAGAGAAACTACAATATCTTCACCAAGAATCAGCGGGTGAATTTGGTATTCAAATGTGATAGTCTTTTCATCAGAATTCTTATGTAGGACTCTGGAGAAATTTCCCAAATTAAATGTCTCGTCTTTAGAGAAATCCAGCTTATGCTTTTTTAGGTCAATTCTTTTGAAAGCCTTGAAATCTTCTACAAGGCTCTCAATGTAGGTGTTGAGAAGCACCATAGATTTTACTATAGAACTTTTTCCAGAGCTATTACAGCCAGTAAGGACTGTGATGGGCTTGATATTTACTGTTACCCCATCTTTGTCAAAAACTCTAAAATTCTTAATTGTGAATTTCGTATCCATAATTATATTCGTTTATTTCTGACTGCAAAATTACGACTGTGTTGTGCAGTCATTCTTCACACCAAAATATTTTTTATACATATTCGATATTTTTTCTTTGATTTCAGTCCTTAGTGACTCTGGAGATAAGACTTCCACATCATCCCTAAACCAGATAAGCTCTGACAACAACTCCTTATTTGGAATTACGTCTATTGAGATTATTCCGTCTTCCTCATTTTCTATCTCTTGGGAAAAATGAATTGGTTTAGAGATAACATAGGGCAAACGCTCTTTTGTAAACTTCAATCGTATATGTTCAATTCCTTTGTCTTTTTCAATAGACACCCCAATTATGTCTCGGAAATAAGCATCAAAGTTAAAATTTAAATTCCTTTTGAAGGTTTCTTCCCAAAAAGTTACACCTTCAATCCTGTCCAATGCAACTATAGACAGATCTTCGTACTCAGGATTATAACCAAGAAGGAACCATCTATTATTGTATTGTTTTAAATAATAAGGATGGATATTCCACTTTGCAGTCTCTTGACCAAAGGGATGATAGTCGATGGTAATTGGCTGCCGTTTTATGACGCAATCAATCAGTTTTGGCAGGTATCTCAAACCCTTCATGTCTCGATTTTGCTGAAATCCAATGTAGTTTGTCTCAACTCCTCTTAGTCCAAAACGTAAACGCAAGTTTGTTAGCAGTTCTTCAACCCAATCATACATTGGGATTCCTTGTAGTCTGGAGAGAGAAGTGATCAGGGTTCCTAATTGTTCCACCTCCATCTCTGTGATAGGAGTTTCCATGATGGAGAACTCACCACTATAGCGTAAGTATTTGCGTTTCCCGAACTGATATGACAAAATCGGTGCTTCCCAGCCATCAGAGCTTTTCATGAACTTAATGTCATCATATATCTGTTTCTTAGAAACAGGCTTTAACCCCGCGTCGTCTAACTGCTCATTGACTCTGTTCATAAGATCCTCAATAAAGTACTTATGATACTTGTCACTGAAACATTTGTCCAGGATTTTATATCTGAGAAGGGCTTTTCTGTTATCTGGCATAAAATTTTGGATTTATATGTCCCATTAAATTATCAAACATAATAACCAACATGCCACACTAGCTATGCTGATGATTGCTGCAATCATCCCTAAACATCCAGTAGAGCATCCCTTATTCTTATTCAAGGCCTCTTCCAATTGCTTCTCCAATTGTCGTTGCCTCTCCTTTGCATCATTCAAATCTTTTGCAGCCTGAGTATTTTGGGCAGTCAATTTCTGGAGTGATTTGTTCAATTCGCTATTTGTGTCCTGCATCTTTTTAAGACTCTCATTGAACTCTTTGGACTGCTTGGCACTTGCATCTGTTTGTGTTTTTAGTTGGGCCTGAAGTTTTCCCAATTGTTCTGTGTGAGCCTTTTGTGCCGTCTCGTTGGCCTTGTTGATTTCAGAGAGCTTTTTCTGGAGTTCTTCATTTTGCTTATTAGTTTTTTCCAATTGCTCTTTATGTTGCTTTTGGATGGCTTCCAGTTGCTCCTTATGTTGCTTAGTAGCTTCTTCTTGAATTTTATTAAGTTTTGAAAGCTTTTCTTGAAGTTCTTTGTTTTGTTTCTGGCCAGCCTCCAGCTGATCCTTGAACTGTTTTTTTATCTGTTCTGTTAAAGCTGCCTGTGATTTGTTCTTTTTTTCGTTCACAGTCTCTGCCAATTCTGAAAAGTATTGGCCTAGTCCCTGTGGGGTAGGTGTCCATTTGTCAGCGACTTGGCGCAAGAAGATTTTTTCAGGTTTGTGTCCAACTCCAGATATAAATGGAGTTTTAAGAGAAGAAACAACCTCAATTACTTCTGGTTTGTCTACATCGGTTGTTGAATCAATGCCGCCACCACGAACAATAGCAATTGCATGGTAGCCCTTAACATCCAACTCTTTAAGCTTTTCGCAAAGAGCCTTTGTTTGTGTCAAGGTAACTCTTTCTTCATGAAAGTCTATTGTAGCTCTTGCAGCACGGATGCCATCTTCAAAATCGCCTAAAGTGATAGAACTTGCAGCAATGATAAGAGCTACTTGTGGTCGGGTGTTATTGAATAATAGGGATTCAAGAATAGCATCAACATTCTTAAATCCTGCCTCTACTTTACGTTGTCTGTATTCGATACGTTTGACTTCGTTTTCATCAATAACCTGTTCCTTTACGACTTCAACACGAGAGACATTTAACTCCAATTTGATTTCACTTTTAGGCGTAATTCTTCGTCCCAAAGTTCCAAGAATATCTACAAGATTACCTGGTGTCAACTCCTTACGTTGAGAATCCGTGATTTTAATAGGAAGCTCAACTTGTGAATTTTCGTCGCGTAAAGCATCAAAATACACGCCGTTATAAGCAATACCATTACCCTTCAAGTAAAGGCCACGAATGCATACAAGTTTCCCACTTGCCTGATTATTTTGGTGGGCTAGTATATCATTGAAGATAGCAATGATTTCAGAAGGCTGGAATTGTTGAACAGTAATATTGGCCATGCCGTTTGTATTTTATATGGTGCAAATATACAAAAAATGATTCAAAAATTGGTTGTTTCTTCATTTTTTTGACTATAGAATTGATAATTTTCTAATTTTAGAATGATTTTTGCTAAAAAATGACTATATTTGCAGCTATATTAATAAGGTATATATATGGGAACTAAAGATCTCAATCGACTGAAAGTTGTTCTTGCGGAAAAGAAACGCACGAATAAGTGGCTTGCCGAACAACTCGGAAAGGATCCTGCCACAATATCAAAATGGTGTACCAATAATGCTCAACCCAGTGTTGAGAATCTCATTGATATTGCAAGGTGTTTAGAAGTTAATGTCAACGAACTATTAAGGGTCTAATGAATTGTTGAATGAGAGATTGAGTAGTTATAGAAATGAAATAATATAAATAGAAAATAGTAAGAACAAAACATATAAGCTTATGTCAGAATTCTCAGAAGACAGCAGAGTTAAATTCCCAGCCCTAATTCATCTGGTTGGTATGGGCTTCGAGTACATTTCCTCGAACAACTCAGCTAAGCCGCAAGAACAGCAGGAACCATACGACCCCTTGACAAATATCCTGACGGATAAGTTCAAAGCTGCGTTCCTGAGTCTAAATCCTGAGTTGAAAGAGGAAGATGCAGATAAGAAACTGGCAGAAATTCAGACTTCCGTTGGCTACAATGATCTGGGTAGACATTTCTATAGAGAAATTTTAATGGAACCAGGGATAGGCCGAATCATAGATTTCTCTTCTGATAAAGCTTTTATAGAGAATAATACTTTCCAGGTCACAACTGAAATGACCTGTGGCTCCAAGAAAGATGATAACTTCCGGCCAGACATCACAATCTTCGTCAACGGTTTGCCCCTCGCCTTTATAGAGGTGAAGCCTGACAACAACCATGAAGGTATTCAGGCAGAGGCAAAGCGTATGAAGGTACGCTTCCAGAATCCGAAGTTCCGGAGGTACATCAACATCACACAGATGATGATGTTCTCTAACGACATGGAATATGACACGGACAATGTTGTACCAACGCAGGGTGCATTTTACGCGACTACAGGTCTGCTGAATACAAAATACAACCTGTTCCGTGAGGAAGGCCAGGACTCCTTTCCTATCTCTCAGTCAGTAAGGTTTATTCCCAAAGAACAAATCGAGTATATATTATCGGACAACAACAAACAGTCCTTCAGGAGCGCAGACTGGTTCCTTCGCTTGCTGGAAACCCTTGGTCCCACCAAGCGAATGATCAATAGTCTGTTTACATTCGAGCGATTCTATTTCTTCCTGAAATATGGCATCGCTTATGTCGATGAAGCAAACGGCTTGCAGAAGCACATCATGCGCTATCCTCAGCTGTTCGCAGCAAAAGCAATAGAACAGAGACTGGAGGAAGGAGCCGATAAAGGCGTGATATGGCACACGCAAGGTAGCGGTAAGACTGCACTTTCGTATTACTGCGTGAAGTTCCTTACCGACTACTATTCTAAGAAAGGCATTTCGCCCCAGTTTTTCTTCATCGTTGATCGCCTGGACTTGCTGCAGCAGGCTCACTCTGAGTTCCGAAAGAGAGGGCTCCGGGTAAAGCTGGCAGACAGCAAAGATGATTTCAAAAAAATTATTGCCTCTAACCTTACCACTCAGAATACCAATGGTGAACAGGAGATAACGGTGGTGAACATTCAGAAGTTCTCATCTGATGCCAGGGCAACATCTAAAAACGATTACAACCTTAGCAATAAGCGTATATACTTCATCGACGAAGCTCACCGCGACTATAGCGTGGATGGCTGCTTCCTCAAAAACTTGATGTCGTCTGACCGTAACGCTGTCCGTATAGCGTTGACGGGTACGCCTATCGTCTCAAAGGAATATAACACGAAGGATATCTTCGGTGATTATATCCACAAGTATTTCTATAACGCTTCTATTGCCGACGGTTACACGCTCCGCTTGATGAGGGAAAAGATCGAGTCGAACTTCAAAATCAAAATGCAGGAGGTGCTGGAGCAAATAAGGGTTAAAATTCGTTCTGTGAAACCTGAAATGGTGTACAGTCACGAGAACTATGTACAACCATTGCTTGACTACATCATGTCTGACTTAAAGACGTTCCGTACCAGAGGCCCCGAATATAGGAATATCGGAGGCATGATGATATGCAGTTCATCGTCTCAGGCACGACTGATGTTCAAGCTGTTCTTAGAACAGTATGCAGATCCTGATGAAGTAGAAACCAGAACCGCTGAGGATGGGGTGCAGTATTATGTTTCGGTACCTGCGTCTGAGATTGACGCTAAAACGAAACCTATAGCCAAAGGCTGTTACCGTGCTGCGCTTATTTTGCACGACGAAGGAACTAAAGAGGAACGCGAAAAGTGGGTAAACCTTTATAAGCAAGGTAAGGTGGACTTACTGATTGTATACCAGATGCTGCAGACTGGATTTGATGCGCCAAGGTTGAAGAAACTGTATTTGAACCGTCTGCCAAAGGAGCATAACCTGTTGCAGACGCTCACCCGAGTAAACCGCCCCTACCTCTCACTGCCCTACGGTCATGTGGTGGACTTTGCTAATATTGAGCAAGAATATAACAAGACCAACGCTAAGTATCAGGAAGAGTTGGAGGAAGAAGCTGGTGATAGTGCCAATACTTATGATAACCTGTTCGTTTCTGTTGAGGAAGCGGTTGACCGAATCAAGGCTTCTAATGAAGTGCTGAAGAACTACAATGTAAATGACCTTGACATCTTCGCGCGTCAGATGGACTTGATTTCGGACAAAACCGAACTGCATACTATTGAGCATGCTTTGGAGGATGTCCGCGACCTTGACAACATGCTGGTTGCCCAAGGCACGGACACAACCGACCTTGTGACAATCAAAGAGCTGAAGAATCTTTTGAAGATTGTCACTCGTCGCCTGGACTGGGTGAACTACGAGCAGAGTTCTGCAGACCAGGAAAACCTCCAGCAGATGCTCAATCAGGAGCTGGAGAACGTCACCTTCTCGTTCTATAAGGAAGGAGAAGGGGAGCTGGTTCTGCAGCAGCAGTTCAAGGAAACGGTTCGAAGCACTCGCCAGCAGCTTACACAGTGCATCGACCCGCAAGACCCAGAGTTTATATCACTTCTCGAAGAGTTCAAACGCGTTTTGAAGAAAAAGGATATCAACGAAACGACGGAGTTCAACATGGCTGACCGTGTGGCGAACTTGAATGATATTCTGAAACGGGTACGCATCCTGAATGAGAAAGATCGCATTCTCTCCCTTCAGTACCATAACGACCTGAAGTTTGCACGCATCCATAAACGACTGGAGCAGAAGGAGGAACAAGAGAAAACTACCCCCAACCCTTACGGGTGGTCGAAGAATAAGCAAAAGCTGAATACCGTCCTTCTCTCAATTAAGGAGAAGACGGACGACTGTTATTTGCATAATGAAGACCTCACTGCGAATTCTGATTACTTCACCAGAAAGATTGTGACATTCATAACACAAACTTTCATGGGGGAAGATATTCAATCTACTCGCCCCACAAGGCAGTATATCGGTGAGGTCATCAATAGAGAGTATCAACATGAAAGAAGAGCAATGTAAAAATTAAAAAATAGTAAAATGGGAAATATTGAAAAAATAAAAAATGACACTATCGATCTTATCGACCGTCTGAAAGCTATTACTTTCAACGCTGGTCTCGCTGGTGGTGGAAATGAGTACATCATCCTTGTAGAGACCTTCCTCTACAAGTTTCTGAATGACAAGTTCATTCATGAAGCAAAGAAATGGGCACCAGGCCTTGCCGATGCTGAAGACGAACAGGCATTCTTTGAGAAGATGTCTGATGATGATTATGACTCGATGTGTGACTGCATGGAAGACGTAGTAGAACTTAGAAAGAATCATCTGATCTCTTACCTTGCTAAGTTCCGCAACGAGCCGAACTTCGCAACCCTCTTCGATGCAGCGCTGGAAGATATCGCTAAGTCTAACCAAAGCATCTTCTATATCCAGAATGCAGATAAGACTACGGAACCAATCCTTCGTCCTATCGCTGAACTCATCAATGGTGGTACACAGAAGAAGAACGCTTTCTGTAAGTCTCTTGTTGAAGCCATTGCACAGTTCAGTTTTGAATCGGCATTCTCTTGTGGCTACGATTTCTTTTCCACCATCTTTGAGTACCTTATCAAAGACTACAACGCCAACGGTGGCGGCACCTATGCTGAATATTATACGCCTCACGCTGTAGCAGAAATCATGGCTCAGCTGCTCGTTGACCCATCTGAAGATGTTCACTCGGTGTCCTGCTACGACCCGTCCGCAGGAACGGGTACGTTGGTTATCGCCCTGGCACATGCTATCGGTGCGAATAACTGCACCGTCTATACGCAGGACATCAGCGACAAATCCTCTACCATGCTCATGCTGAACATGATCCTAAATGGATTTGCGCACTCCCTGAGTCATGTGGTCCATGGTAACACGCTCACCGAGCCGTTCCATAAATCAGAGAAGGATCCCAACGGATTAAGGAAGTTCGACTATATTGTGTCTAATCCACCTTTCAAGCTTGACTTCTCCGATTATCATGCTGACTTGAAAGCCGACCCTTACAAAGGGCGCTTCTTTGCTGGCATTCCCAACATTCCTAATAAGGACAAGAAAGGAATGGAGATTTACCTTTGCTTCTTCCAGCACTTGTTATACAGTCTGAAGGACGAAGGTAAAGCGGCCATCGTCGTTCCGACCGGCTTCATCACTTCGAAGACTGGCATCGCAAAGAAGATCATCCAGCATATCGTTGATAACGGCTGGTGTGGTGGCGTGGTTTCCATGCCTTCCAACATCTTCGCTAACACTGGTACGAATGTTTCAGTAGTAATCATCGATAAGACAAAGAAGCATAATGAGACGGTGCTCATTGATGCTTCTAAGCTTGGAGAAGACTATCAAGAGGCCGGATTAAAAAAGCATCGCCTTCTTCCAGAGGAAATCCAATTGATTGTGGAATCCTTTAGGAACAAAGAAAATAAGGATGATTTTTCTATAGTTGTATCCAATGAAGAAATTAAAGAAAAGGGATATAGTCTATCTGCAGGTCAATACTTTGACATCAAAATTGAATATGTTGACATTACAGAAGATGAATTTAATTCAAGGGTGGCCAAATATAATTCTACACTGAAAGTGCAATTTGAGGAAAGCCACCAGCTTGAATCGAATATTCTACAACAACTTCAGAAGCTAAAATTCAATCGCTAACATGGAACTGAAGAAATGCAAGCTGTCAGATGTTGCAACAGTTGAGATTAGCAATGTCGATAAAAAAACAAAAGATGGAGAGTCATCTGTTAAACTCTGCAATTTTACAGATGTTTACTATAACTGGGCGGTCACAAATGAAATGGTTGACAATTTTATGAGTGCATCAGCCAGTGACAAACAGATAGAGAGATTCTCGCTGAAAAAAGGTCAAGTCGCACTAACGAAGGATAGTGAGACCAGATATGACATTGGAATCCCTACATATATTGCAGATAATTTCGATAATGTGATACTCGGTTATCACTGTGCATTGATAACACCTGATGAAAGTAAAGTATCTGGTAAGTATCTTAATGCTTTCATGAACTCACCTTATATACATAAATATTTTGCGAATAGTGCAAGTGGTAGTGGTCAGCGTTATGCTCTTTCTTCTGAAGCTCTTGAAAGCATGCCTCTACTACTTCCATCATTGGAAGGACAAAAACAGATTGGAAATATATTTTCAGATATTGACCGCAAAATCTCTCTCAACCGCGCTATAAACAAAAATCTTGAAGCTCTCGCCAAACAGATTTACGACTACTGGTTTGTTCAGTTTGACTTCCCCGATGAAAACGGCCGTCCTTACAAATCATCAGGTGGCAAGATGGTGTGGAATAAGGATCTAAATCGTGAAATTCCCTCACAATTTAGATTAGAACAAATTGGTCAACATACCCAAGTTCTTCTTGGAGGAACCCCAGATACTCAAAACGCTAATTATTGGGATGGTACTTATCCCTGGCTAAACTCTGGAGAAGTTGCAGAATTTCCAATAATATCTTCGGAAAAAAATATAACCGAGGAAGGTCTTAATTCTTCTGCAACAGTGTACGCACCGAAAGGAAGTGTTACGCTTTCAATAACTCGTCATTTGCGTCCTAGCATTTTAGCGATAGACGCTTGTATAAACCAGTCAGTAGTAGCTATCAAAGAAACTGAGGAAATCCGTAATGAATACCTATATCCTTTCATTAAACGAGATATTCCAAGGCTCATGACATTACGAACTGGTGCTCAGCAGCCCCACATTAACAAGGAAACTGTAGATAAAACCTGGCTTGTCATTCCTGACAAAAAATCTTTGAGTAATTATTATGATATTACAAAACCAATATACGAAAACATTATAAATAATGCTTTCGAAATGGCAAGTCTAACAAAACAGCGCGACGAACTCCTTCCACTCCTGATAAACGGACAAGTAACTATAGAATAGGATATGATGGATGAAGAAATAAATGTATATCACTCACTCAACCTTCCAATAGAGAAGTTGCGAGAGTATAATGTGGAGAAATACCATTTCCTATCAGGTATTCTCGACATCATTATTTTTCATTCTCAGGTCAAAAAAAATTTTGACCTTACCCTTGATGATGTATATAGACACTTCCAAAGTCATAACTTAAATATTGAACACGAAAGGGAGAAATTTAATGCAGCAATAGCTCAACTTAAGGGTTCAGAAATGATTGCATTCAGAGGGAAAATTGTTGGAATAACAGACAAAGGCCTTGATGCTTATGATAAACAAATCTATCATAGCATCGCAGCATCATTATATTCTGCAGACAGAGCTAATTACTTGGCTAACAGATCAAACCATCTGGCAAAGGTTGCTATCATATCTGCATCTGTACTGTCGATAATTTCAATTGCTTGTACAATAATCTCGATATGCTGTAATTCATAATTAGTCGTGATATGAAACAATTAGGTAAACTTGAAAAGATAGAAGATCTCCGCTCCATCTGGAAACATGAAGCAAAAGATTTCACGCCATGGCTAGCTGAAGAAGAGAATCTCTCCATGCTGAGTGAAGCAATCGGTATTGATATCGTTCTTGATGAACAAGAGTCTAGTGTTGGTGAATTCAGCGTAGATATCTTTGCAACAGAAGAAAGTACTGGAAGAAAGATTATTATTGAAAACCAGCTGGAAGATACAAACCACGATCACTTAGGTAAGATCATCACCTATGCATCTGGCAAAGATGCAGAAGTCATCATCTGGATTGTAAAGCGAGCTCGTGACGAACACAAGCAAGCAATAGAGTGGCTCAACAATCATACAGATGACAAATGCGCCTTTTTCTTGATTGAAATTGAGCTATGGCGTATTGGTAATTCTGAGCCTGCAGTTAAATTTAATATAGTAGAGCGTCCAAATGACTGGGCTAAGAGCATGAAGAAGTCTTCATCTCTTACTCAGGGAGGTGCGCTAAAACTGAACTTTTGGCAACAGTTTGTTGAATACAACCAGTCGAACAATGGTGTATATGCTAATTCTATGCCAACATCAGACGCGTGGATTGGTAAGTCAATCAAAGGGATTCCAGGAACAAGTGTTAACCTTGTCGTAACAAAAGACACTTGCCGCATTGAGGCCTATGTAAATTCAGGAAGTCAAGAAAAGAACAAGAATATTTTCGATGCTTTGTTTAACTACAAAGATGTTATCGAAAAGGACTATGGAGCACCCCTCACTTGGCAGCGTCTTGATGAGAAGGTGACCTGTCGCATTTATGAAGATCGTCCTCTCTCATATACCAATGAAGATGATCGTCCGGCAATCTTTGAGTTTTTCTGTGACGCTACCAACAGAATGCTAAAATCTTTTGGTAGTCACGCGAAGTTGTTCAAGAAATAAGTTATCTTCAGTGCTATTATAATATGCAAAAACCTAAGAGAGTAAGTCTCAAGAGTCAAATAGAGGCATTAAAACCTTTTGACTGTGAGGAACAAATCGATAAGCTAATTGGTTTGATGACCGAAAGAAATAGCAGTATAGACTGTTATTTGGATAAGTGGATATGCAGTCTCATGGAATCTCCTCGTTTAATTGACTACTATAAGGAGAAAAGTACTTCGTTGAAGCATATAGAACCTGCGACAGATAACATGCCATATCTTGCAGAACTTCTTGTTAAATACTGTCCGGTAGATAATGCAAGTAAAGTAGATAAAATATATGAAGAATTATCAAAAAATGACATCCTACTAAGTCGCAGAGATTTCGACTTCGCATCTGGTAAGATATTTGGTAAAGGCAAACAACAATGGAAGAAAAGATTTGATGAAATACGGGAAATAAAGTTGGAAGTAATTACTATACCTCCCTATAAAATCATTTCTGTTCCTCAGCCTTTGGCATCTCTTCTTGTTACTGGTTCTGTAAATGAAATCACAATAGAGAATTACTATACACTCCATGAAGGCGATACCATATATATTCATGC